>Ga0308003_1000695_pt1 | contig 15058 bp, 16 predicted proteins | sample Neamet36_FD_203159 | JGI IMG/M metagenome (GOLD analysis project Ga0308003, IMG submission 203159) | Marine microbial communities from water near the shore, Antarctic Ocean - #36 | ecosystem: Environmental > Aquatic > Marine > Unclassified | place: Southern Ocean | collected 2014-06-06
GGTTAATAGTAAAGCCGGCGGCGTTCGCTGCTGCTATTGTCTCGGCATTGTCGCCGGTTGCGGGGTTGTAGTGGGTAAAGGTAAAGCCAAGCCGGCCAGTGTTGGCCTCGGACAATTGCGCCAGCTGCTGGGCGTCGATGGTCTCGGGGTTGGTATCGCTGGGCGGTAGATCCCCGACCTGATTATGTCGCCATAGCTGGCCGGCCTTTATTGCTTTGATAGATTCCAGAAACTCGGACCAGCTGCCCCCAGCTCGGCCCTCGGTAACTTTTTTCCAGTGCCAATTAAGGGGGCCGGCGTCACCATAGCAACCGTGTTTTTTTAATGGGCAGCTATCGGGGCAGGTTTGGGCGCTGCTAGTAGATACCGGAATCGGTCCGGTTTTTTTGTTGCGGCTTTTTACTGATAAGTGGTAATTCATTTTTGTCGATCCTTTAAAGGTTAGTTTGCGCAGCTGGTAAGGCTGCCCCCCTATTATGGCCATTAGTAGCTTATTTACAAGGCCCCTTTGCTATTTGCTTAGATCTGGTTTTTTTTTATTTTTTATTTTTTTAAACTAACTATGGTACTAGTACACTTTTTAATTGCTATGTTTAATAAAGACCCCCATAAACCAGTTTGACGCGCAGGAGAATCTTGCCGTGACTTACCCTGAAAGGGTCAATTAAAATGAGAAGCAATAATCTGTGTACGGTTAACCGTCAGGAGGCAGAGTCTTTTGTGGCAGCTCTCCAAGAGGCATTGCTCAACAATGATAAGGTCCAACTGATAATGTCCCCAGCAGGGGAGGTTGTATCTATCCCATTACTCAACGGGGAGCTTTGTGTTGAGGGATTATTCTTGGATTTCTAGACCAACCACCCCTATGGTCTGTATGCCCTAAATAGTGATCTATTCAGTTAGGTCGCTATTTTTTTGTTTGACGCGCAGGTAAAAAAAATCCCCCCAAGCCGTTAAACAAGGGGGGATTTGGTGTTGGCGGGAGGAACCAACAGGAGTCACAAGTATCGGGGTGGGTCGATAACAATACTTGTTGGTAGCATACTAACACACCCCCAATGTCACTACAACACTTGACACAACTAAAACCCTTAGTTAACCTCCTAGGACACGTAACCTTTGGGAGAAGACACATGAAGTACTTTAAAATAGAAACAGCGAAGGGTCGGGAAGTATACAGATTCAACCCTAAACCCAACGTGAGGGTGGCTCTAAGGGTCTCTGGGACCACGTTCACTAACAAAATTGAGGCTAAAGAGTACTCAAAGCGGATAGAGCTGGCTTACGAGGACTATTTGAGACGTAAAAGCGGTAATTTAGAGGTTGGAACAGATACCGTTGACGGTTTGATACACTATTTCTTCACTACCAGTGAGTTTAAGGACCTGAAACCTAACACAATGGAGTATTACAGGAAAACTCTTCAGACGGCGCAGAGAACAGGGCTCACAGGTTCTCAAGGAAGTAAGAAACCTTTTGGTAGTATGTTGCATCGCAATATCACGACGGTCCATGCAGATAAACTCAAGCAGAATATTGAGACTGAGGTATCCTCACATAGGTCTGTTCATTGTATGAAGATACTTAGGCGTATTTGGTATGTGGGCATGCGTCACGACAAGGTGTCCGGCAAGAATCCCTTCTCTAAAATGGGTTTAAAGGCACTAACCCCCCGCACTCGCCGCTGGTCTACTGAGGAGATTGATACATTCATCGCTAAGGCTGATGAGTTGGGTTACCACGGGCTCGGGACAATGGCTTTAATGCAGTATCACCTATGTCAAAGACCTGGAGATATACGGCAGATGACTTGGGACAGCATTGAGGGGGATACTATACGCTTCACTCAAGAGAAGACTGGGGTACAAGTCACCGCCCCACTTACTGAAAGGCTAAAAGAGCGCTTTAAGGCGCATCCTAGGTCTGAGCACACCAACAACATCATTCATCACACGACGCCCAACACAGACTGTTTAAGGCGCTCTTTGTATAGAAGTTACAACAGAAGATTGTACGCAAAACACGCCACTATTGTTCAACGTGCTGCGGGTATTGATGAAACTCTCTGGATGTCTGATTTGCGACGTACTGGCGCTACCGAAATGGCCAATGCTGGGTGTACTGATGATGAGATGAGATCAGTGACTGGGCACAAGACCAGAGACATACTTTCCATCTACTTAGTACTAGATAAAACTACCTCAACCAACGCAATGAACAAGCGTTTTGGCTGAGATTATTCTCACCCCCTCTGTTTTCGGGGGATAATGGCAGTGGGGAGGGGTGAAACTTTATTTAGACCAAGTAAATCGTTTACTATCAGTACTTTGTGTACGATTACCTAAATAAAGAACTCGTAACCAAGAGTTACTGTTCTATCTCATGTTTTCAATGGGTTAGTTTTCACTTTTCCCCTAAGCCTCATAACTAGTACCCCTAATTTAGGGGTTGACGTAACCAATTAACCAAGGTACCCTCGCAATGTCTTTTGCGGGGGGGTCCAATATAGATATGGCGTATAAAGATCAGCTGCAAGCCGTTCAGCGTTTGCAAATATTAAGTGGAGAAACCCGTAGAGTAGACTGTGTATTCTGCGGTGGCCGCAAAACACTAAGTGTCACCAAATCCGACGGAACACTCCTATGGAATTGCTTTAAAGCCAGCTGTGATGCAGTAGGCAAGAAGTCAGTCGGTAGGTCAAACAATGAGATCCGTCAGTACTTAGGAAGGGCGTCTGCAATAGGCTCTAGAGGTCTACCTCGAATGCCTCTGATAGTCTCAGACATCAGAAGCCATCCCGAAGCAATACAGTACCTAAAAGATAACAACTGCTACGCTGCTTACTTGGACAGGGTCATTACTGTCAGGTACGAGCCTACCCAGCGCCGTGTCCTATTCTACAGCTCTAATCAACTGGGCTGTGTAGGACGGTGTATGGATAAGACTGTGAAGCCTAAGTGGCGGAGCTACGGTGAGTTCAGTAGCCTGTTAGAAGTGGGCTCAGCTAAAACTGCCGTTCTTGTTGAAGATGCTGCGTCAGCTTGTGCAGTATATGCGACTGGCATCTACACAGGTGTCGCGCTATTGGGTACTAGCCTAACAATGAGACAACGCAAACTACTAGAAAAATATGATGATGTTATTGTCTGTCTTGACAAGGACGCATCAAAAAAGTCTATAACAATACGAGGACAGCTAAGAGGCTCTGTTAGCACTAGTGTTAAGTTTTTAGCCAGGGACCTCAAATATCTGAATGAAACACAAATAAAGGAGTGTCTTCAATGAAAGTAAGAGCCATCCTTCTAATCGACTTAGATATAGAAGGTTCCTTCAAGGAAGTTGCCGAAGAGCAGGTTCGTATTGAAAAAGTTTTGGAGGACTATATGTCTGCCACCCCCAATTGCGTGGGCACTACGATGGACATCAAAGAGAGGCGGGGGGTCGGGTTGCCCGACTTATCCAAGCTCAAGTTAAAATCAGCAAAATGACATGAAGCCCCCAGAGATGGGGGTTTTTTTATGCCTTGTTCTAACAGAAAGTAAGTACCCCCAACAAAGTATTCTAGAAAGGGGTTCTAATAAGTAATTACGTCTGGTATCATCGCCCCTCAAGTAAACGAGACCGGAGGGGTCATTGTGGATAATATCCTATTAAAGAAACTTTTAAAGAACGAGTTCTACACCAGTAACAAAAGCAGGTTGAAGCCAGATCTTTTCGAGAACGAAGCTAGGGATCTGTACTGCACATTATCTGACGCGCATGATAAATATGATACCGACATCACTCCCGCTGAGCTGGGTATCCTGTATGACAATGCTTTCCCCGTAGCTACCGAGGCCTACAAGTCTGGGGTAAAGTCCATAATCAATCAGGTGGCATCCGCAGACGACGTGTCTGATAGTGTAGCCACTGATGTAGTTACAGGGTTGTGGCAACGATCAGCTGGGACAACAATAGCCAACCTAGGCTTAGAAGTTAGTGAGGGTAAGCTAGATGCCTTCTCCGTATTGTCAGATCTGTTGGACTCCTACCGCAATGGGTTCACCCCCGACATCAAGTACGAGTTTACTAACTCAAATACCGAAGAGCTTTTACAGACAGCCTCTGACGCCTCGCGTTGGAAGTTTAATTTAAAGCCCCTGCACGAGAAGGTCTACGGCATTGGGCCAGCAGAGTTTGCCTCTGTGTTTGCTACACCCAACGTCGGTAAGACTGCCATGATGGTCACCTTATGCTTTGCTCCTGATGGCTTTGCGGATCAAGGTGCCCGTGTACTTTACGTCGTTAATGAGGAGAAGTCAGAGAAGACTTTGCTTCGTGCCCAGATGAGCCGAGCGGGAATGAGTCTTGCCGAGATTGAGCTGGACCCAGCGCGGGCTTACAAGAAGTGGCAGGAGATAGACGACAGCGTCTTCATGCTGGATATCCACGAGTACACGTTAGACCAGCTTAAAGATGTCGTTGAGCACGTTAAGCCAGACATCATAGTGATCGACCAAGGTGACAAGCTAAACATCAAAGGTCAGTTCGGGGCATCCCACGAGAGGTTGCGAGAGCTGTATAGATCCCTGCGTGAATTTAGTAAGAAGGCAAATGCTGCCCTCATTACAATGTCACAGGCATCCAATGAGGCACGAGGTAAGACGCGCCTAAGTCCCTTTGAGATGGAAGGTTCAAAGATTGGTAAGAGTGCGGAGCTAGATTTGATTATCGGCATCGGTGCTCTGGAGTCTGATGGTGAGCCAGACATGACTAGGTATCTTACAGTCGGAAAGAACAAACTTAACGGCTGGCACGGTACAGTAACCTGCTTCCTTCAAGCGGAGATCTCACGCTATGTGGTTTAAACGAGTCTGCGTATTTGATTTAGAGTGTGGCACCAGCCGAGTTGGAGAGAACAACATAAGGGACAACTCCCCCTTCAACGCCAACAACATGCTGGTAAGCATCCACTGGAAGGTGCTGCGTGACATCACTGACCCTATTCTGCTGGCAGAAGACTTAGCAGGCCCTGTACTTACTCATCTTGTATACCATGAGGAAATGGACGAGGCAGATCAGGGCACTTATCCAAAACAATTTGTTGAGGATCTAAGCAGCAGTGACGTCTGTGTGGCACACAACCTAAAGTTTGACGCTAACTGGTTGCGTAGCATCAACATGAGCCTCCCCGAGCATGGCTGGTGTACCATGATTGGTGAGTACATCCTTGCCCGTGGTGGTCATGTAGAGAAAGGCCTCAAGGCTACTGCTGAGAGAAGAGACGTGACGCGCAAGAAGTCAGACCTGATCGATGCAGAGTTTAAGGGCGGGTTGGAGTTCTACCAAATTGCTTTGGACAAGGTTGTTGAGTACGCGGAAGCGGATGTGCAGTCGTGCGCGGAGATCTTCGTTGCTCAGTTAGAAGACCTAAAGGACGACTTAAACAGTGGCCTTATCAGCACGTTTAAACTGATGAACGAGATGCTCTTCTTTCTTTGTGAAATTGAGTACAACGGCATCCACATTGACCGAGACATACTTCAAGAAGTAGGCGACTCCTATCGGGCTGAGAAGCTGGAGATTAAGGCTAAGCTAGAAGAGATTGTTTTAGATGTAATGGGAGACACGCCCATCAATTTAAACTCTGGCGCAGATCTCTCTATGGTCATCTACTCACGTAGGCTTGAACGCAAAGAGCACTGGAAAGATGTTATGAACATCGGAACAGACTCAAGGGGAAAGCCGCTCTACCCACCGCGTATGTCACCTTCTAAGTTCACTCAGCAAGTAAGGTTTAGCACAGTAGTTGCTAAGCGTACTGTGGCCCAGCATTGTCATCCGTGTAGTGGTACAGGTTACATCCGCAAGACGAAGAAGGATGGTACCCCATACAAAAACCACAGCCCTTGTCCTGACTGCAAGAAGGTGGGCGCTACCTATCAAGATACAGGAACTACAGCTGGCCTGAAGATGCTACCCCAAGGCGTGGCTGACGCAAGTGTGCATGGCTTTAAGACAGACAAAACAACCCTGCTTAGGTTAATTGGTCAGGCTCACGATAAAGATAATCTGGTTGCCGTGGACTTCCTACAGAAGATGACTCGTCTCAATGCTATCAACACCTACTTAGATAGTTTTGTCACCGGCATTGATACTTGGACCCGCAGTGATGGGGCAGTGCATGCAAACTTTAACCAGTGCATCACTCGCACCGGCAGGTTGTCTAGTAGTCAGCCTAACTTCCAGAACATGCCCAAGGGCAATAAGTTCCCTGTAAGAAAGGCGATCACGTCACGCTTTGAGGGTGGCTGGATATACGAAGTAGACTTTAGCGGCCTGGAGTTTAGAGTTGCTGGTGAGCTTAGTGGTGATGAACAGATCATCTCAGACATCCTTAATGGAAAGGACGTCCATAAGCAGACTGCAATGATTATAAACCAGTGCGAGAAGTCTGACGTCACTAAGACTATGCGTCAGCAGGCTAAGGCGTATACGTTTGGACCCCTCTTTGGGGGCCGAGGTGCTAATGAGCCTAAGCATATACAGCACTACTTTGACGAGTTCTTTAACATCTACAAGGGCTTAGCAGACTGGCACAAGAGGCTGTTTGCTGGGGTTCTAGATGATGGGCTTGTTAAGGTTCCAAGTGGGAGAGAATACTACTTCCCTAATGCTAAAAGAATAAAGAATGGGCGAATAACAAACGCCAATGCCGTGATGAACTACCCCGTTCAAGGGTGGGCAACCGGCGACATAGTACCGCTTAGCTGTATACGGGCTCTTCGCCGTTTCAGAGAAGACGGGCTACGTTCAAAACTGATTTGCAGCGTCCACGACAGTATTGTGTGCGACGTAGCGCCTGAAGAGGCTGAGCAGGTAACTGCTGCCTTGGTTTGGGCCATGGCCGGCGTGGTTGATGAAGCTAAAGAGCGCTGGGATTACGACTTCCGACTACCTCTTGATGTTGAAGTATCTAGAGGCATAAATTGGATGGATCAGGAAGAAATACCCCTTGACTAGGGGGCTTATCAGGAGATATCCTAAACACCCTAACTAAAACCCATTGAGGTAATAAAAATGAGTACAGAACTATCAGCAGTAGACCAGTCAGAAGTAGCTATGCTACTAGGAGCACTTCAGGGCAGCACGACTGAAGATACGATTAAGGTACCATTCTTAAAAGTTCAGTATGAACCAGAAGATAAGCAGGGCCGTGACGTCAAGAGAGGGACTTTTCTCCTTAGTGACTCAGAGGACCCTATCTATGCTCCTACAGCTAAGATTCGCATTCTGGCCCAACACTTCCAGTACCGAGAGTCAGATCCTCAAACGTACAAGATAGTGAACAAGACGGTATTGATGGACGACATGCGCAAGCGTGAGCCCCGTGACATGAAAGGTGGCATGCGTTGTGGCCGCCCTGATGCCAAGACCCTTCGCCAGCTGTCTGATGAAGACCAGTCTATGTGGAGAGGTCGCGTAAAGGCGTTCCGTATTCTGCGTGGCATAGTCACGATGGAAGGCACCAATGCCGAGGGTGAAACCGTCAAGGTTGTGGACCAACCATTTCAGATGTTTTTGAAGGGCTCAAACTTTATGCCGTTTGAAGACAGCGTTGTGAAAGCTCTGCCGTATGGCAAGGGTATGACCGATGTCTGGATTGACATGACGACTACCAAGAAGGGTAAAGCCTTCATCATCGACTTTGCTGTAGATCATAAGACTGGTGCAGTCATGGACACAGATACCGTGGATACTTTGCGGGTATTCTACGACATGGCTAAGCAGGAGAACTCTCGTATCGAGACGGGCTATAAGAACGCCCATATGGAGACAGAGGCCTTTGGTGCTGCTGGTGATGCCCTTGAAGGCTACGCCACTGATCTAGCAAATGATCTAGAATAATTTTCCTCAACCTTTAGGGGCGCAAGCCCCTTTTTTTTCCTAATGAATTTGAGGATAAATTATGACTAATATTCTTGCTGCTGAATTGCAGCTAGTGATGGAACGACTCTCCAACGGTGAAGCTGTAGACGTGCCTGACTCAGTTATTGATGAGGCTGTTGAGGATTTTCGAGAAACACTAATTAAACAACTGCGCCGTGAAAATGGTTCTTTCCGTCTTAGGATGAGTAACATTGGCCGAGCACCCTGCCAGCTCCAGATGGAGAAGTCGGGGGCCAAGCCTAGCAGACGCAGCGCCAACTTCATTATGCGTATGATGATTGGTGATGCTGTAGAGGTGTACTTAACTGCCCTGTTAAAGCTGGCTAATGCCAACATAACTGGTGGCAAGGACATCGTCAGTTTTGACATTGCCGACACCACTATCAAAGGTGAGAGCGACATCGATATTGATGGTGCCGTGTGGGACATCAAGTCCTGCTCCCCATGGGCATTTAAGAACAAATGGGCCAACGGCTATGACGCCCTAAAGAAGTCTGATGACTTCGGCTACATAGGACAGCTGTATGGATACTCTGAAGGTCAGGGTAAGCCAATGGGCGGCTGGATAACTGCTGACAAGTCTAGTGGTGAGGTCCTCTTCGTAGAGGCTACACCCACGGAAGAAGAAACTCGGCAGATCAAAAGCAAAATAGAAAACACAATTAGGACAGTGGAATTGGATAAGGAATTTGAGCGGTGCTTTGAGCCGGAAGACGAGTATTTTTATCGCAAGCCGACTGGCAATAAACGCTTACCAATGAACTGTAATTTCTGTGACTTTAGAGGTACTTGCTGGCCAGACGCTGAGTTTAAGCCACAAGCTGGTTCAAAAGCTAAAGAGCCCCGTCATTTTTGGTACACGGAGTATAACGATGTTGTTGCTTGATGGTTTCATTAGGGAGGGCTCAGGCATTTCCCAGAAGTTAGAAGACCCTGATGCATGGAGTAGCCTTCCAAGGGACACTGCTTGGCTCAGCATGGAGGACTATAATAACCGTCGTAACTGGAACGTCTGGACTGACATAATTCAGAAGATGTACAAAAAGATAGACTGGGTGTGCTACGCGACGGGTGCCAAAATTAAAGGCTTCGAGTACTGGGGTAATCAGATAGCGGGCTACGATAGTCTTCCATGGCACCAAGATAAAGACGAGCATGTCTTTTCCAGTTTAGGCTCAACTGTATCCCCCAATATAGGCTTCGTTTACTACCCGTATGACGACATCTTTACAGGTGGGTATCTAGAAGTTGCAGTTAACGATGACTTTGACGAAATAGAGAGACTACAGCCAAAGTTTAATCGCCTTATAATGTTTGATCCGTCCCAGTACCATCGGGTCTCCCGTGTACACACAGGAAGCAGACGAGCCTTTATCGTCAACGTGTGGACCGACCACATACCGCAGGTATCTAACTATGCATAGTCTTCCCCCATGCACGACGTGCAAGGAAAAAGATGGAGTTGTAATACGCGGGGACTCAGTTCTGTGCCCCTCCTGTTACTCAAAATTACCTGAGCTATGGCGGCACCCCCCTATGGTAGGGAAGCCCTTCACACCGCACCCAACACGCAAGCGGGGTGGTTAGTGAAGAAGCCATATGCCGCGTCGAAGCGGGCTATACAAGCAGGCTACAGGTCTGGTCTGGAACAGAGAGTACAGGATCAATTAAAAGAAGCGGGATGTAATGCTGAGTATGAGCCATTTAAAATTCCCTATGTTGTTCCAACCAGTAACCACAACTACACGCCAGACTTTGTCTTAGAGAATGGCATCGTCATAGAGACTAAAGGGCGCTGGGATTTAGACTCCCGTAAGAAGCATAAGCTACTCAAAGAGCAGTACCCTGACCTGGACCTTAGAATGGTATTCAGCAACTCGAATGGCAAAATACGCAAGGGCTCCAAGACTCGATACTGTGATGAGTGTGTTAAGCTGGGTCTGCCCTATGCAGATAAGCTAATACCAGAGGCTTGGATGGCTGAACCGGCTAACAAAAAGTCATTAAAAATCATCAAAAAAATTACATAAAACTAAAGTGAGGAATAGAGTATGGAAAATGGAAAAAGGCTCAGCGAAGCCACACCGGCAGACTGGGATAGGGTCAGAGATTCCGCCCCTGCTATAGACAAGACAGGCCTAGAAGCTTGGATGACAGAGGCGCACACCACAAGTGAGGACGTCGTCAATAATCCAGACCATTACAATACAGGATCTGTGGAGGCCATTGAGGCCATTCAAGCCAGTATGTCCCCTATTGAGTTTAGAGGTTATCTCAAAGGTAACACGATGAAGTACCTTTGGAGGTACGACTATAAGGGCAAGCCTCTACAGGACCTCCAGAAGGCCTCTTGGTACTTAGACGCACTCAAGGCAACCTTAGAGGAAGAAGAATAATGATGAATTTTGACCATTACCAAGCCCGTGCGATACAGACGGCCATCTACCCCTCTACCATGAAGATCATCTACCCAGCTATGGGGGTGTCTAATGAGGCCGGAGAAGTACTAGGCAAAATTAAGAAGATCATACGGGATAAGGCTGGTGTCTTTAGTGACTCAGACAAATCCGACATAGCTGAAGAGCTAGGAGATACCCTCTGGTATTGTGGCGTCCTAGCGTCTGACTTGGGCATTCCACTTTCAGTAATAGCTGAGAGGAATCTTGCCAAGCTCCAAAGTCGTAAGGACCGTGGCGTTTTAGGCGGCAGTGGAGACAAACGATGAGTGTAGTTATGGATCTATCGCGTGACGGACTCTTTGATGAGCTCGGAATGGCGCGTTTACGTGAAAGCTATATGAAAGATGAGGAGATCAGCCCACAAGAACGCTTTGCAGCGGTCTCTGAGCAGTTCTCAAGTAACCCTGCACATGCCCAGCGCCTCTACGACTACTCGTCTAAGCACTGGCTGTCATACAGCACCCCCATCCTGTCATATGGACGAGGAAAGAGAGGCTTACCTATAAGCTGCTTCTTATCTTACCTAGATGACTCCGCTGAAGGGCTTGTAGACACTCTATCCGAGGTCAACTGGCTGTCTATGCTCGGGGGCGGTGTAGGTATCCACGTAGGAATACGAGGAGTAGATGATAAATCAGTGGGCGTTATGCCTCATCTGCGCGTATATGATAGTTCCTGTCTAGCTTATCGTCAGGGTGTCACACGCAGAGGTTCCTATGCTGCGTTCTTAGATATCAGTCACCCAGACATCATCTCGTTTATGGAGATGCGCAAGCCTACAGGGGACCAGAACTACCGGACCCTGAATCTACACCACGGCGTAAACATCTCTGATAAATTCATGCGCGTAGTTGAGAACAGCATGAAAGACAGTGACTATGATGACACTTGGGAACTAGTGGCACCGCATACTGGTGAAGTAGTAGACACAGTGTCAGCTCGTGCAGTATGGCAAAAGCTTCTAGACTTGCGAATGACTACAGGTGAGCCGTACTTCATCTTTACAGATACTGCCAACAGAGCAATGCCAACATGGTTGCAAGAAGCTGGTCATAAGATTAACGGCAGTAACCTGTGTACTGAGATCTTCTTGCCCACCAACAAAGACCGTACAGCTGTATGCTGCTTGTCTAGCGTGAACGTAGAGTACTATGAGGAATGGAAGGATAACGCCCTGTTTATTCAGGACATCCTTGAGATGCTTGATAATGTACTAACCCACTTCATCGAAAATGCCCCTGACACCATCTCTAGGGCGCGTTATTCAGCAATGCGTGAAAGGTCTATTGGCCTAGGTGCGCTGGGCTTACATGCGTTTTTCCAGAAGAAGGGAATACCCTTTGACAGCGTCATGGCTAAGGTCTGGAACAAACAGGTATTTAGGCACATCAAGGAACAGTGCGCTAAGGCGGACCACTACCTAGTAGAGCTTAGAGGTGCTTGTGCTGATGCAGCTGAGCAGGGTGTGTCTAGACGGTTCTCTCATTGGACTGCTGTAGCGCCTAACGCATCATCTTCTCTTATTATGGGTAACACCAGCCCGTCTATTGAGCCGTATCGGGCCAATGTATATCGGCAGGACACCATGAGCGGTGCTCACGTCCACAGGAACAGGTTCCTTATGGCGAAGCTTGAAGAGCTAGGCCTAAACGACGATGACACATGGGCGTCTATTATCGCTAACGATGGCTCAATTCAGCATCTAGAGATAGCCGACGATATCAAGGACGTATTTAAGACTGCTGTAGAACTAGATCAGCGTTGGCTAATTGAGCTGGCAGCAGATCGTCAAGAGTTCATTGATCAGGGGCAGTCCCTTAACCTGTTTTTCTTACCAGATGTGAACATCAAGTACCTACATGCCGTTCACTTCCTTGCTTGGAAACAGGGACTGAAGAGCCTGTATTACTGTCGGTCAGATAAGCTCCGTAAGGCGGATAAAGTTGGTACTCGTATTGAGAGAAAACGTCTCGAAGACGAGGTTGATATGGTCGCTGTTGCAGATGGTGACGTGTGCTTGGCTTGTGAGGGTTAGACATGGAACAGACAATTAAAAAAGAAGAACCAAGAAAGCGTTTTGGGTACGACGCTGAAACTAGGGCGCGGCTGTCTTGTGAGGCAAGACTGGGGACCGCTTCAGAACGTCTCGCGGCCAAGTGGCTAAGACGCAAACTAAAAAACTAAGGGGAATACTATGGTTAAGGCCAAACTAAAACTGACGGACACGCGAGACTACTACAAGCCATTTAACTATCCATGGGCGTTTGAGGCGTTCATGGAGTCAGAGCAGATGCACTGGTTGTGGACGGAAGTCCCAATGATGGAAGACGTGAAGGACTGGCAGAAGAACATGACGATTGCGGAGAAGGATTTTCTAACGAAGATATTCCGCTTCTTCACACAGGGGGACATAGACGTGTCGGGGGCGTATGTTAACAACTACCTCCCAAGATTCCCCCAGCCAGAGGTGCGGATGATGCTGTCTAGCTTTGCAGCTCGTGAGGCTATTCATATTGCAGCATACTCACATCTTATTGAGACGCTGGGCATGCCTGAGAGCACCTACAATGAGTTCTTGCAGTACGGTGAGATGGCTGAGAAGCACGACTATTTTAAGGAGCTCCAAGAGAGCAATGATACGCCGGCTCAGATTGCGGCTTTCTCTGCGTTCACTGAGGGTATGCAGCTATTCTCTTCGTTTGTGATGCTGCTTAACTTTGCTCGTAACGGCAAGATGAAGGGCATGGGACAGATCATTGCTTGGTCAATTGCTGACGAGACACTGCACACAGAGAGCATGATTAAGCTGTTCCGTGAGTACATCAAAGAGAACCGTAGCGAGTGGACTGATGAGACAAAGAGAAAGATCTACACCATTGCTGAGAAAATGGTTGAGATGGAAGACAAGTTCATTGATCTAGCCTTCGGTGTGAACGACATGGAGCGCCTGAAAAAAGAAGAAGTCCGCCAGTACATTAGGTACATAGCAGACCGACGCTTGATTGCACTAGGTATGAAGGGGATCTTTAAGGTGAAGAAGAATCCACTGAGCTGGGTGGATGGGATGCTGGGTGTTACTCACACAAACTTCTTTGAGAATAAAGTTGTCGATTATGCGAAGGGTGCCACTACTGGCGATTGGTCTAACATATGGGGCGCAGCATCAGCGCAATAGGAGGGGTTATGGATCAGCACATCTACGCAATTACTTTGTGGGTGCTTGGGATGGCGTTTATCCTTTGTATCTTTGAATCAGATGACACCGCCAGCGGTAACCGTCTTTTGTTTTTGGCCGTAGTATGGCCCTTTTATACTTTATACTTAGTTTTTCATGAAATTATGGATACATTTAGAGAGTAATATGGCCAGGATCGTTTGACAGCAGAGTCCGTGTTGTCATATAATTCTTACATCGGGATTTGGAGTCGATCCTTTAACCCGATAGAGACGGGGTGGTTCCTGTTTCGGAAATTAGCCCCCCTTGGAGAGATCCTTGGGGGGTTTATTTTTGCCTAGTCGAATAGGCTCTTCATCTGGTCCCCTATTGTGCGTATGAACCCTCCAGCGCCATCTCGTGCGTCCTGTACTCCCTCTGTCAGGGCAGCTTCCAACTCAGCAGCTTCTATCAGACGATCAGGGCTCTCCAGCATTTCATTAGCTTCCTTTTCACTGACCATACCCGCCTTAACTAGAGCTGCAATTGCGGGGTCATACATAGCATTGAGGTAAGACCTAATTCCGGTGGCTTTTCCAAACTTCTGGTCAGCTATCTGACGAGTGAGGTTTGCGTAGAGTTTTGGATTAGCTAAAACAAAATCAACAGCGTCATTATACTTTTCTGTTTGGTTAGTTTTATTAATAATTCGAGTAGCACCGGCACGGATTACAGCGCCTCTCCTGCTCAAAACACCAAAGGCCGCAGTAACTATGCTGTTCAGGGCAGCTAACTGCTCTTTCTTAACCACTGTGTCAGATCCGGCTATAACAGCTGACCTAGTGGCCAGAGCCTGCTCATCTCCAGACCTAGCCAGTAGATCAATTATTCCTTCTGCGACATTCTCTCTTCCTTTAAAGACGGCCTGTAAGGCCTCTAGTAGGCGCTCATGACCATCACCAGTCTGAGAATCTTTAGCTATCTGAGACAGGCTCATTGCTGGGGTGCCTGACGCAGTTTTTCCATTAGTAACAAACTTCTGCTTTACCTGCTTAATAACAGCTGCCCGCATACCGTCGATAACAATCTCATCACCAGACGCTAGTGCTGCATCTACTAGATTCCTGAAGCGGCCTACGTCATTAGCCGAGCTAAAGTTTGTGAGAAGAGCTGTCCATGCCCTTTGGGCATTTTCAACAGGCAGTCCGTTAGCCCCAAAGAACTCATTGAGCTGTACGTTAAATACTCTTTCTCTAACTCTCTCTGCTGCCAGTGTAGCTTCATCTAAAGAAGCCCCTAACATCCTAGACTTACTGCCCCCAGATAGAAGGTTATCCTCTAAGACTCTTATGCGCTTGGCTGCTTCAGGGAACTCATCAACAATAAGGCTGGCGTATTGCTGTAAGCTATTGACCGCCTCCAAGATAGCCTCATCCGAAGGGGTACCCTTCATCCTGATACTGTTCTGTAGAGGGCGCATGGCTTCGTTAATAAAGAAACTTACAACGTCATCTGC
>Ga0308003_1000701_pt1 | contig 14990 bp, 1 predicted proteins | sample Neamet36_FD_203159 | JGI IMG/M metagenome (GOLD analysis project Ga0308003, IMG submission 203159) | Marine microbial communities from water near the shore, Antarctic Ocean - #36 | ecosystem: Environmental > Aquatic > Marine > Unclassified | place: Southern Ocean | collected 2014-06-06
GCACATGTCGTCGGCCGATGTGGCGGCGGCCGAGCCGAAGCGTGCAGACCGGTTGCTCTGCTCCGACGGCGTCAGCGCGCTGCGCAGATAGCTGTGCACGCGCTGTGCGAAGAAGCCCACTCGGCGTGCCTTGGAGGCGGCCGCAAGCACGTCGTCGGGTAGCGTGCAGAGAGTCACCTCGCAGCTCTTGGCAGTTGCCTTTGCGCGTTTGGCTAGCGCTGCGTTAAGGGGGTAGAGAGTGATCGGCACCTCCGCCGTGCAGTCGTCGTCGCGCACGGCCACACTGGCACCCACCTCGCGAGCAGGTTTGCCCGGCCGACCGTTGGTGGCCTTGGCGCTCTTCCTAGCCTTCTTGGGCACAGTCGCTACTGCATGCTCCAGAGGGGGGAAGATGTGCACGTCCGATGGCACGTCCGATGCCGCTTCCAGCTCTCCGTGCTCCGAGTACAGTCCTCCCACCAGCACGCGCCGCAGTACCGCGTTGACGGGATACTCCAGCGCGTCCTTCTGATACTCCCCTATCAGTCTGGACAGCTTGCGGTGCACCTTGTCCGAGTGCTCCAGCAGCGCGTACGTGTTGAGCACGTCCCACTTACTGATCTTCACCTCGTCTCGGATCTTGTCATAGATTGGCAGACGCAAGCGCTCCTGGAACTCGCGGATGTGCGGCAGGAATGCTGCATAGTACTGCCAAAGGCCGAACACGAGGTTGGCTGTCTGCTCCTTGGTCTGCGCCTGTAGGCGAGCCTTGCGCCCCATACGACCTCCAGTCGATGCGCGCGTGTCGCGTAGCAACTGTATGGCCCACATACGCACCATGTGCAGCCGGAGAGGGAACTCACCGACGACTGTGCCACGCAGGAAGCCGTCCACGATATCGAAGATCTTAGTCAGGTATGCCCACGCCTCAGGTCCGCTCACGGCCGGCTCTGTTTTGGAGTTGGCGGCAGCGTTGGCGGCGGCAGTAGCAGCATCGGGAGCGTCCGACACCAGCAGCCACGCGGGCGCAGCGAAGCGGAAGCTCTCTGGCCAGTCTGCATCGAATCGCCCAGCTTTGGTGAGTAGGCTGACGAACTCTACTGAAGCAGAGCGCACCGTCGCGCGCGAGGTGAGCACTCGGGCCAGCGCCGTCCAGCGCGGCACGGCTCCCTGTGCCGCCAGGATCTCCTTGCAGCGCAACATCTCGGGCCAGCTGGCCAGCTCCACTTCTCTCCAACGACTGATGAGGCGGGCCAGTGCCTGTGTATGCTCGTGCAGACTGAATTCGCGCGACGCGAACTGCTCCCATTCCTGTGCTTTGCGCAGCAGCAGCTCCAAGGCCATCAGCATCTTCCCAAGTGGCGTCGCCAGGTGGAAGCCGTTCACTCGCGCGCACAGCTTGAACACCAGCACCAGCACGTCGTTGCCCGGGAAGTTGAGCAGCAGATCGGCCACTCTGTCCTGAAGCGCCTGTAGGGGCCCATGCGCGAGGCGGACCTCTTCCATGTGGGGGTCCGTGTGGAAGTCGAGTGGGTTCCAGGCGCCGTGAGCACGGTGGTCAAGGAGATAGAGCAGGTCTCTGTCCACGGGCACGGTGGCCGCCACGCCCGCCAGCCACGACGAGCTGGCTTCGACGGCGTCCGCCGGCTGCACCGACAGGCAGCGCCGGGCCATGGTGCCGAGCGCCTCGAGCGACGCTCCTCGCGTGGCGGCGTCGAGCCCCGACTCCACCAGTCCGCCAAGACTAAGGGAGAGTGCGCGCCCTGCCACCAGACTCGCGCGCGAGAGTACCTCGCTTGTGGCGGTCGTGTGCAGCTGTGCGGACGCCGCGAAGAGCCCGCGGGGACTGGCGCAGCGCCGCCACACCACGCCCTGGTCAGCCAGGGCGCGAGAGCCGTGCAGCATGAACATGCGTGCATGTGCTGAGACCATACTCATGGAGCAGGTGTCGTCGAAACTCATCTCCGTAGTGCTCGCGGCAGCAGCCTCGCCGTCCGCCACCGCGTCACCGTTATTGTCCGCACCATCGCCTAGCCCGCCTTGCATAGCGTCCAGAATGCCCTTGAACTCGCTAAGGTGATCGGGGAAGTTCTGTTTAAGCAGCGCCTCCTCCTCCGCAGCGTCGTCGCTCACGAAGTTGTTCACCTTCGGCTTGTACTTGAAGAGCGCCGCCTCCTCCGCAGCGGCCTGCCGCCGGGCCTCTTCCGCCCGCAGCTGATGCTCAACGAATTTGTCCATTAGCTGCGCAAACACAGCTTCCACCTGACTCGGGGTGGTGATGCCGCTGGCAACGTAGAACTCCATCCGCGCAAGCGCCAGTAGGAGCAGCACGGAGGGAGCCACGTTCTCCACTGCGCTAGCGCTGGGCAGACTGCCGTCGTTGCCGCCGCCAATAACCCCTCCCCACTCAGCGTCGGTGTTGAGAGTCTGGATCGCACGGTGAGTCTTGGTGGCGAGATGGCCGCTGAATCGCAATAACTCATCGATGGTGGTCACAGCCTGCGCTGCCACGGAGGCAGGCGCCTCGCCATTGCCGCCTGTGGTGAGTACGGCACAGTGCGGGTAACTGGCGATGCTCCGCCACGCACACGCCATCTCCTGAGGGCCGTCGGCAGACTGCGCAACAAAGGAGTCGCGGGCCCGCATGCACGGTGCGGCTACGCACAGCCCCAGCCCTGTGGAGATGTTCTCGATGGCCGACACGACGCTCGACACGACGTCCTCATAGACAGAGTATTCGCGCTCGAGGCGTGTGCGGAAGGCCGCGGACGAGTGCTGCCATCCTGCCTCCTGCTGCTCCACTCGATCGAGAGTGGCCATAAGGCTCTCTGCATTGACGCTGGAGGCGGCGGCGACAGTGGCACCGGCACCGGCACCCAGCACAGACAAGATGCCCGCACACGCAGAGCCACAGACGCTGCGCAGCTCCAGCACGCGATCGACGCCGCCCAGTGTTCGGGAGAACTCCTGCAGCTCCAAAAACAGACCCTCGAAAGGAGGCGCGTCCAACGGGCGCTGAATCGATTTCTCACGCAGTATGCGGGCACGGGCGCGCGTTGCGCATTGGCGCGTTAAGAGGGCCTGCTCGTCGAGCGTGAGGGCCTGGCCGCCGCTGGCAGCATGCGAGTAGTGGCGTGCAAGGAGGCTAGCCCCGAGCTGCGTCGCTGCGCCCTCTAGAAGGTCGGCCTTGGCGATGTTCTTAGCGGAGGGGTCCACCGGCGTAGGAGGCAGCACGAGGTGCAGACGCATCAGACCCACACGCAGCCACAGCTCGCCCGACGTCGCAAGGTCCGGTGCGGATCGCGCGTCTGCCAGCAACGCCAGCACAGGGTCGAGGCACTTCTGCAGCAGACTCTGCACACCGGGGAACTCGTCCGAGCACTGGCTGGTGAAGTCCGCTTGTCGAAGCGCGGAGAAGACTGTGTGCGGCGGCGCGCCTTCACGCAGGGCGGTGCGGGCCGCAGCCACAGCGTCGGTGAGCGCGGTAGGATCCGTCACAGCGGCGCGACAGCTCTGGATGACGTCAAGTACCAGCACCTGCAGCAGCATCGGCCTCGTCACCAGAGCACACGCGTCCGCCCCCTGCGACCCCGCGACGACGGTGTTCCGGAAGAGCTGCAGCAGGCGGCGTCCGGCGTGCGGGCACGCCGACACCGTCAACTCAGCCGAGCCGAAGGAGATGAGCTTCTGGGTGCACAGCACCTTGTCTCGTGGGGACAGCAGCCGCGCGTCCACATTGCGCAGAACGACGCGCAACGTGTTGGGCTGCACCAGTGCCACGGCACCGGTGAGCGCGCTGGCGCTGGCGGCCATCTGCGCACGATCCGCACTTCCTGCGCCGGGGTCAGGCCTACCCTTTGCGTCCTTGAGTAGAGCATCCAGGGTGGCACTGGTCCACCGCGACTGCACGGTCGACAGCCGACCGCTGGCAGCACGCAGCATCGCGTCCAGTCGATAACTCAGCACAGTGGTGCACGTGGCGCAGAAGGCACTCAGGGCGGTCGCATCGATTGACACAGCCATGTCCACGTCACCCGGAGGAGTGTCAGGCAGCTCCGCCTCGATACACCACAGCAGTGAGCGCACTTCCCGCAGCCACAGAGGCGAGAGTCCCGAGTACCGCATCGCCGTGTTCAGCGCACGCCTACACAGGCCACGCAGTGCCGTCAGCGAGCGGTAGCTTGTGACGTGAGGGCGCAGCACGAGCTCGGCAGTGGCGTCGCCAAGTTGGAAGAATAGCTGCAGCACCATGGCTTCCGCCAACGCTGCCACACTATCCTCACCCGCCTCAGCAGCCTCGCGACGAATCAGCGCCACCGTCGCCTTAGAGAGGGCGAACTCGACTTCGTCCTCATCGTTGTGCGGCAGAGCTTCGCCATTGTCGCCAGCAGGCATCGCCTCGTCCTCGGGCGCCGCGGCCACACTCGTCCAGTAGCGCCGGCGCTCGTCGAGCTGGCGACTGGCCTCGTGCATCGTACAACGCCGCTCTAGGGCCTCCACCAGGTGCTCCAGGTCCACACGTGCTGTCTTGCGGCCACGGGCGTGCTGCCCCAGCTCCTGTGTCGTTGCCCAGAAGAAGGTAGCATAGAGACTCAGCCACTCCTTGATGAGCGCGAAGCCGTCACTGCGCTGGCTGGGCGCGCGGCCGGCGTCCACGCCCGCCTCACCTGACAGTAGGATCTGGGGCACTATGGCACGGAGGCGCTCCAACAGCACCCAGTCAGAGCGCTGGGCGGGCAGGAATGACCTACCACCGTCGCGCCAGAGCAGCGACTTGGACTGCAAGGGATGTCCCCCCCAGTGCGCAGCCAGGCGTCGCTCCAAGTTCGTCATGTCCTGCAGCACGACGCTGGTCTGCGCGGCCAGCACGGGCGACGCCTGCAGCTTGACCAGGGCCTTCTTCATCCAGCGCGAAGCCACGAGGATCTGATCCCACGGCATGGGAGTGCCATCCTGCGCGGTGCCGGCACGGAGGGTACGTGAGAGCATGTCGCGTGCGCGCACCATGTCCTGCAGCGGAGACAGAACGCCATCGGGGCCGCCCACGGCGCTCGCGACGGCCGCCGCGCCTTGGCCCGCAATACCCGCTGTGAAGCGATCAACGATGGAGAAGAGGGCGAAGACGTCCCTTAGCACAAGGCGCTGCGGCGAGTCTGCAGGCAGTCGGTCGGCCGCTACCAGACCCGCCACACGGAAGAAGGACGACTTGCCACCGCTGACGCCGGCGCCAGGGGCGTCCTCGGAGCCCTCGTGCCACACGTCCGCCCAGCGGTCCATCACGAGAAGCTGCAGCAGCACCCACAGTGCCTGGAGCTGCTCCCCACTCGGCGTGTTGGCGCTGTTCCATCGAGAGGACTGCAGCCTGCCAAGCAGAGACTCGTTCACAGCCTCGCCAACAGCCCACGCAGACACGTCCGACAGTCCCAGATGCCGCGCGAGCGCGATTCCAGCCTGTCCACACGCCTCTGAGGAAGCCCCCCACTGAACCACACTGTCGGCCCCATCCCCCGCGCCGGCGGCGCCCGCCAAGAGGCCTCCGTAGACGTGGGGTGCAGCGAAGCGGGCAGCCGCACCGCGCGCGGCAAGAAAGACGGAGAGGGTGTCCGGGTCCACGGCCGCCCGTAGCTGAGCGAGCTCAGAGCACTGCTCCTGTACACTCGCGGGCGCGCGCATCAGACACGCGTCGGACGCGCATTGTAGCCACTGCTCCCGAGCCAGCCGACCGGCAATGGTAGGGCCCAGGTCAGCCGACGGGAAGTGAGTGCGTGCATGCAGCAACGCACTTAGAGAAGGCAGCTGCGACGCAAGCGAAGCATCTGCGTCCGAGTCAGCGTCCGCTTCCACCTCCTCTGCGCCGTCATCCTCTGCGGGCTGCAGCGCGCAACCACATAACTGCCTGGCAGTCGCCACAGCCTCCTCTTCCGACTGGCCCAGGTGTCGCGCAGTGCGAAAGACATCACAAATAGCGGAGAACACCTTCGCCACTGGGAAAGAGGGCGGCGCCGCAGTGGTCTTGAAAACGTTCAGTGCGTGCAGCGTGCTGGCCAGCTGGGGGTAGCTCCGCAGATCTGGCGAGGCGGCGCTCAAGGTAGCGAGGGTAGCGTCGCCACACGCCCTGTCCTCCTGCGTGGGCACGAAGAGCTCCACACAGCGGTTCCGCATTGCTCGAGAAATGTCACCTGCGGACGGGTCCATGACGAGGAAGATGCGGAAAGCAGGGTGCGGCGTGATGACCCGTCCGTCGCCGCTCTCCGTCAGCAGGATACTCCCGCCCGGCTCTAGCACCGAGTTCAATCTGTCAAGCAGACTCGCAGAGCACATGTTCACATTGTCGACCATGAGCCAGTAACCCCGCTCCAAGGCCTGCACCACTACGCCGTCACGCCACACGAAGCTCGACGCTCCCTGTCCGCCCGCTGCCACGCTGCGCATGTGCGCCTCAATCTTGTCGAGGCCCCTGAGCGCGCGGACCAGCTGGCTCCGAGCGGAGTGCACCGTTGCGCGACCGCACGCGTGCGTGCCCAGCCAGTCATCGTGCCGCACGAGGTACTGCAGAGCATCCATGCTTTCGCGCATGCCCCAAACCAGTGCCACACCCTCCTCCAGGTACAGAGCCTCACGCGCCGTCACGGCGGACGCCGCGCCCTGCTGTGCTGTGAGCCGGGCTAGGACGACGCGCACCTCGGTGAGCTTTCCTTCCTCGCCGTTGGCCGATTGTACGTCGGCGCTGCGACTGCCCACGACCGACATGGCCAGGGCAGCGCTCCACATATCCTCCAGGCATTCGTCGACGTCGCGGTACTGGTTGGCCTGTTCGAACGACCCCAATAGCTCTGCCGAGTCTGTGGACGATGTGGCTGCCATTTCCAGTAGGTGCTGTCCGGTCATCTTGGCTAGCTGGCGCACACAGGAGCGCTTGCCCGAGCCGCTCTGACCCACCACAAGCGCCGGCCATCCCATGTCGACGCACGTGGCCAAGTCGGACAGCGTGCGGGCGTGGTAGGAGCCCACAGGCATGCGCGCCTCACTGCGGCCGAGTGCGCGTCGTGGGGATAGGCAGACGGGTAGGCGACTCAGGCCGATGTCCACGGACAACTGGCCATCGGGGTCCAGTGCGGCGCGGAAAGCGACAGGGGGGTTGGCATCCGCGATACAGGGCATGCCAAATACCTCAAGGAACACGCGCTCCACGTGCGCGCGATCCTCACTGGAGCGCAGGCGAGACACGAAGAGCATGTAGGCTGACTCTTGCAGCACAACGTGCGCATCGGCACCGTTCTGCAGTGCCAGTGTGATGTGCGTGCGCTTGAGAAGCTCGCACCAGCGAAACACGTCACGCAAGTTAAACTCCCACGGCGACCCTTGGCGGCCAAAGCTGCCCGACCGAGTCACGTCTACTTGCAAGCGGTGCACGAAGGTCACATAGCGCGACAAGTTATCGGCGATCTGCGGCGGCAGGCGGCCGTAGAAGCTCTCGTTGGCCACCTCTAGCAGATTGTTCTCCGTCATGGGCTCCACGAAGACGCGCGAGAAGCGTGTCAGCAGAGACTGAGGCAGACCCTTGCGACCGCCGCCCTCGACCATAGGGTTCTGCGCGCAGAATACACGGAACGACGGAGGACACTTGACCGTCAGCCCGATCTCCGGGAGAAAGATTTCCTCGCGGTGGTCGAAGCACGCGTTGAGCCCCTCGAGCACGCTCTGGGGGGCGAGGTTCATCTCGTCCAGTAGCACCCAGTGCCCAGCGCGGATGGCCTTGAGGAATACTCCGTCACACCACTTGAACTTGGGCCCAGCCGCCGCGCCCCCGTCACCCGCATCGTCTACTGGTAGGTCAGTGCCCAGGAGGTCTGACAGCTCTGAGTGCTCCGACAGGTTGATACGCACGAGCGTGTGACCGGACATCGTCGCGAGGTTCGCTACGAGGGAGCTCTTTCCCACTCCGGGGGGCCCCTCGAGCAGGATGGGGCGTCGCACTTGCAGCGCCCGCAGTACGCGGTGCACGTTCAACCTCGTGTTCTCTGCTTGGATGGCATACACGCCGCGGGCCCGAGAGGCCTCAGCCGGTCCAATGCTCACACTGAAACGCGCGTTACCGAACAGCTCACCCAAGCCCCCTTTATCCACGTCGATGGGCGATGAGCTACCTTCCACGAATGTGGCGCTCAGCTGCTCGCGGAGATCGTCGGGACACAGCTCCAGCAGATGTGCTACGCTGCGCGCCTTGAGTGCATCCACGACGTCTCGGCTCACAGATACGCCGATGCCGAGACCATCAAGCAGGATCATGTGCACGCCATCAAGCAAGGCCGTGTACGTCGCTAGAGCATCAACGGGGGCCATCTGGCTTACGAAGCGCGCCCACGCCAGCACCTCGCGCACGCTGATGCGGATCTTGCCCGTGGTCACGTCGAGAGTAGCGGCCTGTAGCCAGCAAGTGAAGTCAACCATGACTGCGGCCACGGAGTCGGCGTCTACGCCGTTGGTCAGATGCAGCAGCTCCCGCACCACCAGCAGTGTATCGTGTCCACTGCTGGCAGCGGGGATCCACAGCTCCGTGAAGCGCGACCGCAGCGCTGGAGAGAGCTCGCGCTTGCCAAAGTCACCTCCGGGATTCATTGTGGCGATGATTCGGAAGTAGGGGTGTGCGATGATCTTGTCGCTCTGGTTCTCACCCTTCTCCGCCAGAGTGATTTCCCGCCCGCTCTCCAACACGGAGTTGAGGCGCTCAATGACGGCGTCTTCGGCCAAGTTAATCTCGTCCAGCACGAACATGTCCCCAGCCCGCATGGCCTCCAGAAGAGGCCCATCCTTCCACTCGAACAGACTCTTGTAGCGCTGCCACAGCAACCGCGCACGCTCCACTACATCGTCCAGCGACGGCGGCATGGACGGGTCACTCGCCCCCCGCGGCCGCGCACGCTTTGCGGGCGAGACGGCCTTGCCCTCTTCCTCGTCCTTGCCGTCCTTGTCGTCCTCACCCACCTCCGCCTCCGCCTCCACCACTGCCGCGGCAGCAGCTGCAGTCGCCGCCGCGCCCAAGCTCTCCATGGACGCCTTGACCACGGATTCGTCAGTGTCAGGGTGCAAGGCTGAGGCCTCAACATCGGACTCCAGAAGAGCCCAGCCCTCCATGATACACTCACACAGGGCAGCGAAGATAGCTTCGCGACCCCGCACAGGGCGCAGCCCACCGATGATGTCCGCCGTCTCGGTGGACTGGTGGCAATTCAGGATGCGAATCCGCTGTCCACGCTCGGCAGCACACAGCTGACACGCCGTCGTCTTGCCGCTGCCCGTCTCACCGATGAGCAACACAGGCTCCGAATGTGCCACGGCACGGTATACCAGCGTCCACATCCGCAGCATGGTCGACGTCAGCGCCACGCCGCTCACGCCCTCGATCTGGGCCGTCCCGTCGGCGACGTTGGCCTTCACCATGGCCAGGCTATCGCTCTTGGCGGCGTACATGTCCGCTGCTGGCGCCACCTGCACCTTGCATACCGCCTCGAGGATCTCCTGGATGACGGCCTTCTCCTCGTCGGACCGCAGCTTCTCCGCGAGCAGCATGTAACCCTCCACCGCCACCTCGGCGGCGTTCTGAGGAGACCGCCGGCCCCACTTGATCAAGTCACGTGTGGTCACACTGCCATGCTTACCCTGGAAGAGCGCGGACTTGGCACGCCGCAGCTGCAACCGCTTCATCACCTCCACCAGCATGGCGCTGAACTTAGGGGCAATGCCACAGCTTTCCGTGATGATCACCTCCACCTCTGGGTACGGGATATCCGTGACACACAGCTCGATGAAGCGGTTGCGGAATGCGCGTGAGAGAGGCTTCCGTCCACCATAGGCGCCAGGAGGGTTTTGCGTCGCGAAGAGCGCGAAGCTGGGCGCCGGCGTAACAATCTCGCCCGTCTCCGGAATGAACAGTTCCCTGTTGTCATCAAGCAGTCTGTTCAGTGCCTCCAGCACGTCTGACGGCGCGAGGTTCAGCTCGTCGAGAATAATCCAGTACCCATTGCGCAGTGCCTCGACCAGCAAGCCGTCTCTGAAAGATAGACGGCCGTCGGGACCAGTCATATAGCCACCCACATACTCCTGGATGTCAGTGTGCTCGTGGTTGTTAATCCGCACACACTTGTGGCCCGACCGCGCCGCAAGGTACTCAATAACAGATGTCTTTCCGGCACTCGTGGGCCCCTGAAGAAGGATGGGCGCGATACCCGACGACACGGCGGCGGCGAGATTGCGCACCACGCCTGACACGGTGGGCGTGAGTACGAAGCGCGTAGTGCCCTGAGGCGTGCGCTCTGCCCAGTCATCCAGTGGCAGCGGCCCGGATTTGAGCCAGAACGGGCTCATCTTGACCCAGTCGCGCCGGTCCGCGTCTTTGCCCCCCGGGCACGACGGCGCCTTCTGCAGGCTTTTGTCGTCCTTCACTTTGAAGCACTGCTGTAAGAAGGTGAGCATGAAGGCTTTACTTCCCTCTCCCAGCTGGCACTGGAAGTTCAGCACAAAGCCTTCGTAGAGCGCACGCGCTGGCGGGCGCATACCCTGACCCATGAAATCCGTCATGGCACGCAGGGTGCGCGTGAGCGAACGCAGCGAGTACAGCGGCCGCTGCCCCGCGCCATCTACCAGGCTGTCAGCGGCGCTGGTCCGACACGCCAGATAGGTGTCCACCACGTCACCAACCATGAGTCCATCAATGCCGAAGCTGTACTTGGACACCACGCTGCACAGGTCCTTACGGTCCAGCAGATCGCCCACGTATATCTCCGTGAAGCGCGTGCGCAGCGAGGCCGGTAACTCCTTCTTGCCAATGTCCGTCGGGGGGTTCATGGCGGCGAAGACTCTGAAGTTAGGGTGGCGCTGCACGGGTGCGGCATCGCCCTTCTCGGACAGGTGCAGGCGTTGGCCATCCAGGACGCCGGCGATGGCTTGTAGTGTCTCAGGACTAGCCAGGTTGATCTCGTCGAGCAGGATCCAGTCCCCTCGCTCCATTGCGTCCACCAACAGGCCGTTCCTGAAGGCGAAGGCGAAGCCGCTCTCGATGCGGCTGAGGTTTGCCTCGAAGCGCGAGACTGTCGCCTGCAGCTCATCCCAGTCGCGAGTAAGGGCTGCACGCGGCGCGCCCACTTCCGACTGCAGTTTGCGGTGCGCCGTCAAGATGGCCTTGCCGAGAGCCTTGAGCAACTTGGCCCACTGCTGTCGGTGAAAGATGGTGGAGACCACTTGAAGGAAATCCGCGTTTTGAGACTGCTCGAAAGTTTCTCCGAAAAGAGCCACGAAGCGTTCGTACGACGGCATGAACAGCTGCCGCATTGTCACAGGGCGGAAACCACCCAGAAGGTCGGTCGTGTCCGTGGACAGACTCAAGTTCTGCACGTGCAGAGTCTGCCCACTCAGTCGACTGAGCTCCTGCACTACCGTCGTCTTGCCGCAGCCAGTCTCGCCCACCAGCAGCACCGGCTCCAACATGCGTACCGCACAAGCGATGCGCTCCATGAGCTTCAGCGAGTGCGCCGTGTACGAGTACCTGCCAGCGCCATTCTCGTGCCGCGTCTTCTTGCTCCCCGGCACGGGCTTGGGGGCAGAAATAGTTACGCGGCCGATCGTGTGGGTTTCCTTGGTAGACGTCAACTGTGGGGATCTGTGCAGCACATGCGCCTCCACGTCCTCCGCAGACACCTCCCAGCAGCCCGCCAAGCCAGCCACACCTTGCCTGAACTCCTGAGCAGTGCGTGCGGCCGCAGCACGCACATCCACCAGCTCACAGAAGCAGTCCAGTCGCTGTGCTTCCGTGGCGAACTGAGAGACCTGGTTGAAGCTGACGAAGGCCGCGATGCGACGCGCGGCCTTGATGACATCCCGCAGGTTGAAGCTGCGCATGCTGGACGGCCCACTGCGTGCCCGGCTACCCGCGCCACCCGCCTCGCCAGACCCGAAGGCCAGCCATGTCTCTAACAAGCACTTGCGTACGGACGGAAGGATGTGGGGGAAGTTCAGCTCCAGGATGGAATCAACTTCCAATGCTGTTGGCTCGTCGATGCGCACCACTCGAAAAAGATAGGTCAGATGGCGCAGGTTGGGCAGGTAACCCGTGTAGCTGGACACCGGTCCGCCTTCGCGGGCCAGGAACTGAGCCTCGACGGTGCGCGTGCCGATGATGCGGAAATCAGGGTGAGCGTCGATGTGAGCGCCCACGCCGCGAGAGGCCAGCGGCAGCTTGCGGCTCTCCAGCAGAGGAACAATGGCCGAGATCACCTCCAGTGGCGCCCGGTCAAGGTTCTCAATCACCAGCCACGCACCAGACATGACGGCACGGGTGACGATTCCGGGCTTCCACACGAACTCCCCAGGCACATCCGAACACACGTACGACCCCAGAAGCGTCTTACTATCCGTCTGATCGTCCAAGTGCAGCTCAATGATCTCGTCTTGTTTGCCCATGAGGCTCGCCACCTCCTGCACCAGCGCAGACTTACCGCTGCCAGTCACACCATGCAGGATGAGCGGGTGGGCGGTGGCTAGTGCCGCCACGAGGCGGCGCATGTTGGCATTGGTGGTAGCACAGGGTACAAGGCGAGGAGCGAAGTCGCTCGCACTGGCACGCAGGGTAGATACCAGCATGCCGCCGATGTTAACGCTCTTGTGACCGAAAGGATGCATCACCGCAGCTCCACTGCTGCTGCCACTGCTGCTACTAGGCACAGCACCCACACGACCGGCATCCTGCGCCTGCTGCCAGGCCAGGGCACCTGCCTGACCCCCGCATACGTGCTGCAGGATGTAGCACTTGAAGGCCTCCGAGTAGCCGCACACGTCGCATAGTAGACAGGCCGCCTCGAACCGCATCCCGGCTCCACAGCTGGCAGCCTGAGGGGCAGCTGAGCCCTCGTCCTCACCCTCGCCAACGCGGGCAACATCGTAGGCTAGACAGAAGAGAGGTTCCAGATGCACAGAAGGGTCGGTGCACAAGCACCCATGGCGCCAGAGCTTGGCGATGGCCCGGATGTGCATCACGCTGGCCTCCTCGGGGCGGGAGGCCAGCAGACCACCCACAGTGCCCAGATCAGCACAGGCGACGGGCAACGCTGCTTGCACAAACCCACGGAGATGTGGGACCTCCGTGGCGACGTTGGCCATGACGACGCACATTTTCAGGTCGGCTTCGACTGAGGGCGCATATTTCCCCACCAATTCCTCCACTACATCCACCAGCACCGTGCTCAGCTCTCCTATCAGTGCGGCATCATTGTATTCAGCCCACACAGCCACAGCTGCAAGACTTATCCATTCACTGGCCTGCAGAGGCTCGTCCACATCGTGGCCGCGCCCTAACAAGGCATTAGTGACCGTTAAACCGACTGTATCGGCCATGGTCGGTAAATCCAAATGAGATGGTGCAGAGCGCAAGTTGGGCGATTTTTTCGACGGCGTCGCGCACTCCCGGAAGCCCAGTAGCCCGGAACTCCCGATCGGAGGGGAGACGCAAGACACCCCCGTCTTCTCGTACTTCGTACTTGTATTATTTTGTGTGTATCATCATATAATACTTTAAGAGTACGGCATACTGCTTCACTTCATCATCTTCCTCTTCTTCACCCTCCTCACCCCGGCCTACGTGGGCTCCTACTGCTGCTCCTTCTGCGGTGCCAATGGCTGAGCCTCCTTTTGCTCCTCTTGCAGTCGAAACGAAGAAGCTCACCATTGCTCCCAGCTCGTGGTGCCTTGAACTGCGCACACGTCCATGCCTACGACTACCCCTACGGCTGTGTCCACGGGTGTGACAGAGGGGTGCATGTTTTATTGCTATTGCGAGTGGCGTGCGCTCCCACTCTGGTCGGTTTCGGCAGCATCTCCTGCACGCGTTCCCACATGATACGCTTCAGCTCCTCCTCCGACAGCTCGTAGTCGACTGTTCCTCGCTCGATCTCGTCTGGCGTTGCCCAGCGCCAGCCGAAGCCCTTGCACCAGCTCTCTTTATCCTGGCACACTTTCACGATGTGACAACTGTCAATGTCTAGGTTCCCCGCCACTTCCCTGACTGAGTCGTAGAGCTTCAGAGGCACGTGCGTGAATCTGTTCATGACGATAACGGGCTTGTCGATGAGCAAAGGCTTGGACAAAAAGCTCTTCACCCTGCGCTTGAGCTCCCTCTCCGCCACAGGCTTGGGGATGCGCCCGGTCTCCTGCTCGAGAGCAGTGGCCCAGCGCCAGCCCAAGCCGCTGTACGACCCTCTCTTGCCTTGGCACACGCACACGATACTGTTCGTGTTGTCCAAGTTCAGTCGCGCCGCCGCATCCTTGATCGTCGTGTAGTACCGCATTGCCACACCCGTGTCCTTGTTCACCAACATGACCGGGTTGTCAGTAAGCACAGCCTCAGGCACATGCTGTTCGATCTTGCGCATTAGCAGTTCCTCCGACACCTCACTCTTCACTCGCCCCTGCTCTGTCTCCGTCGGAGTTGCGAAGCGCCAGCCGAATCCCTTGTACGACCTCCTCTTCTGCTGACACACACACGAGATGCTGTTAAGCCCAGCTAAGCCCAGCCGAGAGCCTGCATCCTTGATGGACGCGTAGTATCGCAGAGGCACAGCCGAATCCTTGTCCAGCACAATTACGGGTCGTCTAAGCAACGGAGTCGGGCGCGGGAGCGGCGTCGGAGGCGCGGGTGCGGTCACCAACGATACTGCCCATGACCGCATTTGCTGGACAGTCGCGGATGACGTGAACGAACGGTTGGAAGTCGAGAACGCTCTACCTCGGGGTCGGGATGAGGACGAGGACGAGGTCAAGGTCGAGGCGTCGTCCATAGATGGAGGGAGCACGGATGGAGGGAGCACGGATGGAGGTGGGGGGGGAACCACGAGGTGCTCCAGGGCGCCTGTATCCTCCAACACGTTCAACAGGTCGTATAGCGGCTCGTACACAGAGGCGGTAGGAGCGGTAGGGTCGACAGGGGCGTCGGGTGCGTTGGGGTCGGGGTCCTTCTTGTGCTT
>Ga0308003_1000704_pt1 | contig 14955 bp, 11 predicted proteins | sample Neamet36_FD_203159 | JGI IMG/M metagenome (GOLD analysis project Ga0308003, IMG submission 203159) | Marine microbial communities from water near the shore, Antarctic Ocean - #36 | ecosystem: Environmental > Aquatic > Marine > Unclassified | place: Southern Ocean | collected 2014-06-06
CTTTAGGATCTAAGCCTCTTTCTTTAGCTGCTTTATTTAACAGAGCTTCATTCTTACCTTTACTTAAATATTTCCATGACATTGAATTTAAAGTATATGAGAATCTATTCTCATCAATCAATGATGATGCAATCATGGTATCTATTATTAAACCATTGATTTTTATACCTAAATGTCTTATCCAAGATACGTCATACATTGCATTATGAAATATTTTGGTAGCAGGAGTTTCACAAACATGTGTAAACCATTCTAAAACTTTTTTCTTTTCCATGTTAGGTCCTGCTTCATGAGCTATTGGATAATAACCTTTCCAACCTTCTACAGCTACAGCTATACCTACAACTTCACCATTACCTATGATGGCTCCTGAACCTTTACTTTTTAAATCTGGATCTCTTGTTTCTAAGTCAATAGCAATCTCTTTATGCTTTGATAGATCAGGAAATTCTGTAGGTTGTAACCACTCAGTTTGAGGTATAATCATTTTTTCTTTTTAAGGTCTTTCATTTTTAAAATTTCTAATTCACAATAATGAATTACTTTTTCTAAATCCTGTATTCCATTTTTGTTCATGTAACGACAGACATATTTAATAACACAACCTTGAAAGAAACTCAAGTCGTTGTGTGATATAAATTCATAGGGTTGAATTTTAAAATTTTTATAATGTGATCCACCGATTTGTTTATTTTGTGGAAATGTATCTTCAAACATATCTTTATGTGTCATAGCTGGTATCCTTTTCTTTTTATTTTTGCTTTTAATTTATACAGGTTATTTCTTGCTCTAGTAGTTCCTACGTACCAAACTCTATGTTCTTCATCTTGTTTGTTCTGACTCTTTTTAATTGCTTTAAGAATCTTATCTCCCATATCTAAACATAGAATTACATTATCTTCTTCTCCACCTTTTGCTGCGTGTATAGTGGACAACCATATTCTTGCAGGTTCATTTAAATTCTCTCCGTTATCTAACATATTTTTTATATACAATTTTTCTTTTTCATCAGCTAATGTAAAAGCTTCATACCAACCTGTCATATGATCCCATTGAGGATTTTCTATATATTCATTTATATCTTTTATAACTTTGTCTTCTAATATTTTTCCTTTAGTCCACAATTCATAATTCATTGCTGCTTTGTACAAAGATACTTTTAAACTTTTACCTTTGTTGGTTTCAAAAAATAAATTTTTCTTTCTAAGTTCTTCATCTACTTTCATAAGTCTAGATATCGTTCTTGATAAGATTAACCATTTTCCTTTGTTTAAATCTACTTGACCTAAATTAGCTATTTCAGACGATTCTCCGACAAAATCACGAGGATAATAGTTTTTTTGCTTCCTGATGCCCATAATTCTCTCAATAGGCTTCTGTGACTCTTCCTGGACCATTAAAGAGATCCTTTTTGAGTACATTAAAACTCTTTCTTTCGCAGGTTCTTGTATAAATCTATCTACATCTGCACCAGCCCAGGCAAAAATAGCTTGGTCATCATCACCAGCCAGGTACATATCTTCTGCTTTTGTTTTTAATACATCAAATAATTTCCATTGCAGAGGTGATAAATCTTGAGCTTCATCTATAAATACAGCTTTAAAAGTTGGAAAATCTGGATCATCTTTTTTCTTAATTGTTAAATCTACAATATCATTAAAGTCATATAGCTTTTTTTTATCTTTATAGTTTTTTAAATTATCATTAATGTATTTTAAAGTAGACCATTTAATATCTTTACCGTTGTGTTCATTTAAATCGTATTCTTCTTCTATGGTTGTGCATCTGTTAATCGATTTGTGAATTATTTGAAAATAAGGATTGTCACAAGTTAAAAAATTTACTTCATCTTTATTATATTTATCTACGTACTTAACTTTAATATTAATTTTCTTACCAAAGTTTTCATAATGAAAAGGTTGCATAATATCTTGTTCTTTTAATTTTAAAAAATGAAAACAAAATGCATGTAGTGTTTGAAAGTAAGGTAAGTTTTTGTCGTCTGAAGGCATTCTTTTTTTAGCTTCTCCTGCTGCCTTTCTACTAAAAGCAAAGTATCCTATTTTATGTAAAGGTACACCTGTTCTAGCATAAGCTTTAGCTCTACTAATTAATTTATAAGTTTTACCTGTTCCTGGTGGTCCATAGTATTTATAAATCATATAATATCTTCTTCACTTTTAAACTCTACTGTCTCATGAACATCTTCATCCTTTTCAAAGAATTTCAAAGGTAGTCTCAGAGTTTTTAATGGAGGAAATATTTTACTCTTTGAATCCTTACCTGGAAATCTTTTACTGTGATCAAACTTAGCTTCCTCTTCTGGATTTTTACTTGGAAATAAATCTTTAATCATTAAAGAAGTTTTAGCTGAAGACTCTTTCCACTCATAAGTTTTAATATCATCATAGAATGAAGTGAATAAAAAGTATGCATGGTCATCATCCAGTAAAGGTCTACCACTTTGAAATGAACTGTATTGTTTTGCTGCTGGTTCATTAATGTATCTATGTAAATGATTCATCAACACATCAGATGGATTTGTACCTTCGGCTGGTTCAAGAACATCTATTTTATTTCCTTCAAATAAAGATTTTATAATTTCATGAAAGTCATTACCTTTTATTTGAGGCGGAACTACATGAGCTTGCTCCATTATTACTGCTCTTAATTCTTTTTGACTTTCTATCTTGTGAATATTTTTAGCATGTATTTGTTTAGTTTCTCCATTTTCTTTCTCTATAGTAAAATACCATTCTGGCGTTGGTTTTATATTTAATTTTTGTAAAGCTGATAACATAGGCCATCTAGGTTTATTATCAGATATAATTCCAAACTTTCTTTTTACACAAACTGATTTTACACATGCAGGTGCTATTAAAGGATCATTACAAGTATGTCCTTTGGTATCTTTACTCCAACTTTTTACCTTTGCATTAACATGAATGTCAGTCCAGTTACTATCAAACTCAAAATATTTTCTAGCAGCTTCTATAATTTTTCCTTGCCACTTATCTGGATATTTTTTTTTAGCAAAAACCATGTAGTTATATAAAAATCTATCTCTACCATCTTTCATTACTTCTTTAGTTAAAATTCCTAAACAAGGTGGGCCATCATCAAACTCTTTATCTCCCCCTGTCAATTCATCTTTAATTATTTTTTCATTAATTCCTTTTAACTGTTCTTTAGTTTGAGCATTTGCAATCACAACTTTTATAAACATATCTAAATCCATCTCTTCACCATTTGGAAGTAATGCTCTTCTAGATTTATTATTGTAAGGTAAGTTTAAAAAGTTACCGTTTGTTTTTGCTCCATCAGCATTTTCTCCAAGTGTAGTTTGTTTTGGAAAAATTTCTGTATTGATTGGTAGCTTGAATAAGAATAAAACTTGTTCCAAAAATTCCCTTATCTCTTTTGCCTTAACGTATTCAGTGGTGAACACATATAAATGTAGTCCACCACTTTTTGACAGGACAGGAATTATTGGGAGATTTTTCTCTTCAATAATTTTTAAATAAAATTGTCTATCTATAGGATACTTATCTACATCAATAGCACCAAACCTTGCTTTACCTTCGTCAGTACAAGGTTGAATTCCAATAGATTTGTTTCCTTTTAAATGTTCTTCATAGTCTATTTGTGTAACAGGAATACCAGACCATTCATGTGGGTATCTTTTTTTACCTGTTTCTGAGTCTATATAACCTTCATTGGTTTTACATACTCCATAATTTCTTTTTAAGCCCTCAAAATATTTTATATAATCTTTCATACAATCCTGTCAAAGTTTGTTTTTTGTATTAAAAGGTGGCGTTAGTCTCCCGACGCCACCTCCACTTGCAAGTGTCCCTAAAGGGATTAGATAATATCTTTTTTAGTTTTATCAGCTTCAACCTTTTCGTACTTAGGTTGAGTAGAACCTTTAGATACTTCTCTCTGTAACTTTTGACCTGCTTGGTATAACTCAGCATCTTCAGGGCTAGACACAACATCTAACATTTTTACAAAAGAAGGCTTATACACATGCCAGTTCTTATCTCCCCAACTCTTACCTGCTGTTTTTAATTTAAACACAGCTGTAAAAGATGCAGGTTGAAACGAACCTTTAGCGTCTACCATTCTTAAATTTGAAATCATATCATTCAAATCTCTTCCTGGAGTTAAGTTAGAAGACCTCATAGGTATTACAGCAGATCTAGATCCATTTTCTAAAATAGCTATTGCATAGAAGTACATTGTCTTCTCTACATAGTTACCATTAGATAATCTATATCTACCACCTTTTTCCTCAACAGCATCTGCTGGTGGGTTAAGGTGTGTTCCTACTGGTGCTGCGGTACTATCTCCTCTTTCTTGCCATTCAGGGTACCTAGTTTGAAAGTGAGATACAACTATATCTAAACCTTTCTCACCGCTGACTAAACTACCAAAACTGGATGCATAAATCATTCCAGGTTGAGCGCCTTCAACGTACTTTGCACTTCTTGAATTGCATTCTGGAGATAATTGATGAAGGATTTTCAAGATAGGTGTTGACCTATCACTTGATTGCATCTCTTCAGTCCCTTTACCAGAGTCTGCTCTTAGGTTGATTGTTGATAATGCTCCTGCATCATCTTTCTTGACCATTGTACTTTGTGTACTCATATATATCCTATTGGGTTATCGTTTATTATTACTTACTTTTTATCTTAGTTTGATTTCCATCAAACGTCCAAAATAGATCAGCAGGAATTTCTTTACCTTTAGTATGAACTTCCTCCATCACTACTCTTAAAGTGGACGGGTGAACCTTCTCTTCTTGAGTAGGTTCATAGCCCTGTCCCTTTGCAAGGGTAGCATATTCTGCAGCCTTGGTTTCCTCGTCACGACCAAATGATACTGTAATATTATTTTTTATAATATCACCTAAGCCGTTATCTCGAAGCCATTGTACGCACTCACCTTTTCTATCAGCTTTCATGGTGGTGCTGAAAACTTTTTTTACAGACAGTTCAGAACCATCTTGTAACTTTAAACTTTTTAGATTCATCTCTTCCATTAGTTTTGGAATAACGACTGTACTAAAATGTTTCTCGTCTTCTTTTAAATCTTTAATTCTATCTTCGTTGGATTTTATCTGTCGTTGAATAGATACTAATTTTTCAACCTCTTCAGATAGTTTTTTTGGATCTATTATATTGCTTTGATCAGGAGCATCTTGTCTTAAGTTAATTGACATATTATTTATTCCTCTCTTTCATACCTAGATATATAGGATACTTATAAATTTTGTCAACCCTAGTTTTGAAAAATATTTATTTCGATCGGATAATATGTTTTTTCTTGTCTGTCCCATTTAAGAAGTTTGTATTTTCCATTAGTTATATCTGAAACAACAGAACATACGACACCAATAACTGCAGGATCACCAGATAATAATAAATAATCTTCAACCTTATAGTCTTTTAGAAGAGTTCTAAGTTTCAAAATTAATGGACCTGGAGATAGTATAATTTGAGAGTACATAGGCAGTAGCGTCACTATGTCGCCATACTTAGAAGCCCCTAATACATTGTATTTAGGCTGCCCTGTGTCTCTATCTACAGGAATATCCTGTGTTAAATATACTTTGCTCATTGACTTTTTATTTTAACCACATATATATCATGTATAGAAAGAAAAGCAAATTATGAACTATAAATTTAAAACAAAGCCTTTTGAGCATCAGCTTAAAGCACTGGAAGAATCTTGGGACAAAGAAAACTTTGCCTATTTTATGGAGATGGGAACAGGTAAATCTAAAGTGTTATTAGATAATGCCGCTATTCTGTATGACAGAGGTGACATAAATGGTCTACTATTAATAGCACCTAAAGGTGTATATAAAAATTGGTATGACTCAGAAATTCCTATTCACTTACCAGATCATATAGAAAAAAAAGTAGTTCTGTGGAAGACTACAGATAAAACAATTAAACAAAAAAAGATTTTAAATACTTTGTTTGAAACTGGAACTGACTTTCATATTTTAATTATGAATGTAGAAACATTTTCTACAGGTGATGGTGCAGCATTTGCAGCTAAATTTTTATCTTGTCACAAAGCAATGATTGCAATTGATGAGTCTACAACTATTAAAACTCCAACATCAAATAGAACTAAAAATATTTTAGCTTTAAGAGGTGAGGCAAAGTATAGAAGAATTTTAACTGGATCTCCTGTTACTAAATCTCCATTAGATTTATTTAGTCAATGTGCCTTTCTTGATCCATGGCTCCTGGGGCATGATTCTTACTACACGTTTCGATCTAGATATGCCAACATGAGGAAGATAGAAGTTAATGGTAGAAGAATAGAAATTGTTACAGGCTACGTGAACCTGGGTGAACTGTCTGATAAAATAAAACCTTTCTCTAACAGAATATTAAAAGAAGATTGTTTAGATCTTCCAGAAAAAACTTTTGTTAAACATTATGTTGAGTTAACTAAAGAACAAAAAACTGTTTACCAACAGATGAAGAAAGAAGCAGTAGCTTTTTTAGAAGGTAAAATGCAATCTACAGCAACCGTTATGACTCAGTTGATGAGATTACATCAAATTACTTGTGGTCATTTTACTTCTGATGATGGTGTCATTAAAGATTTACCTTGTAGTAGGTTAAATGAATTGATGAGTATCTTAGAAAAAATAGAAGGTAAAACTATTATCTGGTCTCATTACACACATGATGTAAAAAGAATAATTAAAGAGATAAAAAAAGTATATGGTGATGACTCTGTAGTAGATTATTATGGTGCAACAGACACAGATTCAAGGTCAGCTAATATAAAGAAATTTCAAACAGATGACAACTGTAGATTTTTTGTAGGAACTACACATACCGGCGGATATGGTATCACATTAACTGCAGGAAGTAACATGGTTTATTTTTCTAATGGTTATGATCTTGAGAAACGTCAACAGTCAGAAGCTAGAATTGATCGTATAGGTCAAACTAAAAAGATGACTTATATTGATATCATGGCCCAGGATACTATTGATGAAAGAATTGTTAAAGCTTTACGTAATAAAGTTAATATTGCTAATGCAATTATGGATGAAGATTTTAAAGAGTGGATCTAAAGTTCTAAAAGCATTACTATAATTCCACCCATGCCAGTTAATAATAAACCAACACAACTTAGTAATATTTTTTCTATTCTATTTATTTGATGTTCTAATTTAAAAATTTTTGCATGAGTTTGTTTTTGCATAATACGACATAATTTTTCGTGTGAGTGAATTTTTTCTAAAGCTAAATTTTTTACCATTGGAATGTAACCCCCGCTACATTCAAACCCCGATAAGACCAGCCTATCAAACCTCCCAAATAATCCATTATGCTAAACCTCTTTGTCTTAACCTAATCATTTTTTCTTCTTGAGAAAGTAATGCATTTTCTGTATTGGTTAATCCTTCATTCAAAGGATCTGTTGCCTGAGCCTTGACACTTGCCTGTATAACATTTTGGTTAGGCATTGGGGTATTTGGCAAAGGGGGTGTTTGTAATTTTTCAGAAGTATCTATGTAATCTGAAAGATCAACTTGTTCGTCAAAACTTTCTACTAAATTCATATTACCCATAGCTGCAGTAATTCTTCTTAAAGAAGGAACAATACCGGTTAAAGATTCTGTAAAAGAAGTGGATTCTACATGTCCTCCCACGGCAAAATCATTTCTAAATTTTGTATTAAAACCCAATTGTCTTAACTGAGATCTAATAGAAGTTAAATCATTTTTTGCTGATAAAAAAGGATTAGATATATCTAAATTTTTAGCAATTTCTCTAAATTTATTTTCAATATCTTCAGAAGGATAGTAAGGCGTAAATTGTGAATTTATTAAAGAATAAAAAGCATCATCACTCAATTGTCTTTCTTTAAATGAATTATTTAATGCGTATCTTTCTACCCCCAATGTTTGAGCAGCGTCTAAATCTCTGTACATTTCCTGTTGAACTTCAAATCTTGCTTTGTTAGAAGCAATAAATCTTTTTACTATATCTTCTTCTTCAACAGGACCACCTTTTAATAGTCCAAAAAATCCTCCTGTAAATTCTTTTCTGGCATTTCTAATACCTGATTGATAATTAGCAATTTTAAAATTCATTGTTCTTAAAGGGTCAACTTTAATAGGTCTCATACCCATAAATCCTGCTAACTCAGAACCTATATCTAACTCTTGTCCTGTTGAGGTAGGGGTGTCTGTAGCTGCTTGAAGGACTCGTTGGTAAGGTTTCATACTAGGAAAAAGAGCTTTAGCTAAATGTTGCATTCTAATTGATGCTTTGTCTCCTGCAGAAGTTTGATCAGTGTATAAAAGTCTACCATCATCTGTTCTTCCACCCCTTATAGTTAAATCTGCTGCTGCTTCTATCCAAATAGATTCAGATATAAATGGATTCATTAATTGAGAAGTTGCTTCATTAACACCATTTACAAAAGATTCTAAAACTCCTTGATCAGTCATTTGACCATCTTGAATATTATTTATTATTGTTCTTAAAGGTTTAGCAACAACATCGTAAGCATTACTACCACTAAAATCTATATATCTTAAATCACCCGAATCATCTCTAACTGGAATTAAAGTAGAATTTTTTGACCAGTCGGGTACAAATCTTCTCAAAGAATCTAATTCATCTTGAGTTACATCATATAAAGCTTTGGCTCCTTCAGTTATTGCAATAGGAGCAGCTGTAGTAAAGGTAGCTAAACCTAATAATCTTTTTATTCCGTCTCCGTAAAAAGGATTGTCATTTTTAACATATTTATTTAATTTTTCATCAAATACCATTGGGAGAAGATTACTACCTTTAGTTCTACGAGAGTGTTTCATTGAATTAATACCTAATTCCGCAATGTTAGTTGTAGTTCTTATCATTTCAGATGGAAAAGACATAAAATTACCTATAGGTAATAATCTGGCTGTCTTAACCACGTTCCCTACATAACCATAATTTGGAACAGTATTTTTAACAATTTCCACAGACATTCTTTTTAAAGATTCTGTTTGTCTAAACTCTTCATAACTTTTTTTATATCCTTGTTTTCCTAAATCCTTGTATTTTTTAATTAGTTGTTCTTGAGGAACAAATTTTAATATATCTTCAGGTACTTTCATTCCTGCTTTAGCATACCCTCTTTTTAATTTACCCATCTCAGTTACATAACTTGCCACTTTAATAGTATCATCTTCTTGAATATATTTTCCTTGAGCAAAAGTTTTTAATTTGCCTAATCTTTTCATCATTGACCCCAACACGTTATCTACAGTGGGTGAAATTCCAAGAGTTTCAATTTGTTCAAACAAACCTTTCATATCTCCTACTTGAATTTGTTGATTTACCAAACCAAATTCCTGTAATTCTCTATAAGCTGTTTGCATTTTTGGAGCAGTAGGTCCCAGTTTTGCTAAACCTGAAACATCTACACCTTCACCAAATGCTTTAGTATAAAATTCAGGTTCAAATAAATTACCATTAGCTCCTGCAAAACCAAAAGCACTTAAAAAATTACGTATGTGTGTTGGTGCAGAAAATATTGTTTTAGACATTTGTGAAATACCTTTTGGAAATAATAATAGATTTCTATAAAACCAGCTGGCTGCAGCTTCTGCTCCTTCTTTACCTTCTCCTCTAACAAAACCTTGAAGCCAGGTATCAATACCATTAGCATTTCCAATTGCTTCTGCAATTTCTTTGGTAGTATATTTACCAGCGAGTGGATTAGTAATGCTACCATACCCAGGCATTTGTTTTACAATATCGTCTATATTAACTATTTCAATTCCCGTATTTTTAAAATCAACACCATTTTCTGCTGCTTTTTTGGTTCCCCAAAAAGTTCCTCTTTGACCTGACGCTTGCACCATATCATTTCTAGTAGCCACATCTTTAAGATATGCTGCTGTTCTTGTAACAGAAGATAAACTAGTCATAGCATTATAGATAGAATATCTAGGATCTTTAATTTCTCCCATTAATTCTCTAATGGCTTTTGGTGGAATATTACCAGTCTTCATAGCTTCTTTTATAAATTCAGCTCCAGATTTTCCTTCCATAGTTTTATTAACAAATTCTTTTAAAGCTAAAGGCGCTGGTTTTTTTCTGTTAACACCTGCTTTAAGAAAACTAGCAACAATATCTTCAGCATCATGTTTATATGTATTACTAGACATATCAAAAGTTTTATCGCCATTTTCTTTAGCTATTTGTTCTCTAAAAAATCTAACTGCATTATCAGTAGCTTCTTGAGTTGGTTTATATCTTTTCATAAATTTAAAAAATCCAGTAGGTTCTTCGAACATTTTATATGTTCCTCCTACCCAATTTTTAACACTTGTTGATAAAAGATTTTTTAATTCTGTTTGACCTTTAGAAAATGTCTTACCTGTAGGTGTCATTTTACCTACAATAGATTTATCTAACATACCCATTAATTCCACAAATTCAGCCCTAGCATTATTTAATCCTCCAAGTATAGCTTTTCTTGACTTTTCTTTAACATTACCTTTTTTCATTGTGTTTAAAAGATTATCTAGTTTTTTACGATCTATAATTTGTCCAAGTTCTCCTCCAAAAAGAATGTCATCTAAACCTTTCATAAATTCTGTTTTTTCATTTTTTAAACCTGCATCAAATGCAACTTTAATATCTGGAAATATACCATCTACTTCTCTAGTAAGATTGTCTACTATTTGTTTTGCTTTTCCTATATCTGTCGCTTTTAAAGAATCTAATATGCCTTGTGAATCAAATAAAAATTTAGTTAAATTTCCTTGAGGTGTAAAAGGAGCTCTAATATATTTATCTAAAGTTCTAATAATTGCAGACTTACTATAAGCTGCGTCTTTACCTCTGTTAGCTAATTCTTTAAGTCCTCTACCTGCACCATAAACAAAAGGAGTTATCAACAAAGATTCAGAACCAAATTTTAATCTGTTTATTATTCTTCTTCCAGCTTCATCTCTACCAACACCTTCTTCCCTATCTAGTTTAGTAGGGCCTCCATCAAACATATCTCCAAAAGTCCCAATACCCTCAACATCACCAACCAACACTTCACCTGCGGCACCTCCAAAAACACCTGCTGCATATCTTGGAATTTTAAGACCTTTATTTAATTTAGTTACGTCTTTTAATGCTCTAGATAAATTCTCTCTATTATAATTTTTTGAAACTTTAACTCCTTTAGAAGTACCTTTAGTTAAAGGATTATCAGCTTTGTAAAATTTTTTTCCTTTTCCAAATTCTGCATAAGCTCCCGTACGTTTTGCTCTTAAAGTTTTAGCGGTCATTTTTCTTGCAGCTGCACTAGCTGCTTTAAGACCAATGGTTCCTGGTACACCTATTTGCATTATAGCTTCTGTAAGTTTACCTATACCTCTTTCTTCAGCTACTTCTTCAAAGGGATTTAATTTATCAAAAAATTGTTCAACACTTGCTGCTGTATCTGTTCCAGCACCTAAATCAATTAACTCTGCTCCAAGAGATACAATACCTTCCGGTATTTTTATAATACCTGATACAATACCAGCTGCTGCTGCCTTATACCAAGAAGTTTCATTATCCTCTTCTGCTGAGTTTAATGGTACAAATGCCATTTATTCTCCTATGCTGCGTTTGGATCAAAAGGATCAACAGGTTTTGGATTAAATTCTTTATCTGGATACATATATGAAGGGTTTTCAGTGTCAAATTTATTTCCTTTATCTTCAGTTACTTCTTCAGGTTTATAGTTATTAATATCAATTACTTTATGTCCCCATACACCATCTTTTTTTGTAATCTGTTTAACTGTACCGTCGGTCACGTCATAATAAACATTACCTATAGTGTTTGCTTTTTTATTTTTAATTATAGACTCAATAGTACCGTGTTTTTGACCTCCATCTACAAGAGGTGGGTTTGATATTTGATCAACAGGAAACAATTGACGTATTTTTTGCTCTACATTATTATTTTCATAAGTTGCTCGGTTTTTGGATAGTACTGTACTATCATAATCTTCCATAAAAGCATTATTACCAACTAAATCTTTGTCTTCTTGTTCTTTTTCATATCGCTCTTTAACAAATTCTTCATTACGTATAATTTTTTGTAGTTCAAAAGCTCTACCATCCGCAATTAATTTTTCTTCATATATTTTTTTTGCTGCGTCATCTAAAGTTTGATAAGATCTAGCTCTGTCAGCTATTTTAAGATTATATTCTCTCTTGTCTTCTTCTGTTAACTTTTCATAAGCTCTATTGTCTTTTAACATAGATAATTCAAATTCTTTAGTATTTTTAATTATATCCATGTTGTAAATTCTTTTATCTTTCTCTACTTCTTGAAGATATTTTCTCTCATCTTGTGTTAAAAATTGTTGGTAATCTTTAGTACTGGCATCTTTAGCTAATTCAAATCTTCTGTCTTCAAATTTATTTTTATCAGCTATACCCATTTTAGTTGCAGCTAATCTTAAATCTCTATCATAAGCTGCTTTTTTACCTTGTTGTGCTATCAAAGCTGCATTAGGTTTTTCTAATCTTGATATAGCATCACCAAAAGATGTTGCTTTAGCTATTTGTGGTCCAGCAGTTAATAAATAAGAAGTTAAAGGATCCATTCCTCCATATTCACCAGCCCCTGCTTTTATTTGTGAAATATAATCTTCTACTGAAGTGGGTGTTCCTATATCTACTTTTGGTCCGTCGTATTTTGATGATGTATAATCAAGATTTTCTCCAAGTGAAGGAAGTGTCATATCAATATTTCCAGAGGTATCTGGTAGATTCATGCTTGTTTCTATTTTTGGAAAGTAATCTTCATTTAGCATTCCTTGATTACCCGTTACAAAAGGATTTTCTTTATGCATAGATCTATCTACAATACCAGTCATGATGCCTGAACCCACGTTCCCGCCTCTTCTGAACATAGGTCTTTTAAATACCCTGCTCATATTAACCTGTGCCTCTATTTGAAGGGTTAAACGCTTTGTATATTCCAGCTAGTGTAGTACCTGTACCTAATAAATTAGCCATAGGAGTTGAATTAGGAGTATTTTCTTGAATTGTTTTTCCAGGGTATCCTGCAATCAATCCTGTAACACCTGCGCCGTATTGTTGTGCTGCAGTTAAATCTTGATTTAAATTTTGTGTAGCTAATTGCTGTTGTGCACTTAACTGTGCTTGCTGTTGTTGTTGTAGACCTGAACCTAAAGTTTGTAGACCAGCAACTTGTTGACCTTGTAAGTTAGGTACTTGACTAGCCATAGCAGATTGTTGGTTAAATTGATTTTGTGCTAAATTTTGTGCTTGGTTAAATCCTTGTCCTAATAGTTGAGCTTGTAAAGCTGCTCTATTTCTATCTGATCCAGCCATGTATTCTGCTTCTTGAACACCTTGTCTTGCTCCACCAAATGCTCCAGCGCTATAAGCATTGTTTGCAATTGAACCAATACCTTTTTCTGCTTGCATATCAAAACCTGATAAAGTTTGATCAATGACTTCTTGTTGGTACGGAGACATATAAGGTTGATAACCTTGAGGTCCCGTTGCTGCTTGCGCTGCATTTAAAAAAGGTTGAAATGATCCAATACCTTGAGTAGCTTGTTTAACAGCTTCTGCTTGTAAAGGATCTTGTCCTGCTACAAATTGTGGACCATAAATCTTTGAGAGGTCTGCTGCTTTATAATCACCTACTGCTGTACTTAGATCATTTAAAAAAGTTTTACCCCCGGCTTCTATAAATTCCGATGGCCTTACTACTGTTTCATTAACTGCCATTATACTCTGCCTCCTTTTTCAAGCATTTTCATTTGATCATATAAACGTTGTGCGCCTTCATTTACATCACCGTCGCCCATGCCTCTAACAGCATCCGCTGTCATTACAAATTCGTTATTAGATAACATTGCTGGAACGTCATCTGCCTTTTCTTTTACACCAACTGGAGGAATAAAGCCACCACTATCTCTTAAATCTAATTCTTTTATACCAGCTTCATTAGTCCTTTGAGGTAGACCCATGATCCCTGAGGCTTGATCCACGATCTCATTACCACCATAAGCATAGCCTACTCTACCACCTTTATTAAATTTTTTAAAATACTCGTTTGCAAATGATTTTATATCCATTCCTGTACCTTTTTGACCACCAGCTTTAATATACATTTCGGTTACCATAGCATTATAGTCAGTGTTTCCACCTAAAGTACCATTTTTTAAACCTATTCTACCACCATTGGCAACCATTTGTTTTTGATTTGCAACTTCTTGTCTACGTTTATCTTCTAAATATTCTCTATATTCATTTGCTGAATTTTGTTCTCTTTGAAATTTTTTCTTACCTTTTAAATAATTTTGAAAGTCTTCATTTACACCAGCTTCTAATCCTATTCTACCGCCATTGGCTTTTAATTCTTTTCGTTCTTCAGATATTTTTCTACTTAATCTTTCGCCAGGTTCACCGAAGAAAGGTTTCATCATACTGTCGTATTCAGACTTACTAATATCTCCTGCTTTATAGGCTTTAGCTGCATTTTGTCCTACTAGATTAAATAAAGTTTTTGATCCTAAAGTGTTTTGAGAAGCTTTTTTATCTTTAGCTAAAAGATCTAATACTTTTTTACCATCACTTTCTCTTGGTTTAGCTCTAGGTAATATCATACGTTCACTACCTTCTGCATATTTTACTCTGCCACCCATTGCGTATTCAGATGTATTAGTATTTACAAAATTTTCTACTTTTTTTGAATCAGCAGTTTTATTTAAATTTGAATAGTATTGTTCTAAATATTGTTTTACAGCCTCAGGATTTCTAGAAGTTGCTTGAGCTTCTGCTTCACCCATTCCTGTTGACATTAAAGCAGCTATTGCACTTCCTCCTGCAAATTTTTGCATTCCAGTTAAACCACCGTATAATTCTTTAGCTTTACCAAACAT
>Ga0308003_1000711_pt1 | contig 14863 bp, 16 predicted proteins | sample Neamet36_FD_203159 | JGI IMG/M metagenome (GOLD analysis project Ga0308003, IMG submission 203159) | Marine microbial communities from water near the shore, Antarctic Ocean - #36 | ecosystem: Environmental > Aquatic > Marine > Unclassified | place: Southern Ocean | collected 2014-06-06
CGGCGGGGCCACTATGGCATTCAATGCTATAAAAAAAGGCCTGGCTGTTGGCAAAGATCTACAAGCGATGTCCGGCCAACTCTCCAAGTGGGCGGGTGCGATGTCAGATCTATCGTACGCGGAACAGAAGAATAAGAACCCTCCCTGGTGGAAGAGTATGGGCGGATCAGTTGAGGCAGAGGCTCTAGAGATTTTCACTGCAAAGCGCAAAGCGGATTCCATGCGTGAAGAGCTTAAAAACTGGATTAGTTCCTCAATGGGTCCATCTGCTTGGGAAGAGTTAGTTCGGACTGAGGGTGCAATCCGCAAGATGAAAAAGGACCAGGAGTACAAGAAAGCTGAGATGCTAGAAGCTATTGTAACTTGGTCTATCACAATTGGCATATTGATCCTTGGTTGCGGAGCCGTGGGTATAATTTTTTACATACTAAACATGTGAGGCTAACTTGCCTAAGAAGAAAATCCCCGCCTCAAAAAAGTACGCCAACGGCACAACGTACAAGGACAGTGCGGGTAAGACGCACAAGCGTACATCTGCCAAGGGTACAAAGCGGGGTGATGCTTACTGCGCTAGGTCTAGCGGTCAGAAGCAGACTGAAAAGGTGAAGGTTCGCCGCAAGGCGTGGGGCTGCAGTGGCAAGAAGTCTGTGTCTAATTAAAAGGGAATTTTGGATGTCTCTCTACAAAAATATTAACGCAAAAAAGAAGGCTGGCAGTAGCAAGTCGAAGAAAGACAGTACCATTTCTCCAAAAGCTTACGCAAACATGAAGGCTGGCTTCCCGAAGAAAAAAGCTAAAAAGAAATGAGTTTAACGAAGGCTCAAGCAGCCAAAATGAAAGAGCATGGAAAGCATCATACTGCAAAGCACATGAAAGATATGCGTACTGCAATGGGTGCTGGAAAGACGTTTACTCAGTCCCACACTATAGCAAAAAAGGCTATGGCGAAGAAGAAGCCTAAGAAGTGATCCTTGGATTTCTATTAGCTTGCAGCGTTTCTAATGACGTAAGTACCTGCCGCATAATTTATTACAACAAGCAGGAGTTTTACACCAAAGCGGCCTGTGAGGATAAGATGGAAGACCTAGCCAAATATACGGCAGATCGTCTTCAAGTCCTTACCCGACCATACTGTTTCTCTGTCAATATACCAGTTTAAGGATCAACTAAATATGGAAAAACGCCTGACTCGCGTAGAAGATAAGATTGATGCCCTTTCAGACGCTATCATTGAAATGGCTCGGATGGATGAGCGGGTCGTAAGTGCTTTTAAGCGTATGGATAACTTAGTCGAGTACCAAACTAAAATGGATGCTCGGATAGATGAAATGGAAAAGCTCGCCATTGCCAGAGGCCAGAAGATAGCCTTCGCCGAGAGATTTTTCTGGATGATTTGTACAGGCGCGGTTGGCCTGGCTTTCGTAATGTTGAGGTAAAGATGGACGATAAAAAAGTACTTACTGATAAGCAGGCTCTATTCCTTGAGCTTCTAATGACCCCTGAGATTAGGGGAAACATTCGGAAGGCTATGAGTGAGGCAGGGTATGCCGAGACTACGAGCATCTCTGCCGTAGTGGAGCCACTGCAAAAAGAAATTAATGAGAAGGCATCTCTGATGCTCGCCATGAACGCACCTAAAGCAGCTTGGGGCATGGTAGATGTGCTGGACAACCCAGAAGCTATGGGCGCCCGAAACTCTATAGCTGCAGCTTCTCAGATATTAGATCGAACTGGTCTAATCAAGAAAGAGCAAATTGAAGTTAACAATACAGGCGGTGCAATGTTTATTCTACCACCGAAGTCTGAAGATTGAGTAATTGGCCTGACCGCACAAGACCTAATAAGACTGCTAAAATACCTTATGCGTACAAGGCTTCTGAAGACGATCCGTTAGTACTCGTACCCGACACTGGGAAGACAGACTTTGTAGACCAGGCCATGGATCACTTAGAGGAGGGTAATAGCTCCCGTAGAGTAGCCGAGTGGTTGATTGGTAAGACAGGGGACACAATTACACACCAGGGTCTTATTCTCATATGGAAAAGATTTCGGGGTAAGGGTACTGAGAACCCCTCTAAACGCCTTAAAGAGTTAGATAAGACACGGCGCAAGAATAAGCCGAAGACACTAGAAGCAAAGAAACTAGTAGCCGCAAAGCGCAAGCAGACAGATGCTAAACGTAGGCTCACTATGGCGAAGAAGAGCCTGGAAGGGATGTCACCTAAGACAGAGGCATCTACTAGCGGCCTAGACTTCGATCTAGTAGAACAACATAAGAAGACCCAGGAAGTTGTATTCGCTCCCAACGAAGGTCCACAGACAGAGTTCCTCGCAGCGTCTGAGAGAGAGGTACTCTATGGCGGCGCAGCCGGAGGTGGAAAGAGCTTCGGATTACTCGCAGACCCCATGCGATACTTTAATAACCCTAATTTTAATGGGTTAATACTTCGTAGATCTACTGATGAGTTGCGAGAGTTAATTTGGAAATCTCAGGAGTTATACCCCAGAGCCTTCAAGGGAGCTAAGTGGGGCGAGAAGAAAAGCCAATGGACGTTTCCTAGTGGTGCTAAACTCTGGCTTACCTATCTAGACAGAGACCAGGACGTGCTTCGTTATCAGGGACAGTCATTCAGTTACATAGCTGTGGATGAGTTGACCCAGTACCCTTCTAGCTTCATCTGGGATTACCTACGATCAAGGTTGCGTACAACAGATCCTACACTGCCTATATTTATGCGGGCGACTACAAACCCAGGTGGAATTGGCATGGGCTGGGTTAAACGCACTTTTATTGACCCTGCACCAGCTAATACAAAGTTTATAGCCAAGGACCAGGAGAGTGGAAAAGACCTAGTCTATCCTGAGGGCCACGCCAGGGCAGGGGAGCCATTATTCTACAGGCGTTTTATACCTGCAAGACTAGCTGACAATCCTTATCTTATGGAAGGCGGTCAGTACGAAGCAAACCTACTATCTCTACCAGAAATGCAGCGGAGACAACTTCTTGAGGGTGATTGGTCAGTTACAGATGGTGCAGCCTTTCCAGAGTGGAGACAAAAAGACCATGTTATTGCACCGTATGATATACCTAATGAATGGACTAGATTTAGGTCATGCGACTATGGCTACGCTAGTTTTAGTGCAGTTCATTGGTTCGCTATTGACCCAAATTTTAGCACCCTAGTTTGCTATAGAGAGTTATTCGTCACTAAGCATACAGGAAGAGACCTAGCGAGGGCTGTATTAGAGGCAGAAGCTGGAGATAAGATACATTACGGCATACTGGATAGCTCATGCTGGCATCAGCGTGGAACCCTTGGACCCTCTATTGCAGAGGAAATGGTAACACAGGGATGCAGGTGGAGACCTAGCGACAGATCTAACGGCTCCAGGGTTGCAGGTAAAAACAGATTACATGAATTACTAAAGGTAGACGAAGAAACAGGTTTGTCTGGGATACAGTTTTTCAACACATGCCGACAAGCTATAGCTGATTTCCCTCTTATACCGTCCGACCCTAAGGGCGGCGATGACATAGACCCTAGAACCTCGCAACAACGTCACACATATGACTCGATTAGGTATGCCGTCATGTCCAGGCCGAGGGCATTTTCTGCCTTCGACTTAGGCAAGGGCGTACCACAACAAAGTTGGCGACCCGCTGACGCAGTATTTGGATACTAAGCATGGCTTTAATGGATAAACCCCTACCAGAAGACGCTACGGATTCAGACCTAGTTGTCCCCTTAGATGAGACAGGTGACGTAGAAGCTGAAAACATAGAGTTTTCTGGGACAGTTGCATTTATTAAGTCTCAGTTTAAGCGTTCCCAAGAGGCTAGGCGGGTAGATGAAGAGCGTTGGCTAAGTGCCTACCGTAACTACAGAGGATTATACTCTTCAGAAGTTCAATTTACGGAGACTGAGAAGTCTAAAGCCTTTATTAAGGTGACTAAGACCAAAGTTCTGGCTGCATATGCGCAAGTCGTGGACGTATTGTTTGCTGGAAGCAAGTTTCCTATTGGAATTGAGGCCAGGCAGTTTCCTAATAATGTTGCAGACACCGTATCCTTCAACCCAAATGAATTAACTACTGAAAAAGTCAAAGATCAGACCGGATTAGACTACCAAATACCTAATAATATCGTCAGGCCCGACTTAGCTAAAGATTTGGGTGTATATGCAGAGCAATTAAAACCAATAGAAAGCGAATTAGAGCTTGGGGCAGGTAATATGCCTGGTGCTATTACTTACGAACCCGCTAAACGTGCAGCCCAGAAGATGGAAAAGCTCATGCACGACCAGTTGGATGAGACAGAGGCGCCGAAACACCTCAGATCTCTTGCTTTTGAGGCTTGTCTCTTTGGAACGGGTGTAATGAAGGGTCCATTTGCCCAGACAAAGGAGTATCCCCGCTGGACAGAGGACGGTGACTACGATCCGTTGATGAATACCATCCCGAAGATGGAGTACGTGTCTATTTGGGACTTCTATCCCGACCCAGATGCGAGAAATATGAGTGAAGCAGAGTATACCGTCCAAAGACACCGGATGAACCGCACTCAACTACGAAATTTGAAAAAACGCCCACATTTCCGCGAAGAAAGCATCGAATTAGCCCTGGAACAGGGGGCAGATTACTCGCGCAGCTACTGGGAAGACGCATTAGAGGACGATGGCACAACTTCCGACATGGAAAGATACGAAGTTATTGAATATTGGGGCGTTTTAGACGCAGAATTAGCCGAAGAAGCTGATATTAAAATACCTAAAGATTTACGCAAACAGGACGAATTACAGGTCAATATATGGATTTGTAACGGACAAATACTCCGTTTAGTGCTAAATCCGTTCACTCCACGCCGTATTCCTTACCTAGCAGTTCCCTATGAATTAAACCCGTACTCATTCTTTGGTATAGGCGTAGCTGAGAACATGTCAGACACTCAATTGCTCATGAATGGAGCTATGAGGATGATGGTGGACAATGCCGCCTTATCCGGTAACCTACTGATAGAAGTAGATGAAACTAATTTGGTCCCTGGTCAAGATATGTCAATTTACCCAGGCAAGGTGTTTCGGCGCCAATCTGGTCAAATTGGTGCTGCCATACACGGCACTAAGTTCCCCAACGTAAGCCAAGAGCTTCTCATGATGTTTGATAAGAGCCGCCAGCTTGCTGATGAGGCGACAGGTATACCATCATACTCACACGGCTCTGGAGCAGTTGGTGGAGTAGGTCGTACAGCTTCTGGAATGTCTATGTTGATGGGGGCTGCAGCACAGAACATCAAAGCGGTTGTTCGCAATATAGATGACTACTTGCTTGGACCCTTAGGCAAAAGCTTATTCGCATTTAACATGCAATTCAATTTTGATAAGGAGTTCATTGGAGACCTAGACGTGAAGGCTAGGGGTACAGAAAGCCTGATGCGTAATGAGGTACGTAGCCAGCGACTTCTGCAGTTTATGCAAATGACGCAAAATGAACAGATGGCTCCTTTCGTTAAGTACGATTATATCTTGCGCGAGTTAGCGGCCTCCATGGACTTGGACGAAGACAAGATCCTCAATGACCCTAGAGAAGCCGCCATACAACAGAAGATGATGGCAGATATTAAGGCGCTTATGCCAGAACAGCCTACGCCTGCACCCCAGCCAGGTCCAGAAGGACAGGTAGTTCCACCAGGAGCCCCTGTACCTCAAGCACCAGAACCGGACGCACAGGGCTTTACGGGTACAGGCGGGGGAGCAAACGGGGGCAATGCACCACAACCTCAAGCACCTCCACAGGGACCAGTACAATAAATGTGGTTTTTGCTCTGGTTAAATTTACTCAACAATAACCTAACGTATTATCAAATTGGTCAGTTCCCTACCCAGGATGAGTGCGAGAGTGCCAAGCGTGGGGCAGCAGTCTTGGTCACTACATCTACAATTGCAGTGTACTGCATAGAGGCAAAGTGAATGGATAAAGTATTATATAAATTACTCCTTCCTCTGGTTAACGACAAAAGTTGCTACACTATCCTAAAAGAGTACGCCGAAGCACGAATAGCGTTGCTGCAGAATAATTTATCCTTTGAACAAGACATTGATAAAATACGGTCTTATCAGGGCGCTATAGCAGAACTACGCCGCATAAAAACCCTTCGAGAAGAAACTATTAAAGGAGCAGAGGGTTGAGTTTTTTAGAGAGATTTATGGCAGGCAGTGATGACTTAGAAGCGACTTCGGAGGCAGAGGGCTGGGCAGCGGAGGGCAAGAAGTATGCGGATCTTGTTCAGATACCTGAGATTACTTGGAAGGACGTAGGCAACGTAGCCTTAGACTTCACTCCCATCATTGGGGACATCAAGGGCGGCTATGAGACAGTATCCATGATTGGTGAAGAGCTAAATAAGGAAAACCCTAACTGGTATCTTATAGGAGCTATGGGCGGCTTAGGAGCCGTTGCTACAATTATTGGATTAGTCCCAGGTGCGGGGGATGTGGCTCAAAAAGCCATTATGCAAGGCACTAGGATGATGGCTGACAGGAGTGGTCAGCTTGCTGGTGAGATCACTGGCGCGGCTAGGGCTGTTAGAGATGGTGACTTAGAGTTTCTACTGGCGAGAGGACGTGCTGGTAATACTCAGGGTGTAGGCGCAGACGTAGTCAGGAAAGACCCTAAAAAAGCTACTATGGTAGAACTAGACCCTGTACGAGAAAATAGTTCTAAAGGCTTTTATAAAAATAAAGCCCCTAACTATGTGGAAGACATAGAAGTTGATGTAGAAGATCAAGGATTACTATCGCCCGAAAAAACCTTATCTATAGATGATATAGAAAATACAGACCTAATTCCATTAATTGCAGACCGCACCCAAGCAGGTAAAAACCTCAGGGGAGTTAAAGGGGGTGCTAACGACTATGTGTTTGATAACCCCGTAGACTTGCAAGGCGGCAGAGGGTTCATGCGCTACGAAGACACGGGTGCGTTTGCTTCCATGCCCAATGTTATGGGAGAACAGGCTCAGTTAGCAAAGAGAATAGCAGATGATGGTGGTGACCCTAGATTAGTACATATGTCTATGTCGGCTGAGGGTGGCGACTTTAGTACTATGATGAGCGATACTGTTATGGAGATGATGGACCAATCCAACATAGCTCCTAAAGATATATCAACCTTTGATACATGGGTACGCAACAATGTTGATGTAGATTTCCCTGGGATACGTGATGCCAATGCTAAGGATTACTTAGCTACAAAAGTTCCTGGCACACGTAGGCAACTCCTATGGAAAAAATTAGATGGCCCAGAATTTAAGGATAAAGGCTTTCCCGTAATGGGAGATGCGCGAGTAGCTATTACAGACCCACGGCTGCTCTCTTCACCTTCGATGCAAGGCTCTTCGGTTACCAAAGTAGATTCTTCTGGCAACCTCATTACCGGACCTGTCAGGCAGCATAAGACTTATTCAGCACAAGTTGGCCCTACTGGTACAGATGGATATGAAGGCGAGCTTGCAGATATTCCTTACGAGATACTTATGAGGGACTTTTTTGAGCAGCGTAGGTCGGCTGGAACCTTAGCTGGATCAGACCAAAGGTCTCTTCAGATGAATAGCACTTTTAGCCAGCCTGTAGACGCCCAGATGGTTGAAGAGGTTAATAGATTTTTAGAGATACAGGATGTGGCACAGCGAGAGGCATATAAAAGAGGTCTTCCTGAGAAAAGAGCTACTAGGCAGACTATTAGTATAGGTCAGCAAAGCGATGAGTTGTTTGGAGAACCTTTGCAAAATAAATTTAACCAGGGTGGATTTGTTACTGCTCTACACTAAGGCCGTAATCATAAAACCTTTTTTTACCTGATGAATTAGTACCTAACGCATTACCAAGCATCCGTTCTATTAGCTCAATTTGAAGCTCAGACGCAGCAGGAATCCCCATATTATTGGGAATAGCCAATTTAACAGCCTTATAGATTTCCTCTAATAGATGCTCTTTGTTTTCAATATCCAGTTCATCACTCATCTGGTCCCCCAATCTAAACCCATCATACACCCTCAGATACAAGGCCGCAATCCATGGACCCAGTAACTCAAGTACCCCATCTTATAACCGCAAACGGAAAACCTGTCTGGAAGGATAATATAAATCCTCAAAACGCAGATCTCATGTATTCGGAAAGATCTGCAACCTACGAAATGGGTGACGCTTGGGTCGTAATACCTACAGTTAATTCTGAAACGGGTGAAGAGTATACGCCTGACGTTATTGAGAAGCATCTTAAAGAAAACGGCGAGTATGACATCTCCACTGGAGATAAGTTGCGTGTCTTTGAGGACATGGAAGATGCAAACATCTATGCACAACAGCGTTCTGATATGTTGTTAGATCCTGATGCAGATGCGGAAGATCTATACAATATTGGCCTAGATGATGGACGCACATGGAAAAGTATGGGCCGCGACTTCAAAGATCATGTGGAAGATACTGTTTATGACGTAAAAAGTCTTTTTGGTATGGGTTCAGAGGATTACTACGATGACTCCTATGATGTAGCTTCCGAGGGCTTTGCAAGAGGCGGTCTTAATTTAGCGGATGGCATGAAGGGCCGTTCCGAAGAAGATAAAGAAATCGCTGAAGAAAAAGAACAGGCAGACGTTTCTCAAGGCGACACAAACGAGGACGGCTTTCTAAGCCCTGGCGAGCGAGAAATCCAGATTGCATTACAGAAAAACGAATTAGTGGATGAAGAGGATATACCAATGAAAATGAGCCACGGCGGTATGAGCATGGGATGTGGTTGCGATGGAGATTGTGACGGATCTTGCGGAGTAACTGGCTACGATGAGGTTTCTGGGAACCCTATCCCAATTGGATCTACTGCCGAAAATGTCAGGGATGATATCGACGCCAAACTAAGCACAGATGAGTATGTGCTGCCCGCAAACGTGGTGAAATGGCATGGGCTTAAATATATAATGGATTTGCAAGCTGAGGCTGAGATGGGCCTAATGTCTATGCACATGAGTGGGCTAATTCAACATGACCAAGAGGAACCCAGTGGCGAGGAACCTGAGGACGCCCCAGTATCGGATGAAAGTTATTCCGAACAAGAAAAAACCAAAAAGAAACCTAAAGCACAAGAAGAGGGCAGAGTAGATTGCCCTGAGTGTGATGGATCAGGATGCGAGCATTGTGGCGGCAAAGGCTACCATGATGCTAACATGGAGGTCGCTACCGTCAAGGTAGAGGACCATTTGAAAGGTGGAGAGGATAAGAACATATCCCCGAAATCAAAACCGCTGCCAATAATTTCTAAAAAGAAGAAAATCGTATTTGCAGTATAGATATGGATACCCGATTAGTCGGACCCAGAAAGTAGTAAATGTCTACAAAAGAAAAATATTCACGCGCAGTAGAAACTGATGAAGAGTTATCATACTCCGAAGAGTTGGCAGCGGAACAGCAACCAGTGGAGCAGCTAGATGCTGAAGAGGAATCTTATAAAAAACGCTATCAAGATATTCAGCGCCACATCCAGACGGTTCGTGATCAGTCTGCTCAACAGGTTGATGATGTTAAAAAGCAGCTTGATGCAGCTACTAAGAAGCAAATTAGGTTTCCAAAAACTGATGCGGAAGTGGATGATTGGTCTAAGAAATACCCTGATGTCGCCAAAATTGTTGATACAATTGCTCAGAAGAGGGCTAATGAAGTATTGGCTGCAGGCGAGGAACGCCTTAAAAAAGTAGAGAGCTTTGAGAAGAGCTTGCACAAGCAATCTGCAGAACAAATGCTAATGCAGAAGCATCCTGACTTTGCTAAAATTAGAGAAGACAAACGCTTCCACAGTTGGGTAGCTCTGCAACATCCAACAATGCAGGACAGTGTGTATAAAAATAACACTGATGCAGCATGGGCGTCCAGCACAATTGATCTCTATAAGGCCCAAACGGGTAATAGAAATAGGGATAATAGTGCAGCACAGAGTGTGGGTCGAACAAGTTCCTCAACCCCATCCTCCACCTCTAAAGCAATCTTCTCTGAGAGCATGGTACAGAAGATGACTGATCAGGAATATGAGGCCAATGAAAAGGCCATAGATCAGGCAAGGTCGGATGGTAAGTTTAACTATGATATATCAGGCGCCGCAAGATAAATAAAACACTAGGTGTTTTTTCTAAGATTAGCTATTGACAGAATTAACACCTAGTATAAGCTGACGCTGTCCCTATGAAGGGGCAGTCTATAGTAATTAACTATTGTAATAACTAATACTCTATGTTATAATGTTCATATTGAGTAATTAAAAACTGTAGGACATTTCTTCTATAGAAGTATACCCGAAAGTCTACTCTCCCCAGATAAATATTAACTAGGTTAACCAGAGCCTTGAGAACCATGCTTGCGTGACACCCTCTGACGGTCTGACACTTTATTTTAACTTATCTGATTTAGCTATCTCAAACTATAAACCCACTCTGTTGAGTGTTTAATTTTATAGTTGGGATGTACTTACAGCCATTTCATTTAAAGGAAAACCAAAATGGCATTCAGCAAAGCCTCAGGCTACACCAATTTAAACTCAGGTGCCTTCAGCCCTGTAGTGTACTCCAAAAAAGTACAACTTGCCCTACGAAAAAGTTCTGTCATCGACGCTGTGACGAACACTGATTATCAGGGTGAGTTGAGCAGCTTTGGCGATAGCGTAAAGATAATACGCGAACCAGACGTAACTATCACGAAATACGAGAGGGGTACGCAACTCGCAACTCAAGATCTTGTTGATGGCGATTTTACTATGACAGTCGATCAAGCAAATTACTTTCAGTTTGCTATAGACGATATTGAAGAGGCACATAGCCACGTCAGCTTCCAATCCCTTGCAAGTGATCGCGCGGGTTACAAGCTTCGTGATGCTTATGACGCAGAAGTACTTGGCTATATGTCAGGTTGGAAAACTCCTTCTGCATGGGCTCGTAACACAACCACTTCTGGTTCAGTAGCTAACGCAGCCGCTGGCACAGACGAACTTTTGGCAACTAATAAGCTGGATATCACTGACTTTGGTGGCGCAGATATTGGCGGTACTGGCGAAGTAACATCTATCCCAATCGCCGCTGGCGGCGGTGCAGGTGGTATCACTTCACCCTTAGCAATCCTTAATCGCATTGCGCGTCAAATGGATCAAGCCAATGTAGATTCCGACTCGCGTTGGATTGTAATCGACAGTGTGTTTGCAGAAGTCTTAATGGATGAAGATTCAAAGTTAATTAATTCTGACTTTGGTGGTGGAGATGAACTTCGCAATGGTCGCCTACCAGGCTCCCTGCGTGGGTTCCAAATCTACAAGTCTAATAACCTTCCATATCTAGGTACTGGTGCTGGAACTGCAGCGTCAGCGGGTTCTGAGACTGCATTCGGAGTGCTGGTAGCTGGTCATGCATCTTGCGTTGCTACGGCAGAGCAGATTGCTAAAACGGAAACTTTCCGTTCACCAAACACCTTCGCAGATGTGGTGCGGGGCATGCAGTTGTATGCTAGAAAAACACTTCGTCCAGAAGGTTTGTTTACCGCTAACTATAATCTTGCTTAAACATTAGAAAACTCAGGGGGCTGGCACACGCTGGCCCTCTAACTCTTTTTTAGGACTGTTAATAGATGGCATCTACCTTCATTACGCTCTGTAATCAGACCCTTCGCCGCTTAAATGAGGTAGAGATAGCTGAGGCTGAGTTTGCATCTACGCGAGGAGTACAATCCTTAGTAAAAGATGCCGTAAAGGCAGGCGTAGCAAAAATTAACCAAGCCGAATTTGAGTGGCCTTTTAATGCTGCAGAAAGCACTCAGATATTTACTGCAGGGCAAACAGAATATTCTTGGCCTAGTGCCTTTAAGAAGGTGGATTGGAATAGTTTCCAAATTCAAAAAGATGCTTCCTTAGGCGCAGCTTTTAAATCTTTAAGCTACATGGAACGCGATGAGTGGTATGCAAATTTTAGAGATGCTGACTATACGGCGGGCTCGGCTGGAAGAAGCATACCAGAAAAAGTATTTCCCTCTCATGGCAACGGGTTTGGGGTGACGCCGTCCCCTAATAAATCATATTCAGTCAAATTTCGGTATTATTTAAATTATACTGACCTTACTCTCTTTGGAGATACCACTCGTATACCTGAGAGTTTTGATACCGTAATTATAGACGGTGCTTTGTACCATATGTACATGTTTAAAGATAACTTAGAAGCAGCGAATGCTGCGTTTGTAGCCTTCAATAATGGGCTTAAAGACCTACAGACCCTTTTCATAAATAACTTTGAATACATCAGGGATACTAGGGTGAGTTTTTAATGCCAGATTCAATTGAATCCTTTAAAGTAGTCTGCAAAGGCGGCTTAAATAGTAATGAAAATCACCTCGACTTATCCGATAACAAGTCAGGTGCTGCTACCCGTTTAGTTAACTTTGAGCCTAGCCTCTATGGTGGATATAGGCGTTTAGAAGGATACACTCACTTTGGTAATATAGATACCACTGTAGGTGGTGCTGCTACCGAAGGAAAAGTCCTCGGAGTTGCCATATATAAAAATGAACATATTGGTAATGAATATGTCATAGCAGCTAGGAAAGTCGTAGGGTCTGCTACTTATAAATTCTATAAGTTTGTAGCTTTCTCTGGATGGCAAGAGATTACTAGCGCACCAACTAGGGCCACAACTATAGGCTCACGAACTGTAGATAAAATACGCCAAGTACAATTCAACTATGGTAATGAATCCAGAATTTGTTTTGTAGACGGCGTAAACCCAGCAGTAATTTTTGACGGGTTGAATTGGTACGAATTACTATCGACTAATACTGGTGGAACAAGTTCCCCTGGAGGTGATCAATTAACTAACGCACCTTCGATTGTAGCTGAATATCAAAATTATTTATGGGTAGGGGGTGATCTAACATCTAGGGCTACTTTATATCATTCCCACGTTGGTGATCCATACTCTTGGTCTGCTACGGTAGGTGCTGTAGGTGGGGGAGGACATGTAAGTCCTGCGTTTAACGTAGTACAAATTAAACAATTTAGAGATGATTTATTTGTATTTGGCACAAACTCTATAAAAAAGATTACTAATCCACAGCCTGGTTCATTTCCAATAGAGGCTGTGACTAGTAACGTAGGATGTATCGCTAGAGATAGTGTTACTGAACTTGCAGGAGACTTAATTTTCCTAGCACCTGATGGCCTAAGGCCAATTTCATCAACTTCAAAAATTGGTGATGTTCAGTTAGAGACTGTTAGTAAAGCAATACAGGTCACACTAGTTAACCTAATAAAAAACAACAACGCAGCCACAATAAATTCAGTAGTTATTAGAAGTAAATCTCAAGTACGCTTTTTCGTAGGGGACGATACTACAGAACAGATAGATAGCTACGGAATAGTTGGCGGCTTATACGATAGCGGTGGCTCAATTGAGTGGTCATTTGGCGAAATGGTAGGCATAAGGGCTTCTTGCTGCGAAAGCGGGTACATTGGTACTGAAGAACTAGTTTTACATGGCGATTTCGACGGCAAAGTTTATCGCCAGGAGCAGGGGATTAGTTTTGCAGGGCAGGATATTGTCGCGGTTTATGCCACACCTTACCTGGATTTTGGAGACACCGAAGTTCGGAAGACCCTTCGCAAAGTAAATACGTTTGTTCGCGCCGAGGGTCCAACAGATTTCTTTTTATCCCTGGATTATGATTGGGGAGATTACAATACAAGTAAGCCCTCAGAATATACTCAAGCTAGTACAGGTGGCCCAGTTCGATACAACGCGCTGAACTTGGATTATGCGGATGCCAACGTCTTATTTGGCGGTAACTCAAAACCAATTTTAACAGCAGACGTACAGGGGTCCGGTTTCTCAACCAGAGCAACCTTTGTGACAGTCGGTCAGTCAGAACCCTATTCGATCCAAGGCCTAGTCTTTGAATTTTCAGTCAGCGGGAGAAGGTAAAACATGGCAGGATATACTCGCCAATCTGTAAGCCAAATTATTAATGGCGCAGACATCACAGCCCCGCCTATTAATGCTGAGTTTAATGCACTATTAGCGGCATTTAATGCAGTCAGTGGACACGGTCACACTGGAGCTACAGGCGATTCACCAAAGATACCTCTTGCCACTTCTGTGGCAGGATACTTGCTTGCTGCAAATGGCGGTAGTGGTGGACGTAATAATTTCAGTGCTAGCAGCCCAGGCATTACAAATGATAGTAGCCAAGGCTTTGCCATTGGTTCCCTCTGGATCAATACTACAAGTAAGCGCATATTTATTTGCACGGCTAATACGTCGAATGCCGCGAATTGGTATGAGATGGTTGCAAACACTGGCACAGTACTCGCCCCAGAAACTCACAATACTGTGGACATTGGCACAACAGCGGTTCGTTATAAGGATTTTTTCTTAGCGGGTAACGCTGATATTGATGGCACTTTAAATGTACTAGGAAATACAACCACTACTCACATAGATACTGGAACAATAACCAGTACAGGATTAGGTACGTTTGCCACAATCGACGCTAACGGCGGTCAGGTGGACGGCGCAGTAATCGGCGGCAACTCCGCCAGCGCAATTACTGGTACGCAGATCACGGCTAATAGCGGTTTTGTTGGGGGCGTAACAGGTGACGTAGCAGGTAATGTAACATCCTCTGGGACGTCTGCTTTTAATAACATTACCGCATCCGGTACGATAGCAGGTGCAGTCACTGGTGACGTAACTGGAAACGTCACTGCTACATCAGGCTCCAGCCAATTCAATAATGTGCAAATAAATGGCACACTGAATATGGACGGTACTACAGCCGCAACTATTCAGAAT
>Ga0308003_1000712_pt1 | contig 14861 bp, 6 predicted proteins | sample Neamet36_FD_203159 | JGI IMG/M metagenome (GOLD analysis project Ga0308003, IMG submission 203159) | Marine microbial communities from water near the shore, Antarctic Ocean - #36 | ecosystem: Environmental > Aquatic > Marine > Unclassified | place: Southern Ocean | collected 2014-06-06
GCTACATTGTCATCAAATAACTCACCTGAATACGGCGTGAATCGAAACTTACCAGCCTTACCAATGGCTATCCCTTCTTTCCCAAAAACACGCTGGCCACGACATGCGAAACCAATTTCAGACTCTGGATTAAAAAAACCATTATCCCATAGTATCAATTCCTGCCTACCCGACCAAAAAACTTCATGTTCAGGACTATTCAGCCACATTTTCGAATAATCTGGTTTATTTGGGAACTCCCAAATTTTTCTCAAGTAATGAAATCCATCACCCGATACACTACCTTTGCCAAAATCACATACTTCTGACAATGGTTTTCCGAATGAATTATCAATTTCAAATGAAATTCGGCAATCTGGGTTTTTCAACTGACTTTTTTGTTTAGCAGTACAAATTGGTGCAACACATAGCGCATCTTGTTTTAAATCCACCCCTTTATAATTGTCTACATCTATTCCTCGGTGTCGAATGGCTTTATCATTCATGGTTATCTGCAGGCAAACATTTACCACCTCGCCTCCTATAGAGCCGAAAGCACCTGGACCTAAACGCGCGATAAAACCAAGATTTTTAGTTCTTATGTATTTCTCTCGTAAAGAATCGTAGTATTTAAGAAATAACCAGTACTGCTGAGTAACCAAGCCACAAACCCCATCTTCTTTTAGAAATTCATGGCACCGTTCAATGAATGAGGTTTCTAAAGCATATTTAGCGTCAGGATAATTATCTATACAAAAGTCCTTTAATGTTTGACACTGATCACCAGCTTTTAAATAAGGTACATTAGTGACAACCCAATCATACTGTGCGGCTAAAAGCGTTGCTGCTTTAGCCATACCTTGAGCAACAATCCCAGCTTCAATTGACTCATTTCCTTGCTGGTTTGAGTCTCCAGATATCGCCTGATTTAGCACACTCTCTAACTCATCCCATTGAACTATTTTAGCTGCATTCGACTTCCTAGGATTTATTAGACTCCCTAAAACTGGTGCATCACTAAACTCTTGATGCATCCAGTCTAGAGCAATCGTGAGGTTTCTTTTTCCCAAGCCTAATTGCTTCCATTCATCTTTGGCCGCCTTCACAGACAAACCAGAACAAGCCAGATGCAATTCAGGTAATTGGCGATAGCCACCACTATTAGGGTAACGCCAGGCTTCTAACGCTAAAGCAAATACGGCGATTTCAACACATCGCTGATCTAATTCAAGCCCATGAACATTTTGACTGAGCACCGCAGCAATGGCTTGCTGTTCAGTCAAATTCTCTCGCTGCATTCGGATAGGAACCAACATTAACAAGATCGCCACCAAAAAATGACCTGAGCCACAACAAGGATCTAGCGTTTTAAAGTCACACAGTTCACTCGGCCATTGTTCAAACTTCCCAGCTGCAGGCTCCCAGAGGCCTTCTGGATCCGGCTTTTCTTTGGGTGCATCTACGCTATCAATTAAAGCCTGCTGCTCTGCAGTATAGGTTTTAACGAACCGTAGGTAACTTAGTGGAACTCCTTCAATAGCGGCTTTTGCACGCAATTCATCTTCTGATTGGGCAGTGGCATAATCTGCATCAGTAAGTTGCTGATTGGCCCACCAAGCACCCAGGGCATTATCTAATAGAAAGCTGACCATATACGGCTCGGTAAAAAGCTGCGTTACCGGGCTCAACTCTTTTGCGCCAATTTTTACTTCCGAAGCATTGACCTCAGCTTTGCGCTTACTCTGCCAGAATTGATAGAGCCAACCTAAAGCATCCTGAGATTGAAAAGTAGCTTCATCCAAATCTTCTAGCAATTTCTCAAGTTTTTTCTGATGATTTGGTGAAAATTCAATTTCATACACCGGAGAATTATTACGGAATATTTGCGGAAGCATCTTCGCAGCATAGTTAGCCGCATACCGCCAACCATTAGAACTGTCGCCGGTTTCCTCTTCAGCTAGATCAAAACAATCACTAATAGCTAAAGGCGTAACGCCATCCTCGTACATCAGCAAATCGTTTTCTGCTAAAAAACGTGAGAACAACATACGATGCCAATGTTCATAGGCTATTTCTGTGACCAAAAGGTCTACATCCTGTTCACCGGTAACTTTAAGGGCGTCGCCTAAAAAGCGCGAATGGGCCCGCAACCGATTACGCAAATCACGTTGTTCTTCGGTTAAGTAACCAGCGGCTACCTTCTCATCAACGGCTAGGCGTTGGAGCTCTTCTTTGGCCGCCAATTCGGCTGTATCACGGGCTTTTTCTACAGCCCTTTCCAACTGTTTTCGTAATATTTTATCTAATGGATTTCGCATAGTTATCCTTGACTAACTGCTGCAGTTTTTTGACTCATTGAACTTTACTCACTACCCTTGATGATGGATTAGACAATCACGGGGCCTTGTTTGAGCTTAGTTTCCAACTCGCCCTTGGCTTTCACCAACCATGCGTCAATGTCTTCTGTAGTTTCCAGAGTTGCCCTTGGTAGTTGGGCACGAACGGCTTTGGGCATCAATAATTGTGCCGCTTCTTCTCGGGCGTTTTCAAATTTATTGTTTAGAGCTTCACGGCGATCGTTCCATTGCTCTAAGGAACAGGATTCTAAGGTGTCTATTACTTCTGCAGTGCTATTTAACAAAGGCTGATCTGGCGCTTTAATACTGCGTCGATCTAATAATTCATTTTGCTTTACTGGTTCTAACTTCACCCAGTTGGCGTCGGTCTGTATATCCATCAATGACTGGTCATAAGCTGCTTTGTATTGATCAAAATGATGTTTAATAGCGCCGCGTAAGTTATCAGTCGTTTCGTTTACTAGGCCCTCAACAGGGTTAGGATTATCAAGTAAGCGACGACCTGACTCGATGGCCAGCATTTCTGTATGTAGCTCACTGTAAAAACTTAAACCACGGCTTAACGCTGTGAGCGTCTTTAGGTTATCCCAATTAGGTATTCGTTCCCCAATATCTTCCTGTTGCTGTTGCCACTGTTTAATATCGTTTGAAATTTCATCGTGATAATCAAACAATTTAACCAATCTGCTATTCCCTGCCTCACTAGCAATTTCATCTATGCGGGCAGTATCAGGTTTATGTGGCTGAGGAGCCGGTCCTCCAGCCTTACTCGCCAAATCACGGGCGAACTGTAAAAACTCTGTAGTTTTGCTGTCTTCTTCACCCGGTTTACAGCCAATCGTTTCAATTAGAAGCTTACGAACCGTTAATTTTTGCACTGTAGTTAAGATGACATTTTCAACCTCAAACCTGGCTTGGGTTAAATGCTTACGCTCAAGGCCACTTGCATCAACTGGCTGGCTATTGGCATTTTTGGCCTTTAAATCCCCACTGGCCATTAAGGCATAGATTGCACCATCAATTGCATCCTGCGGCCAACCAAAGGGAGCCTCTTGAAAGTTATCTTTTATCTCAATGCCTTTTTTTCCTGAGCCAATGTATTTTAGTATTTGAGCACAAACAGGGTGCTGCGCATTTTCACCCTTATAACTAATGGCAGAGAGAGCCGTTTCGCCACCCACCTTACGAGCTTTTTCAACAACCTTTGCCCAATTAGCTTCATCCGCTACATCAAACTGTTTATACAACCGCTGCAAAGCATCTTTTGCACCATTTTCTAATTTATCTTTGAGGCTATTACCTTCAACTTCGCTACCACCTGAAATAAAGACTCGTACGCCATCGAATACCTCATCCAGTAAACGTGCTTTGGACTTCTCTGCATCTTGCTTGCGAGTTTCCATTGCTGAACGTGCGTCTTTGCCCTCTGTTCCACTGGGTATACCTCGTATATCCATGGTTGCGGATGCTGCTTTTTCAGCGGTAATTGCTTGATTTAAGTCGCTACGATTACGTGCAGGAATAAACACATAAAGAGTGCCGTTTTTATTGTCGTCTGCCCGTGCATCTGCAATGACCGACTTTTCATCTGTCTGCCAACCATGTTGCACCCAGGCATATAGTTGCTTATTAGCATCACGGGGTAGTTCCATATCAAAGCACATAATTAGTTTTCGATACTCGCTACTCTTGCCTTGCTGAAGTCGAATATCATTACTTGCTTGACGTGCACGCTTGGCTAACAAATCATCCCTCTCGGTATCAATGCGCTGTGGGTTACCAGCAATGTCAGCTTCTTGCTGACGATAGGTGTCGTGCCAGGCGCTGCTTTCTTGGGTTTGGAGTCGGTACTCGTTGTCTCCACCACCATCCAACACCATAATGATGCCAGCCGCGGATAAGGCTTTTAATTGCTGGGGAACCCGCTTGCGCAGTTCGGTCGAACCTTCACTAAGATTTTCCACCAAAAGGTCTGCTAAACTATCGTCGCTGGCTTTAACGCCGATACTAGCAATAGCGTCGATAGGCAGCTTGCCTAAAAGAAAAATTAGTGCCAATAACTTCGACTGAAGCTGCTGATCCAAGTTACCAGCTGCAAGACGGGCTACCGTTTCATACACTTCTTTAGAAATAACTCCCGTTTGCAATAAGTTAGGCGCAATTTGCCCGTAGATAAAGTCTCCGGTGACTACACTACCCAAGGGTTGATTAGCGGTTACTTTGGCCGCCTCATGAACCACTTTTAACTGGTTCCGGAGCTGTGACACGGTACCGGTTGTATCGACTATTCGTAGTATTTTTTCCCACAGGCGACGACGTACGGGCAAGATAGGATAATCTGCAGTCATCGTCTCTTCATCTTGAGTCGTGGACTCTATTTTTGTGCCACGCAAATGCCTGTTTATTTCACCTAGATTGGTTTTCCATACAGCTTCTACTTGTGACGCCGCTGAGGGTTTTTTCTGCAAAATAATTTTCCGAATAACTGAATCAACATCGGTATCAGAAAGCTGTACAGCGATTTGAAAACGGCCCATTAGGCGCATCAAATTAGGCATACCCGATAAAGCATTTTGCCCTGTTGCCACAAAGAGTAACTGGCTATTAAAATGCTTTGAACAGGTTTCAACCGCCTCTTGGACCTGATAAGCCTTATCGGCATCAACACCAATGTATTGTTGAACCTCATCGAGAACGATTAGTGTAAGTGGGAACTTATCATCAACTGTTAGGGCATCTTTGATGCCCTGCACCATTTGATCATTAGATATATCTTCTACACGCTTAAACTCTGCGCGCAACTGTTCACGAAGCTCTTTTTCATCACCGGCAAGTTCTGGTTTGGCGGTTAACAGCGCGCTGGCAATCACAGGAGACATAAATAAAGCATTCAGTTCACGTAACCAATCTTTACCTGCATTTTCCACAGCTTGTTTAACTTGGTCTTCGATACCCTGTTGACGCAACCAAATAACAAAGCGCCCTAGGTGATACATCTCAGGCAGCCCAGCGGACTTGAATACGACACTCAATAAGGCCGCTCTCACCCAGTTGCTCGCCCCTTGACCCAAGGTGCCAGAAGCAGCATGTAAACCACCATTACGCTTACCTTGCGTCGTCAGTTCTTTAAATTGATCTTGAATCTCTTGAGGGAGGTTCGCCAAGCCTCTTGCGCTAGTGCCATTTTGAAAATCAAAATCTGTCCATAGGGCCCTCAGCATTTTTGCTAGATGTGATTTACCCGAGCCATAAAAACCACTGATCCAAATACCTGGCTGTTCGGTACCTTTATCCACATTAGTTAAAAAGGCGCTAAGGATTTTATCTAGACCTTTTTCATATTCACCATCGCATACGAACGTCTCAAGCTCATATTTCAGCGTTGACAACGCCTGTTCGGAGTTATCATCTTTAACTTCAGCTACACCATTATTTGCCAACTGATTAGCTAAGGGATCCTTGACATATATATCTTTATTTAGCATGAATCGTTCCTTGGTTTCGTGATTGTCTTATTTATAAGCTTTGGTTTGCGGTAATAGGTACAGCCTGGTAATTCCAGCCAGGCCGAGCATCTAATAAACGGTAATTGTTATTTTCATATTCGCCTGGAAACAACACCAACAACCTGCCTTGAACATTGTTGGCGATTTTAGCAACTATCTCTGAAACGTGACTAAAACCATAAACGGTTGCTACTCCTTGCAGAGCTACTACAGTATTTTCGTCCGATTCAGCTAGAGCAGCATTAATTGAAGCCACTACGCTGTCAGTAAATTCTGGCAAGCAGTCTTGTACATCATCAGGAAATTCAAAATAGCTCTCGCAGTAATCATGGGCTGCCATCCATTTAGGGAAAGCGTCGGTAATGTCGATTAAGCGCCAGTTGTGTTGTGCTGATTTAGTGGCGATTTCAAATTCTTCTACTTGAGCACGCACGCGCAACTCTTCTGTTTTATCGTAGACGGCAAATATCACTTTTTGGACACCAGCCAATCCCTTTTCCCAAGGTAGTTCGATAAAGCTTTGATAACTTTGTACTAAACGTGCAATACGACTACTCATCAAGCCATGCCTCTTCTTCTGCGGTTATATAATCAGTAAAACGAACATCTGTCACACCGCCAGATTGTTTAAAATCAATTAAGCCACGGTGACCCGCAGCGATTGCTAGCTCATTCATGTGATGCTCAGTAAGACCGAACAGCTTACAGTGCGAACTTTGCAACAGGCGCTCGCCGGTAGCCCCTTCCAGATATGCGAGAAATAAGGCAAAAGCGGCATTAACTGGCGACACTACCGGTTGTGACCGTGTCTTTTTATTTCGTCCCTGAAGAAAACCTGCCTGAGTCCAGCTGCCATTGATATTCTGTGCAAAGGATTTAAGAGAAGCCGGGCTAAAGCGCTCGGAATTTGGTGCTTTGAGGATTTCTTCAACGTCTTGCCTAATAACAGATAAGCCAATATCAAGGCCCCTAATCAACGGCAGTGTTAATCTCAACAAGGGATCTCTTGCCAATGACATCTGAATAGCTAAGACCGGCTGAGCTGAAGGTTCGAGAGACCACAGCTGACGAAACACTCTAAATAAAGGGATGCTGCAATCCATACCATAGAGGTCAACCAAGTGCCTGTAGGTTAATGTTCGTGACTTAGTGGTTGGCTTATCCAGTACATTGAAGTCGCAGATATCTAAACGGTACTGCTCTTGGTTACAACCCGAACTGTTTTTTTCAAATAGCGTAACCAACTCTACCAGCATCATGCTTCGTGCCGAATGAGCCCCGTTCTGGCCGAATTTATAACCAAATTTTATTAATGTAGTATTGGATATCATTTCTTAGCCTTGTTCTGATCAGCAGCAGCACCACCAGCTCTAACCCAGTCATCTACCTCATGGGTCTTAAATTTCCATAGCCGGCCTACTTTATGCGCAGGCATTTCCTTGTTTGATATCCAGGCGTAGATAGTGTCCTTACTGACCCCAAGATATTGCCCTATCTCTTCAACCGAATACCATCGATGTTGAATCATCATCACTACTCTGAACTATTAATATACGTACAATTTACACCGATTTAAACCGATTGTTAAATGATTTAAGATGATTTAGCACTATTTATTACCTTAGGATGATTCGTCCAAGAATAGGTATCAAGTTAAGCACTTTTTGATCGGCGTACTATTTAGACATTTTGTAACTTATCTAAGCGCCTACTTCTTAAAGTAAAAGCCAAAATATAAGGATTTTTCTAATATTAATTTTTGGAAAGGTTTGCACGTCACCTATGTAGGTTCCCTTCCATGACAAAGGGGGCTTACCCCGATTCAACTTTTCGGATCGGGAAGTTGGGTTTCAGAGCCCTGGAACCTTGTTTTCAGCTAATAGGAGTAATCATCATGACGCAAGAATCACCAATCAATAAACCCCGACTACAATACCGACAAAGCCTAGACACAGGGCGCGTAGAACGGATCAGGAGCAGCCTTAAGGACCTAATAGTAGATCATAAGTGGCCTCTAGCAAAGGCGCCTGTAATAGGCCAGATTTGCCCCAAATGCAACGGTTCTATGAAGGTGGTAACACACGACAATAGAGTGCTGCACTGTTACTGGTGCACAAACGGTCACGGTACGATAACGATCAGTGACAAGGCCTGTTATGACAGACGGCTAAGACTTGGACTTCACATCGACTACAGACGCACAGTTGGCTTTTAAGGCCTAACAACATAGTTATTATCTAGATCACCAATGCCTTCGTCCGCGCATAAGTCTGTATCTGCATCTTAACGCGCTGCGCGCGTGCGTCTGCGTCTGCGTCTACGAGTAAATCTGCAGATGCGTCTTGTCGTGTGTTGTTCTCATTAACTCCTTCGATTAGTTCTTGGACAACTTTTGCTTTAAGTAAACCCAAGCCCTTATGTACCAGAAGCTCGCGCTGGGTGGTGAAATCAATCGCTTGTAATGGGTGGATATTTTCGGCAATGAAGGTAACGGCGCGGCGCTAAGTGCAGCATCCTGCTCCGACTGATCCATCTCGTACTGTCTATACAGAAACTCAGGCATCGTCTTGTGTACTATATATCCGCATTTGGGCATCATTTACTCCAATATTCTTGGCTAGGAAAGCAATCACGCTTTCTCCAACCAGATGTAAACAGTGATTGATTACATCAATATCTGAAGTAAAGTTTCTTCACCGTGACACTGGACAAAAGGCGTTTAGGGCTTACTAAGGCCATGTGTGAATCATTCACACATGAACTACAATTGATGATATGGAATTTTAAAACAACTTCATCAACGGTGCTAATTACTTATATGCAAATTTAACACTTGCCGATTTACCATCACCATCAATCAAACTAAATTGGTAAGTTCCAGCCTGGTGTAGCGTCACGTTTGCTGCGCCTGCTGCTGGAATCCATAGACTTTCTTGGTCGTTAACTAGAACTAACACTGGGTATTTTGCATTCTCCAACACAATAGGTATGGGAACGCCCGCACCTCGCCCTTCAATCACACTACTATCAACTGGAAAGCGCACTACTAGCTCAGTCTTATCTTTATCCACACTAGCTAATGCTTCTGGTGCCGCCTGTGGCGCTTGTTGTACCAACTGCCCTACTGGCAACACATCAAATACTTTATTCATCACTGGCACCGCTTGTTCTAAGCCTGTGTTCTTGGCTAGGTAATCACCTGTGGGGGAGCCTATCCATATGCCTACAACATAATCACCATTGGTGCCGATAGCCCACGCATCACTGCCCCCTGGGCCTGTGCCTGTTTTGTAGGCAATGGCTTGGCGTTTGATTCGCCCATGTAAACGGCCTGCACCAGCCGTGTTATTACTAAGTAAGTGATTAATTTGAGCTATTTCTGCTGCACCAAAAAGAGCCTGCGTTTCTGCTCTTGCTTCGATTGCATCCACTGGTGATGCGCTAATTTTAGTCACCTTGCCTTCATTTCCCAGGGCGGTATAAAGGCTCACTAATTCATGCAGGGTGAGGCCTGCCCCACCCAGGGCAATGGGTAAACCTTCCCCATGGCGTAATGGGATCTGGGCTTGGGCCAGTTTGCTTTTAAAGCGTTCTGGGCCCAATTTATTTAACACTTTAACTGCAGGAATATTAAGAGAGCGCTGCAATGCCTCGCCAATGGTAATGTCGCCATGGAAACGTCGGTTTAGGTTTTGTGGTTGGTAGCCATTAATGTTAATGATTTCATCTTTAATCATGCCATTAAGGTGAATAAGCCGCTCACTGGCGGCTTGGGCATAGATAAAGGGTTTAAGTGTAGAACCTGGTGAGCGAATGGCTTGGCTATAATCTACAGCGCCAAACTGACTAAAATCAGTATAGCTTTGGGAACCCACGTAGGCTTCAATTTCGCCTGTTTTTGCATGGGCTAAAATGATGGCCATGTTGGTGTGGGGCTGTAATTTAGTTAGCTCGGCAATGGTGTTTAAAGTGGCCTGGTATTCAAGGTTAAGGGTTGTTTGGGCCTGAAAACTACCTTCAGCCCTTAAACCATACGCTAAATGCGGTGCCATTTTAGGCATGGTTTTAATACGCTGGGGCAAAGGCGAAAGCAGCGCTGTTGTGAGGTAATTCTGATCGATAATATGTTTGTTAAGCCCACGTTCTAACACTAATGCTCGAGCTTCATCGGCCCTTAGTGGAAAACGGTCTGGGCGCCTGCGTTCTGGGGACTGTGGCAACGCCACCAGCAGCGCAGATTCTGCCGGTGTAAGTTGGTTTGCCCACTTGCCAAACCAGCTTAAGCTGGCCATTTGTACCCCTTCAATATTGCTGCCATAAGGTGCAAGAGACAGGTAAAGCGAAAGGATTTGATCTTTGTTATGACTGCGTTCAAGGGCAATGGCCTTGCGCATTTGATCTAGTTTATTCCATAAGGTGCGTGGCTTGGGTTCCATTAAACGTATGGCTTGCATGGTGAGCGTAGAGCCACCAGAAACAATGTGCCCGCGAGTTGCCAACTGCCATGCAGCTCGGGTCATGGCTAACCAATCCACACCATGATGCTCATAGTATCGTTGGTCTTCGTAGGCCATGAGCAGGTCTAAAAGAGTACTGTCTACATCCTGTGGTTGTGTTTTTAACCGATAACGTTCGTCATCGGCCATTAGCACATGTAATAACTCCCCTTGAGCGTCGGTCACATAACTGGCATAGGTTAAGCGGCTCTGGTCAATGGGGCCACTGTAACCAAATAGCCAGCCTAGGGATAACACCCCTATACCAGCTAAGGTAACGAACCATTGCCGTGCCTTGGTCATTGCCGCACCTTGTGTCATTATTTTGCGATCACAACAACATGGCTTTCAGCCGTATTAGCTCGGTAGATAGGCTGGTACATGTCTTCAATGGATATAGCTGGTACTAAATAACTTCCTGGCGTAACAGCGCGCATCACATAAGCAACATAGAACACATTGTCTTTAATGCCACTGCTTCGGTAACCACGGCTCAATGACCAAGCGGCTACATAACGGTCGTCCCGGTATTCTTCAAAGCTAGGCTTTAGGCGCTTATGCGTACTCACTAGTTTACGACCACTGCTGAGCCTGGGGTTTTCCAGTTCAAAACCTGCAGGTACTGGCGCTTCGATAGATAGCTCCATGTCATTTTTTAGTTTGCTATCGATTTCTATCTTATGCACCACCATAAGGTCGGTGCCTTGATTAACCTTGCTAAGCTCTATTTCCTCGCCTGTTGCTAGATTTTTATACTGCGTAGTTATTATCATGTCATTGGCAAAGTCATCTGTGAGGTCCTTATTAACCCCCGATGAGCTCACTTTGATGTACATGTCCTCATCACTCGTGTTTTTAGCACTGGTCCAAGATGACTGACTTGTTAAATAAGCACTTAAGTCTTTAAGCTGCGCATCTTTAAAATCCAGGCTAATAGTCAGATTTTCTGATAAAGGTTTAGCCTTTTTATTTAAACTTGCTAACCGTAATAACCAGCCTTTTTCTTGGGTGCTGATATAACGCTCTTTCTTCGCGTCTTGATATAATTCTTCTAATTTTTCGATGAGTCTGGATTTCAGATCCTGGTTAATGACATCGCTCTCAAGCACGTAATAGCTAAACAATGCCCTATCGCGTATCAGGCTTCGATAATCGTACCTGTACCAAGAATTGTTATTATTAACCTTGCCAACCTCACTTAAAATACTTATTTCCCGCTGGGCATCTCCTAGCAAACCAAATGTTGCGGCCAAATGAACCTGACTTTGCACGCCAAAATCTTTACTCGACAATTTGGACGCTAAATAACGGGCTTCGCCCGGATCTGCGTTTCCATATTTAGTGCGTAAGTAGATGGCATAGGCTCTAACAGACATGGAATCTACGTCTAAGTTATCTACATAGTCCATACCGTTAATCAGCAGGTTTTCTGGCACTTCGTAGCCCTTGACTTTGGCCTCTTGTAAAAACTCCATCGCATACATCGATAACCACGGTTCAGGCCGATTACCACCACGCCAAAGGCTGAAAGCACCACTGTTAAGCTGCATTTGGCTAATGTGGTTAATGGCCTTAGCGATGTGTTTTTCTCGCGTTTCTTTGCTCCAGCTCGCATCATTATCATTCACATACAATACTGGCCAGGCTTTGGAAGTGGTTTGCTCTAAACACCCAAATGGGTAGCGGCTTAAACTTTGTGAAATCCAATCTGTTGCCAATATAGGTCTGTCTGTGACTCGCACATTTATTTTTCGAGATTCAGGCGTTAAATCACCTACATCACTGCCAATAGTGCCTCGACTACCTGACGCTAAGAAAATACTGCTTTCATACTGTTCAATAAATCGATTGGTTATAGCAGTAAGGTCCCAATGGTAATTCTGCTTAACGCCATCTGGCCTTGTCAGTGTGAGGCCTACCCGCCCTGGCTGGGCAGTTTGAGCAGTCACCTTAATACCTAAGTTGACGCGTTCGTCCGTTGCCAAATTAATGCGCTGTTGGCGATCAGACAATTCGAAGTTCTCTGTGGCATCCCAATCAAGGGTGAACTGCCCCTGTGGCAACTCTAAGTTGTGCAAACTAACGGCAACCTGAGCTTGATCGCCCACGGACATAAAGCGCGGCATAACAGGTTGGACCACAACCGGATCCCTAACAATCATATTCTCAGTGGTAGAACCCATACGCTGGTCGTTGAAGGCAACGGCCATCAAGCGTAACCGGCCGTTGAACTGGGGTAAGTCTAAGGTAATAGTCACCTTACCCTGTGCATCAACAGGCGCTAGGTCACTCACTAAAGCCACGGGTTTTACAAAGGTGTTTAAGGGGGCTACGTCAGAACCACCCGCTGCCTCTGCATCACCACCAAAGTGAACGCTCAAGCTTTCACCATCTTGATGTTGAATTAAGTGCCCATACAGATCCATGATACTCAAGCCTAAGCGGCGTTTAGCTAAGAAATAGGCCTTTGGGTCTGGTGAGGCATAACGCGTTAGTTGCAAAATACCCTCATCCACCGCCGCTAGAACAACTCGACTGCCTTTAGGTAGGTTGGTTTGAACTTCAATATTAACGGTTTGGTTGGGTTCTATTTTTTCAGGTGCAATGATCTGCACACTAGCAACAAGCTGGGGCTGTATTACCGTTAGATGACTGATACCTACTGCTCGCGCCGGCCCAGCACCTTGATGACCAGGCCGATACACATTGGCCATAATATAAACATCTGGCCCAAACGAGTCTTCAACATCAATTGCCACTTCCATACCACCGGCAGGTATATCAACCACCCTTTCTTCTAGTATGGTTTGGTTGGCAATGAGTAAATGCAATTTGCCGGCATAGGGTGGCTTAATTTGTAATTTGATTTGTTCGCCAGTGGTGGCTTCAGCGCTACTGAGGGCCATTTTTACTTGGTCTGGCATTGCAGATTGTGAACCTGCCGCGTTCCACCAGCCTACTCGATAACGCAATTGAGTGGACTGCCCACTGACTGTATCAGTCACCTCTAAGCGATACCGACCCCACGGTTGCTGGCCTACCTGCAAGCGAGCTATACCGTCGCTATTAGTGGTTAATTCCCCAGAGCTAATAACATTTTTATCAAACCTGTTAATGGTGTATTTCCATTGGCCACTATAGTACCAATGGTAGTCCCAGTCTTCTTCTACGACCTTGTAATAAAGTTTGCCCTGCTTAATGGCTGATGATGCTGAACTGATGTTAATGAGGTTAAAAGTAATCTCATCATTACGATCAAATGCATCTCTCTCATTTTTAACACGAACACCCACCCAGGAAGCATGATTGAGCACAGGAAACTGTAGGCGAGACCTTATCTCTCTGCCACTAGGCTCTGTTACACCTGCCGTAATATTTACAACATGAGCTTGGTTTGAGTTAACGTCTTTAAGTAGGCCTTTTGGAAGTATGATTAACGCACTGCCTTTACCATCCGTGTCGCTTACTTTTATCTGTTTCTTTGTGGTTTTATCACCATAGTGACCAAACACGTATTCAGACTTTTCACTAAATAAGCGACGCTTAGGAGAAATGTTGATGGTAGCGGTGACTGCTAAATCTGTAGCTGGGGCACCGTACAAGTAGTCACTTTGAAGGGTTACCTCCATAGCTTCATCGGTGTAACCAGGCTGCGCCGTATCAAGTTTCACTTCAAGGGTTTCTGGTACATAGTCTTCTACGCTGAAGTTAACTGAGCCAATAGGATTTTCCTTAGTATTTAAATATAAATTAGCCGACCACTGCCCTGTTTTAGAAGAGCTTGGCACTGTAAAGCGGTGTTGTAGGCCGCCCTGTTCCAAGTACCCTATTAAACGGCTAAATTGCTCTTTGCCTTGGGCATTAACTATTTTTAAAGTGAGAGGCACGTCTATTGGGGCGATAAGGTCTTTATTACGGACTAATCCGCTAAGAACAACATCCTCACCAGGGCGATAGACACCCCGCTCCGTAAACAAATAGGCATTAAATAAACCCAAGGGATCTGCGCCAGAAATAGGCCTATCCGACAGGTCTAGTTGTTTGCCTAGGAGGTTCAAATAACTCACTAGACCGTGTTTATTTCGAGCCCTGATTTGAACAGGTTTCAGACCTCCTTGGCCACTCATCATGGGTAGGGGAAACTGAACATAACCCTGGGCATTAGTGGTTAGGGTTTGCAGCACTTCTTCGTTTCTGGCAATCAACTCAATTTGAGTCTCTATCAACGGTTCTGCACTAGTATAAGAACGAGCATAAACCCGCAAACCATCAATCCCCTGGTAACTAGAAAGCCCTATGTCGGTAAACATCACATATTGAGTAGCACGGTCTGTCCAATAGCCCATGGCACTATCTTTAGACTCAGCAACCAAAACATAAACACCTGGTTTTTTGGCGTCAATTAGCTCTGTTAGATCTAAGTTAAAGGTCGTTGGTTTGTTTTTAGGCACTTTAACGGAAAAGTTTTGTTCGACGATGAGGTGAGAATTATCCATCACGCGATTGATTTGTCTTTTGTCTAG
>Ga0308003_1000719_pt1 | contig 14769 bp, 20 predicted proteins | sample Neamet36_FD_203159 | JGI IMG/M metagenome (GOLD analysis project Ga0308003, IMG submission 203159) | Marine microbial communities from water near the shore, Antarctic Ocean - #36 | ecosystem: Environmental > Aquatic > Marine > Unclassified | place: Southern Ocean | collected 2014-06-06
TAGAGGAAGAGATTACTGAAGAAGTTACAGAAGAAGAGGCAGTAGTTGAAGAGGAAGAAGTTACTGAAGAGGAAGAGGTCACAGAAGAAGAGGCAGTAGTTGAAGAAGATGAAGTGGAAGAGACTGAAGTTGAAGAAGAAAGTGACGATACGAGTGTTGACGAAGTTGAAATAGAAACACAAGTTGAAGAGATACAAGCAAGTATTGAGCGAGTTATCGCACGAGTAGAAGCAAACTTAACTCGCATAGACTTAAAACTTAAAGCAACATCTTTTGTACTTGCTAAAGCAATGCAAGACCAACAACCAGATATGACTGGATATATGACTCAATCATTTTATGACCCGACTCAAATCCCAGACAACAGAGATTGGTATGCTGACGACACAATGTTAGATGCCTATAATAAAGAAATCTATCAAGATAGAGACTTGCGAGATTACACAGCCAACGATCCGTTGGAACAACATGAAGAGGCGGTAACCGCCACAAATAATAATATAAGCCGTATAGAGGCAGAATTAGAGGAGTTAGAAAATGAACTTAATGAATAAATTAACAACATACGCATCATTAATAGGTGTAATCGGAGCAATCGGTGGAGGTTTTTATGCTTGGGGCGAATTTAATACTCGTCTAATGGTAATAGAGAACAGAGCAGGAGTGAATATCACGCCACTTACTGAAAGAATTTCACTATTAGAAGTTGACTTAATAGATAGAATCGATGCGTTGAGAGAAAAAGTAGAAGAGGGCAACGATGTTGACCTTTCAGTATTATCAAGTCAGATTACTGGATTAGATTCAACATTATCAAGTCAGATTACTAGTCTAGACGCAACATTGTCGAATAAGATTACTGGAATAGATGAGACTTTAACAGAACAGATAGATAAACTTGAAGCAAATATCAAAGCAGACTTAGATGCTATGAAAGTTACTCTAACTAAAGTTGATAAAGAGGCTTCAATTGCGTTAAAAGAAAATGAACTACAAGATGAGAAGATTGAGGCAGTTAGACTTAAAGCAACTAATCCATTAGCGAGTTAACTACTAGTATAAATAGAACTATAGAAATATCAAGAAAAGTATATTATGATTAGCAGTTGTTTAAGTTTTATGTTGGCAATGTCAATGCATGTTGGATTAGAAGGCACATATAACGGCGCACATCCACATATTAGGTGCACAGTAGATAACGCAATTTCTGGTATATATTATAACAGTGAACAAAGAGCATCTGCGTATTTTGGATATAAGTTTAGATCAATATTTGATACGGAAATAGAACTAGGCGTATCGACTGGATATGAAGCCGCTACTATTATTCCAATGGTGAGAATAACAAAGAATAATTGGTTTATAACACCAGCATACGAAGTGTCTCCAAATAGGACGAACAGTAATATGGGAATAACTATTGGATACGAGTTTAAAAAGTAATATCATTATTATAAGGAAATAATTATGACTAATATAGAGAAATTAAATAGAAAGTGGCTAAACATACTGTACTTCTTAGGGTCAGTTGTTATTATATGGCTAACAGGACCGTACCTCTTTAGTTAATTCACATTTAATTTAAAAGAGGGCTCCATTGTCCTCTTTTTAGTTCTGTCTAGAGATAAATACAATACTGGTAATGATAAATACAATTAGATAATAATTAATTCGGGGATTGTCATGGCTGACATTGAAAATAAATTAGCACATTTGGAAGCAGAGAGTTTAGATACTCATGTAGCAGTATGTTATGAAAGATATCATCACATTAATAAGTCGATAGCAAACTTAGAAGTGGTGATTGAGAAGAACGCAAAGGAAACATCAGTTGGTTTTACTGAAATAAAGAAAATGATCTTATGGTCAGCATCCACTTTATTCACTACTATGTTGATTGCCCTATTTGCGCAATTGTTTAAGATACTATAGAGAACTAAGATGTTATTGAGTGAAATCACAGAACACGAAGAGTTATACGAAGCAAAACTAGTATATGCCCGAAAAGGTAGATCTATTGTTCGTAAGTATAGATGTGGCTCAGGAAGATTGAAGGGTAAGACAGTTTCTAAGCCGGGGGCATGTTTTGCGCCAGTGAATATTAAGAAACGATTTACATTAGCGAGAACAAAGGCTAAATTCGGTTCAAGAATGAAACGAAAAGCAAAAATGACTCGTAGAATGAACCCAGCAAGTAAACGATTGAAAAGTTTAAACAGAAGATAATGGAAAAAAGTATGTCATTGAAGAATCAAATAAAAAGAGCAATGTTTAACGAAGGTGTAGAAGATAGAATGCAAGATATTGCATCGCTTATTGATATGCCAGTAAAGGACGTTGAGAAAAGATTGAAAACATTATCATTTTCTGATTACGTTGAAGTAATGACATCATTAAGACAGAAGAACGAAGATACTATTAAACGCATCATGGGACTTGATGTTGACGAAGCATATAGTATGGGTTCACAAGGAAGAAATGGAACAGTAGCACCAGGTCAACAAGCACAGGGTGAAGAGGAAGTCGCGGGAACAGTAAACATGGCACCGACTGCTCAAGATAATCAAAAAATTAAGTCTGCGAGAACACAAGCAATGCAACGATTGGGTAGAGATAACTTAGGTGGAGCAACAGCACAGCAAACAGCAGACGCACTGGACAAAGCAGGACAGGGGAAAGCGTTAACACCATTGCAACGCAAATCAATGGCATCGCAGACACAGAATCTAGATAATTTAGCAACAAATCCACAGACAAGAATGCAGTTTAAAAATTTACTAAATAAATTGAGAACGCAACAACAGAACCAAGAGGACTAATATATGAGATTAACAGAGATATTAGGTGGATTGTATGTAATGATCACGGAAGAAGAGGAAGATTTGATACTTAAATTCTTCACTGAGGGAGATTATGTAAATGAATCACAAATGTCAGGTAGAGAAGCCTTATTGGCTGATAAATTAACACATAAAGGTGTGTTAGTACCGACTATACGTGGATACAGAACTGTTTAACAACTAGGAGTCCCAATGCCAGCACCATCGAGAAAAGATGTAGATTTGATGTCCAATCTAATGAAAGTTATGAATGGACAAACACAAACTAATATTACCGAGACAACAACACATGGAGAAACAAGCGATAAGCCTGTTGATATAACTCCTGGTGTAAAACGAGCCGATGTTGACGCAATGGCAAAAATTCTTAAAGGATTTGAAAATGCCAGTGCCAATGTAGCCGCAAAAGTTGTTACTACTATCAGTGAGTCTACAAAGACCACGAAAGGAGTAGACATTGGTCACTTCTCAGTAGAAAAAACAGATGAAGGCAGATATAACATCGTTGACCGCCGTACAAAGGGTGTGTTATTCGAAGAAATACAATTGTACGAGACAGTATGTTGTATTTCAAAGTATCTTAATGAAAACAAACCAATCAATTCTCCAGAAATTACAAAAATAATCACAATAAATGAATTATTTGAACGTCATTACTCTGGAGCCATTCAGCATAAGCACTCTTATCAGACAGCAAAGAGTACTAAGAATTCAACTAGAATGGATATCGCTGAAGCAAGGTTTTCCCAAGCAAAAGCAGATGCAGGAAAGGCAAAACGTAGAATAACGAGTCTCTACGAAACAATAATCGACCTGTAGTAGTTTCTTCTTTAATATATTATTTCGTATCACTCAATAAGTGATAAATAGATTTGTGTGTTAAAAAGATAAATACATGTAATATACAGTACACTGGGATAATAAAATGAATTTAAATAAAACGAAGTTTTTCAATTCAGATGAGGTTTACATCTCGTCAAAGATGAATGAATATTTGAAGAACAATTTTGGCTATGAAATTGCTGGTGATTTAGCATCATTGAGTGAAGCAAAAGCATCACTTGAAGCGACTAAGGCTGAATTAAAAGACGAATATATGAGCCAAGCATATGTAGAAAACATGCTCATGATTGAAACAATCAAATCTCTATTAAAGGCACATGATACTTCTGGTACAACTGCAATCATCAAAGAAGACGAAGTATCGGACTCAGTAATAGCCCAGCAAGGCGACTATACATTTCGCAGAACAAAATCAGACATCTTTCACCTTGAATACAAGGGTACATTAATCGCTTCGGGTGATTATGATAGGGGCGCAAGTGCGTTCTTTATGGATAATCCACATGATGGTGGTCAATCTTCGTTTGATTCTGGAAAAGATGTTATTGAATACTACATTAAGCACGACATTACTGAACCAGCAGATGGTTTCTCATCAGAATCAGTTACAGAAGATGACGAAGAAGAAGAAAAAGGTCCAACGCATTATCGTTGGAAGAACGATTCGCAGTTATCAATTGCGTTAGACAAGTTAGAAGCATGTATGGCTCAACTTGACGTAGCAATTGAATACAGAGCAACAAATAGTCATTTATTTTTCAATACAGGCGACAAAGCAGGTACTGGTGACTTACAAAGAATGAAAGAACAACTTGAAAAGTTACGTGATGGTTGGGATGAATCAACCGAACTGTACGGAATGTAATAAACTATAATATATTTAAGGAAATTAAAATGAAGCAATCAAAATTAGAAAAATCTTTAATGGAGCAGTTGAACGCTTTACTTGAAGTAGATGCGGCAGAAGCAGAAATCACAATGGCAGCACGTGGCATCGTTGATGAGTTACAAGACGTAATTGAAAAGTTAGGCAAGATTCAGAATGACCAAATTGGTCCATTGTCTGATGAAATGGCTTATTCACATGGTCCAGATAAAGCAGGCGTATTTAAATCATCAGTTGATGAAGCAATCAATAGTTTGTTAGATCAAGCTCGTTCGGCTAAAGATGCGGTACAAGACGCGACATTAGTATTATCTGGTGACAAAGTTGCTGATGATATGAGTGATATCGATCTTGGTGGTGATATGGGCGATGATATGGAAGATGATATCTCAGCAGACTTTGGTGGTGATGAATCAGCATCAGGCGAAGAGTCAAATCCATTAGGCAGAGAAGAAAGAGCATAATATGAAGATTGCTACGCTTTTACTTGAGAAGGCAAACTATGAAGCACAGTTAATTGGCGACATAAATGCTTATCTCATTTCATTAAAGGCAAATGATATTCCTTCGATTGACACAGAGATGTTAGTTCGTGAACTAGCAGGAATGGGTTACACAGTTGATGAAGAATCTTTGGTAGATTTACTAGCGAATAGTAAATATGTATCAAATGTTACAGTAGATACTATTGATTTAGATAATAGATATAGTAAAAATTCTAACAAAGAAGATAGTAAAGATACTGTGCATAAATTAGCAGTTAAGTCTGCGAAAAAAGGAGTAAAATAATGGCATTTATAGTTAAAGGTGAACAGAAGATAATCTCAAAAAAAGAGATGAAACTACTTACTACTAAATTGAAAAATAATGAAGATCCATTAGCAGGATTTTCTAAAGAGAAGAAAGAGATTAGAAAAGAAGTACAAGATGCTAAAAGACATCGTGAATTCATGGGTCGTGTTGAAGCAAACGAAACTAAGATAGTAGATGAAGTAATAGCAACTAGTGAGATTGTAACGATCGCAATAGGCGAGACAATCAGTGTAGTTGAAGAGACTCCAGTATCATCAGATGTAGATTTTGAATCAATGACTAAAAAGCAGATTGATATGTGGGCCGAAGAAAATCTTGGCATCGCATTAGATCGCAGACACACAAAAGCAAAATTAATAGAAGAAATTAAAAAGAATCTATAATTTTACTTGATTTCTTAGATAAAGTGTAGTATAATACATACTATGCTTAAAGAAAAATACGAATACAAACCCCTCGATAGAGTCACAGTAAATGGTAGTAGACACTACCAAACACCCAATGGCTCTCCATTACCTAGTGTAACCACAGTTTTAAGTTCATTAGCAGATAAATCTGCGATATATGAATGGCGTAAGCGTGTCGGTAACGAAGAAGCCAACCGTATTACGAATCTGGCAACTGGAATAGGTACTCAAGTTCACCTACATTTAGAAAAATATATCTTAGAAGAAGATAGACCAGGTGGCACTAATCTAATTCATCAGATGGCGCATAGTCTGTCTGATATCGTTATAGAAAAGGGATTATCAAACATAGATGAAGTTTGGGGAACAGAAGTTCCGTTATACTACCCTGGATTATATGCTGGCACGGCAGACTGTATTGGAGTCTGGAAAGGCAGACCAGCAATGATTGATTTCAAGACTACTCGTAAGCCAAAGAAGCGAGAGTGGATTGACGATTACTTTCTACAATGTGCCGCTTATGCAGAAGCCCATAATCAATTGTTTGGAACAGAGATTAAGACATCTGTTATTATGATGATTGGTTGGGACGAAGAGGCAGATAATATGGGTAACTATCAAGAATTTGTTGTACAAGACGAAGAATTCGACAAGTATTCATTACAGTGGGCGAACAAGGTTCAAGAGTACTTTGATAAATTTATGTAATATTTTCTCAAATGATAAATACATGTAATTAGGAGAGCAATATTATGCCAACAACAAATGTAAAAATATTATTAAGACGTGGTGATAGATCAGAGATATCCGGAAATACTTTAGATGCTGGTGAATTAGGCTATACTACTGATACAAATCAGTTATATATCGGCACTGATACAATGGATGATGAAATTGTATTTGGTCCATTTGCAAATGCTCACGCAATCATTCAGACATACTTATATACGCTATCTGCCCCATTTATCGGGTTAGAAATAGACGAAGACTTAATAATCAAAAACATACCAATTGTAACAATAACAGCGGGCTCATTTGTAGTTGGTTCTATATATACGATATTAACAGATGGCACAACCGATTACGCATTAATCGGTTCTGCTAATAATACAATAGGTACAACATTCACCGCAACTGGGGTTGGCACGGGAACTGGCACAGCGACAACGAGTGGGGCTGTTATACTTATTGCACTTATGACAAGTGCTATAACATTTGATGTAAGTATATTTGGTAATCAAAGAAGAAATGTAGAAGTTCTTACTGAGGCAGGTTTTAGTCAAGTATATGCTAATATGCATTTAGAGTCCCATGCTTCTGCTACTGGCAAACGTTCTGATTTATTTAAGAAATTATTAACTGCCACAGTTGAAATAATCTCTGTGGGTGCTATTGTGTTACAAAGACAGTATGAAATAATAACGGTAGGCGATACAGACTTTACATTAATCGGTTCTGCTGATAACACGATTGGTACTAAATTTATAGCATCTTCGGCAAGTGCAGGAACTGGTACAGTCCGAGAAGTTGCTACTTTTCTAAAATATGCTAAAACAGAATGCACTTCATTCTTTATTGATTACTCTCTATTACAAAAAGTTAGCGGTATTACAAAATTCGTTCGAGTTGGTACTATTAAAGTTATCAATGGTGTACCACAGGGAATAAATCAAGCCAAATTAACAGATGAAAACACCGAAATTTGGGTTGACACTGATGTATCTGGCACTGCTGATGCAAATGAATTTTCTAATATTGAATTCACAGCCGTCATAGATGGCAGCAACATGAAGATTAATTATACTCAAGATACTACTTTCAATACCGAAATTAGTTACACTGTAAAACGATGGAAAATGTAAAATGCAAGATAAAGCAATATTGCTTTACGAATGGCGCCAATTACGATTAAAATTACAAGACGAACTTACTAAAGATACGCTACAAGAAATCGTAAATTGGTGGAAATCGTTTCCATATCATAATCATGGATTGAATTATGACGACATCACCACGTGGCCTGATGTGTGGGAATATATTAGTGAAGGATATTACACAAATAGTGGCAATGGATTAGCATGTTTCTATACTCTCTATCACGCACTCCCAGATAAGAAACCAGAACTCTGGCTAATTTTAGACTTAGAGTTTGGTGGTGATATATATCTGGTTGCGATTGTTGATGGATATATTCTTAATAGAACAAATGGTAAGGTAGATAAGTATGTAGATGTGAAAGATGATATAGATATAATGGAACGAATAGATTATAACGATATCATTACGCATCTTAAAGAACGAAAATAATTATGTGTGTACATAATTATATAAATAAATATATAATATAACTAAAGGTAAGAAAAATGCTAGTAGAACAAACATATAAAATCGGTGATACAGTAACATTGTATTTACAAACAGGACAAGAAGTCTTAGGCAAATTAGTGTCAGAAGATGAATCTAATACTGTTGTATGTCAGCCACTGACGATTGCTATCGGACCAAAAGGTGCAGCCTTTCAGACATTTACTGTGTCTGGTAATAGTGAGAAAAATGTAGCATTAAAGACCTCAAAAATCATTTCGGTACTGAAGACTAATGATGATACTGCGGACTCATACAGAACAGCAACAACTGGTCTAGTAGTTCCAGCACAAGGTAAACTGGTAGTATAAGATGCCACAAGCCGCAAGAACAACAGACCCGATATCACCGCACTCTCCGTGTGCTCCAGGTCAATGCGGTCCAGGTAGTCAAAATGTAATTACTCAAAATAAGCCAGCATATCGTGTTGGCGATGATACATTACCTCATGGTATTCCTCAAGGAACGCCACCCACATGTGTCCCACATGTTACTAAATTAGTAAAAGGTTCAACGAACGTACATATTAATAATCAACCAGCAGGACGAGTAGGTGATACTCATGCTTGTGGAGTAGTAATAGTCGCGGGTGCAGATAAAGTGATAATTAACGGCTCCGGCGGCTCAATACCAGCACCCGTTGTTGTGTCATTGCCAATAACAATGACGGTACCAGATGACTTATTAAGTTTTATTAAATCTAAAGAAAGATTTACTCCAACGGCTTACTGGGATGTTAAACAGTATACGAATGGATACGGCACAAAAGCAAATAGTTCTACTGAAACTATAACACGAGAAGTGGCAGAAGATAGGCTAGGTACCGATGCAACTAAACGTAGAAGGTTTGTTGTGGCGTACGCAAAAAACAATGGATACACTTGGAACAACAACCAAATTAATGCTCTTACTAGTTTTGTATTTAATCTAGGTACAGGAAAACTTTCTCAATTAACTGATAATGCTTCTCGTACAAATGACGTTATTGCAGAAAAAATTAAATTATATGTTTATGCTGATGGTGTAGTAGAAAATGGGCTAGTAACACGCCGTAACGAAGAAAGTGCTTGGTTCACACGAGGAGAATAATTAATGGCTAGTGAAGCAGAAATCGAAAGACTATATCAACTATTTGTTGCTAACGGTGGTGGCGCAGGTACGTTTGATAACACAAATTTAACACCAAAGCAATATTCTGATGCAACCTCATCATCGCAGTTAACCGCACTACAATTGGCACAACTGGAATCAAAACAGCACCAATTTAACAAGCAATCTGCGTTAAGGTCTATAGCAGACGAAATAGATGCTAACAATTTTACTAATCCTTATGCGACACGAGGAGCATATAGTACTTCGTTATTTGGATCTAGTGCATTGGCAACTGGCTCAACGAATGTTGGATTATTAAATAGTGCATTGACAGGACATGGTGATAAAGCACTAATACTCGCTGGAGTATTGGCAGCAACCGGCGTAGATTTAGATAAAATTCTAAAAATTGGTGGATTAGCGTTACTGGGAACTTCGATGTTTTCATCACTAACAAGTCATACTAATAATCAAACAGCAAACATACCACAAACAATGTCAGATGCAAGTTCTCTAGCATCAATGAATCAACAGTTTGGCGAAGCAGGAAATCCTTGTGATCAATTTAATAATCTTATGGGATTATTGGGTGGTGCTTTCGATGGTACGTTAGATTTCATTGATGGAGCAATTAGTAGTATTGCGTCATTAATAAATCAAACAGGTATATTAGATTTATTAACAAATATTATTGCCGCACTTGCCGTTGCAGCCGCAGGAGTATTAGGGGCAGTGGCAGCGATTGTTGGTGCGTTAGTCGGAGTTGGCGTAGCATTACTAAAGAAACTCGCTCCTATAGTAGGAAAAATAATAAATGCAATAGCGGCAATAGTAAGCCAAATTGCTACAGAATTGGCTGGTTTTGCTGACATGGCAGCGGCATTATTACGCAAAGCACTAGCATTAGTTCTAGGCAGTGCAGCCTTAGACCCCTGTCAGAGTGCAGTATTGATGAACACTGGTTCATCAGAAATGAAAGATGCTGTAACTCTATTGAATCATCCCATGGGAACTGGTCATCCTAGTGCCATCACTACTACAGTTGATACTAGAGCAAATCCTGAAAGAGTGAAAAAAGTAATGAATGATTCACATAAGGCGGCAGACCTTGCACAAGGGGTAGTACAGTCTCCATTCACAGAATCAGCAAAGATTTACACAGCACAAGACGAGACATTGCATACCGTTGCAGAAACAAATGGTCAAACGTCAACTACTGAAACATATAAAGAGATGGAGGTACATGCCTATTCGGTTTGGACTCAGGTGGGATTTGATTGGAATGGAAAGCAACAACAGTACATGTTTACTGCTAAGACTCATGAAAAAGTAATGGCGGCGGCGTACAACACTAGTGATTTCTCAAACAAAGCGGCATTGAAAACTAGACTAGGTGCGTTAATACAAGAGAATTGGGCGCACCAAGATAAAATTAGTGCTTTGAAAAAGAATATATCATTGTCATTCTATTATTTCACTCCTGGCGGAAAGAAAGACGAAAGTATAGAGGCTGGAATGAAAACTAGATATGATACGTATCTCAAGCCATCAATGACACGGGTGTATAATGATGCAATTGCATTTCAGAAATCTTCTAAAATTGAGTGGGATAGCATTGACTCGCAGTTGTTTTAGTGTTATAATGAATACATAGTTTAAGATAAATATAAGATATATATTGGGAGAGATACAATGCAAGTTAATGAAATAATCAAGTCAATTGACGAAGGATTGTATGATCCTCATATTTTCAAAGCCGTATTTATGGCAGGTGGACCAGGTAGTGGAAAGAGTTTCGTTGCCAAAAGTTTACTTAAACAAACTGGATTAAAGACAGTAAATTCAGATGATGTATTTGAATATAAAATGGATAAACTAGGCTTAGACAAAGGTGACCCAGATGTCATCTATAGTCCTCAAGGACAAGAAATACGAAACAAAGCAAAGCAACTTTCATCAAATCAACAGAACATTTATCTTGATGGTAGATTAGGATTAGTCATTGATGGTACTGGCAAGAATATACAAAAAATAGCAGAAGCAAAAGAAAAATTAGTTACTATGGGCTATTCGTGTATGATGCTATTTGTTAATACAAGTTTAGATGTAGCACAAGAACGAAATTTAGATAGAGAACGTAAATTGCAACCTGAAGAAGTTTCAAAAATGTGGAATGCAGTACAAGATAATATCATGAAGTTCCAACAGATATTTGGTTCAGATAAATTCATCATTATTGATAATAGTGGTGGACTAGAAGACCCAGATAGAGCAGAGAACTTTCAGGTAGTTGCAAAGAACATTGATAAGTTTATTAGTAGACCACCTTCAAATCGCCGTGCAAGAGCATGGATTGAAGATCAAAAGAAGCAAAAGAATACGACAAACCAGGATAATCAATAACAACACAATGGGTGCCCAAGTGGAGTCAATAGTAGATAAGTTGTCTGGATTCAGAAAAGACATAGATTTAGATTTCATCAAAAAAACACATGTTCACTACTGTACTCCCTGTTATGGAGGTATGGTATCAGAACCATATTTTAGGTCATGGACTAAAGGTCACATGATGTTCACAAAGTATCAAATTCCATATACGCTAACTACAGCCGCAAATGAGAGTTTAATTTCTAGAGCAAGATGTCATATGGTAGCATATTTCATGTCTAATCCAGAAGCAACTCATATGATGTTCATAGACGCAGATATTAATTTCGATGCAATAGATATATTACACATGTTACAACACGACAAAGATGTCATCGTTGGCGCATATCCGAAAAAAGAGTTAGATTGGTCATCAGTTAAAGATGCAACCACAAGAGGCTTAGACGAAGACTCTATCAAAGACACAGCGGCAAATTACGCATTGAATTTTGATTGGGATTTCAACGAAGAAACACAGACTCGCAGATTAGATATTCAGGACGGATTGATAAAACTTAAAGATGCCGCAACTGGATTTATGATTATCAAACGTAGTGTTATTGAAAAGATGATAGAAAGTTATCCAGAATTATATTTCAATAACGATTTACATTTAGATGAAGAATTTTCTAAATGGACATATTTATTTTTTGACTGTATGCACGAACCTGAAACTAAGAGATATCTTAGCGAAGATTATGCATTCTGCCGAAGATGGCAACAACTGGGGGGTGAAGTTTGGCTTGACCCTATTGTAAAATTAGACCATATTGGTCATTACACATTTAATGGAAACGTAAGTAAGATGTTTTATTCATCTACGGATGATAATATTTTATAAGCATAACTACTGTATAGAAAGAATATAATATTGGAGAATATTAAAAATGGGTTTATTAAAAAAGTTTACTGAAGTATACGCAACTAAGACACACGATGAAATGACACTCGCAGAGTATCTTACATTATGTAAAACTGATAAGTTAGCATATGCCTCGGCAGCAGAAAGATTATTAAAATCAATTGGAGAGCCAGATGTAGTTGATACTAGCACTGACCCACGATTGAGTCGAATCTTTTTGAATCGCACAATCAAGGTCTATCCAGCATTCAAAGATTTCTTTGGAATGGAAGAAGCCATTGAACGCCTAGTTTCATATTTTAGACAGTCGGCTCAAGGACTTGAAGAGAAGAAACAAGTATTATATCTATTGGGACCAGTAGGTGGCGGTAAGTCATCATTAGCAGAACGATTAAAAGAATTGATGGAAGAGCATCCATTCTATGTATTAAAAGCAGGTGACGAAACATCGCCAGTATTTGAATCACCATTAGGATTATTTGATCCAAAAGAATTCGGTGCAGACGCACTAAAAGAATATAAAATTCCAACACGTTATCTTAGTGGTCTATTATCTCCGTGGGCTGTTAAGCGACTAGGCGAATTTGATGGCGATATCTCAAAGTTCAGTGTAGTGAAGATGTATCCTTCTAAGTTAAAGCAAGAAGGTATTATGAAGACTGAACCAGGCGATGATAACAATCAAGATATTTCAGCGTTAGTTGGTAAGACTGATATTCGTAAATTAGAATACTTCTCACAGAACGACCCAGATTCATACGCTTTCTCTGGCGCACTATGTCGCGGTAACCAAGGTATCATGGAATTTGTAGAGATGTTCAAGGCACCTATTAAAGTGTTACATCCATTGTTGACTGCTACTCAAGAAGGCAACTATATGGGTACAGAAGGTATCTCAGCAATCCCATTTAATGGTATTGTAGTTGCTCACTCAAACGAAAGTGAGTGGGAAACATTCCGTAATAACAAGAACAACGAAGCATTCTTAGACCGAGTATATATTGTTAAAGTTCCATATTGCTTACGTGTAGACGAAGAGAAGCATATCTATCAGAAGATGTTAGATTCATCTGGTTTAGATAACACTAAGTGCGCCCCACATACACTAGATATGTTAGCACAATTCTCTGTTCTATCGCGTTTGAAAGAGCATAAGAACTCAAATCTTGCGGCTAAAATGAGAGTTTACGATGGTGAAAACTTACACGATGTAGACCCTAAAGCGAAGACAATGCAGGAATACAAAGATGTAGCAGGAGTAGATGAAGGAATGAACGGTATGAGTACACGTTTTGCCTTTAAGATTCTATCTCAAACATTCAACTTTGACGCAGAAGAAATCGCGGCTGACCCAGTTCATCTTATGTATGTATTGGAAACGTCTATTAAGCGTGAACAGTTCCCAGAAGAGTTAGAAGATACTCTATTAGGATTCATCAAAGATCATCTAAGTGCTAGGTACAGTGAACAAGTCGGAAACGAAATTCAGAAAGCATACTTAGAGAGTTATAACGAGTATGGTCAGAATCTATTTGATAGGTACTTGAATTATGCTGATCATTGGATTCAGAACATTGATTATAAAGACCCAGACACTGGCAACTTATTTGCTCGTGAGGCATTAAACGAAGAATTAGAAAAAATTGAAAAACCAGCAGGTATTGCCAATCCTAAAGACTTCAGAAATGAAGTTGTAAATTGGGTACTACGTGCTAGAAGTAAGCACAAAGGAAACAACCCACCTTGGACTGCTTACGAGAAGATGAAAGAAGTGATTGAACACAAGATGTTCGCAGGAACAGAAGAGTTACTTCCAGTTATCTCATTCGGTAGCAAGAAGAGTAAAGAAGACCAATCTAAGCACGATGATTTCATCGATAGAATGGTAGACAAAGGTTACACTACTCGCCAAGTTAAACGATTAGTAGAATGGTATATGCGAGTGCAGAAGTCTAACTAGAGGAGACTTTTATGGCAAACACAATTATAGACAGAAGAAAGAACCCTGGTGGTAAGTCTTCTGCCAACCGACAAAAGTTCATTAAACGAACTAAAGATGAAATACGTAAAAGTATTCATGACTCGTTGGGAGACAGAAGTGTAGAGGGAACGGGTGATACTCAGAAAATTAGAATCAAACGTAAGGGTATCTCTGAGCCACAGTTCGGACATGATTCGAGTTCTGGTTCAAGAGATATAGTTCTTCCTGGTAACGAAGATTTCGTTGAAGGAGAT
>Ga0308003_1000721_pt1 | contig 14744 bp, 15 predicted proteins | sample Neamet36_FD_203159 | JGI IMG/M metagenome (GOLD analysis project Ga0308003, IMG submission 203159) | Marine microbial communities from water near the shore, Antarctic Ocean - #36 | ecosystem: Environmental > Aquatic > Marine > Unclassified | place: Southern Ocean | collected 2014-06-06
GTGCCGCTAAGCAGTGAATTTCTGCTATAGGCTGAGCGATTAGTATGCGATAGAGGCGATTTCTTCCTCTGTCTATCTCTAATTTTTTGTAAGTCTATTAGGTTGGTATTGATAACAATCCCCCTATTTGGATTTCACTACAGAGCCAATGCGACAGGTTTTCTTATTTTAAGTGTAGTTCAATGAACAGGAAAATCTCCTACAATGTTGTTGCTTAAGAGGGCTGTTTTTAGATCAATAAGAGATAGGGAAAGGCTTGCTGAATAGACGAGGAAGAAGCGAGAGAAAATGTTTGCTAAAGAAGCTCTTTGAGCTGCTCGTCAGTCCCCCTTAGAAAAAAATGAGACTGAGTTGACCCATAGGCAAGGTCTCTTTTAGCGGCTAGCTTTCTGTTATCGCTATGGCTTCTGTTCTTTGTCGCTGTTTATTTGCGCCGCCAAGTCTCCGGCAAGGCTTCCTTTAGGCCGCTCTACTACCCGGGCTATCTCACGTGCGCCATCATTAACCGCAACAGTAGGCGTATACTTTAGCTGGTACTTTTCTGCATAGCCGTCGGGATCATCTTTCTGGCGGGACACTGCATATAAGGTAAGCTGCTTAACTTGAACATTTCCCAGCTCTAATAATTTGAGCAACCTAGGTACTTCTCGCTTACTGTCATGGCACCAAGTGCCAAATAAAGTGACAATATTTTTGCCAGCAAGGGCCTGTATATCTTCAAGCTGCTCTGAACTAGGTTCGAAGTCGTCATATTCTTTAGCAAACTCTGGGTATACCGACAGTAACTCTTGCGCTGTTATTTTCCCAATATGATCCGGTATTTCGTCCTCGCTGGCATAAACCCCAGTCCAAGACAGGCAGAGAGTTAGGCTAAGAGTTAGGCAGAGAGTTAGGCGGGTTAAGATAAAGGATGCTAAATGCGAAGCCATTTGTTGAACTTTTCTGTACTCAGTTTTTTCTTGCGCAGATTTTTGGTACACGGGTATTTTGTAAACAGGTTTTGCGTAAATAGAGGAGCTCGATTCAGTCATTTAGCCTCTGGCAAGATTATAAAAGGTGACTATTGGATTTCGAAGTTAGCATAGAGCGGCTTGAATGAAAAATTAGGCGAGTATTTCGGCCAAGTAATTTGGGACTGTTTCGCTGGCAGGGCCATATTGGTGCTGGTCGAATGTGGAGCCTGTTCTTTCCAAATTGAGTTCAACTGTATGTGCTCTTCGGATTTTAGCGGTCTGATAAAAACCCGAAGCAGGGTAAACGTTGCCGGAAGTGCCGATAGCAATGAAAAGATCACATGCCTCCAGAGCCGCGTTAATTTTATTCATATAAAAAGGCATTTCGCCAAACCACACTATATGAGGTCGGAGATTGCCTGGGGATCGGCAGCAGCGACACGCAGTATCGAAATCGAAGTCCTCACGAACATCAAAAACCAAGCGTGAGTTCAAACAGCGCATTTTAAGCAGTTCGCCATGCATATGTAGAACATCCTTTGAGCCTGCGCGTTCGTGTAAATTATCTACATTCTGAGTTATTAGAAGAAATGATCCAGTGTACTTGCTCTCGAACTCGGCCAAGGCGGTATGGGCCTTGTTTGGGCGTACCAAAGGGGACAGCAGGTGGCTGCGCCGCTGATTGTAGAAGCTATAAACTAGCTGAGGGTTTCGATCAAAGCCCTCGGGAGTAGCGACATCCTCGACCGGGTGGTTCTCCCATAAGCCATCACTAGCTCGGAAAGTCTCTATGCCAGACTCGGCAGAGATACCGGCGCCAGTTAGAATTACAATAGATTTGGGTGATCTGCTCATTGTCTCGAGTTAGTTCCGTTGTGGCAGAACTGGCACAAGGGTGTCAGTTATTTTTCAGTGTTAACCGTGATTTGGCAAACGGCGGTATAATGAGTTTAGCGACATATATCCTAGATTATTAAGAGTAGACGATGGCCGAAATCAAATTAGGCAGCAAGGCTCCAGCATTTAGTTTGTTGGACCAGAACGGTGACACAGTCAATTTGAGGGATTATAACGGGGAAAAGAATGTAATTCTTTACTTCTACCCCAAGGCAATGACGCCCGGATGCACAGCTCAGGCCTGTGGACTGCGCGACAGCTCGCAATCGTTGGCAAAGTTTGAGGGGGTTGCTATTGGTATCAGTCCAGATCCGGTCGCCCGTCTGAAAAAGTTTGAGACTAAGGAAAGTCTTAATTTCAGCTTACTTGCTGACGAAGACCATACAATAGCTGAGAAATACGGTGTATGGGGGCTTAAGAAATTTATGGGCCGCGAATTCATGGGTATTATTCGTAGTACTTTCATTATCAATAAAGATGGCAAGTTCGTTCACATCATGGATAAAGTGAAAACTAAATCTCATGATAGTGATGTTCTCGAAATCTTGAAATCACTGACGTAAAAATATGCAACTACATTACAAAAAATACTCAGAAAAAGGGCAGCCTCTCATTGTGTTGCATGGTCTTTTTGGTAGCCAGAGTAATTGGGGAGGCCATTGTAAGGCGCTTGCCGAGAAATTCTCAGTGATTGGTGTCGACTTGCGCAATCATGGCGATTCAGCCCATACGCCAGAACACAATTATCAAGTGATGGCTGAGGATATAAAAGAGTTATTAAGATCTCTTGACCTCTCTAGCGCCTATCTTTTGGGCCATTCTATGGGCGGTAAGGTAGCAATGGAGCTGGCATTATCTTACCCGGATTTGGTCGATCGCTTATTGGTTGTTGATATTGCGCCAGTTTTGTACACAGGCAAAGCAGATGGCCACGAGCAGGTGATGGCTGGGATGAATGCACTTGATCTGGCTTCACTTCAGTCTCGCAGCGAAGCAGAGGCTGGGCTTGCGGACTACATTGAAGATGAGGCTACCCGAAAATTCATAGTGACTAACCTGGTTCGCGACGGCGATTTGGGGTTTGTGTGGCGGCTTAACCTGCCTGTAATCGAAGCCAACTATGGTCGGCTTATGGAGAAACCTTTGGGTGGTAACATCTTCGAAAAACCAACTCTTTTTGTCAAAGGAGACCTATCGCCTTATGTGCAAGCTAAGCACGAAGCGCAAATACTTGAACTGTTTCCAAATGCAGGTGTGAAGATAATTTCTGAGGCTGGACATTGGTTACACGCAGATAAGCCTCAGGCCTTCCAAAAAGTAGCAATTGATTTTTTTAGTGGCTAAGCTGCCAACACAAATTGTAAGGGTGGTGCGATGACAGTTCTTAGCGTAAACGTAAACAAGATAGCGTTGTTACGTAATTCTCGAGGTCGAGACTTCCCCAATGTCGTGGACTTTGCGGCACAAGTTATCGATATGGGGGTCAAAGGGATAACGGTCCACCCACGTCCCGATGAGCGTCATATCACCCGCCAAGATGCTTTTGATTTAGGTGAGTTTTTACGCTCCAAAGAGGATGTGGAATTTAATGTTGAAGGGTACCCCTCTAACGACTTTGTAGAATTGGTTCTGGAAATTAAGCCGGCACAGTGCACGCTTGTTCCGGATAAACCTGGCCAACTCACCTCTGACCACGGCTGGAATGTTGATAAAAATGAGACTTTTTTAGATGTAGTGCTAAGCCGACTGAAAAATGCGGGTATACGGTCCAGCTTGTTTATGGATCCTGACGCGTCTAAGCTCGGAAAAGTAAAAGAGATTGGCGCTGACCGAGTGGAACTCTACACCGAGCAATTTGCCAATAATTTTGGCACTAGCAAACAAGACGATACTTTTCAGGAGTACCTGTTAGCCGCGGCTAAAGCCGCGGAGCTCGGCATCGGGTTAAACGCAGGACATGATTTGGATTTGCGAAATTTGCCGAAATTTCTGACCATCCCTGCGATTTTGGAAGTGTCTATTGGGCATGCCTTAGTGGTTGAATCCTTGCAGCACGGCGTCAAGTCTGTTGTAAAACAATACCTGGAAATTTGCAGGAATGCTGCCTCGTAGGATTGATCGGTTAAACAGCGTAAGTGACTGCTTTTTTTTGGGTCGGGCGTGCATCATGCGCCAAATCAAAGGAGAGTGAGACATGATTCGCCGTGAACGAGCCTCATCCTCCGGCATTGGCCAAAGACTGATAATGATTCCATTATTGTCTTTTATCGCCAGCTGTCAGCAGCTACTGCGATTCTCTCATTTACTCTTCCTGACGGCCTTGCCATTAAGCTGCGCTTTCGCCTCAGATTTTGAACTGTCACGTATTGCTAACGAGCTTAATTTGGCAAGCTATGCGCTTGCTAAGGAGCAGGGGGTTTCCATAAGTTTCAGTGGCCTCAACCATCGAGCCAGCAGCCTGGCTCGCGAATCATCGTTGCTGATTGATGCAATTCATCGAATCCGTAATTCCTCAAACATTAGATCTCAGTTCAATGATGTGAGCCGGCGTTATACAGACTTAGAAGAGTTGTTTTGGCGTGGTTACCGCGATAGTTCTGACAGTAATATCCTCGATAAGCTTGAGGTGATCGGCCGAATTTATAATGACTTGGTTAGAGCCTATACACTCAGCCGATATTATCAAAGGGCATCTCAGATCCATATTTTTCTGGGTTCTGGTCTGAATGTGAATGGCTTGCCTGTGTCTCCAATCTTTTTTAATCCTCCCGTGCGCCCCTGAGATTTTCAATTAAGTCGAGCTCGCTGTGCGAGAGTGGGGCTAAAATGACTTCATTTAAATCTTAGGATTTCAAGCCCCGGAGCCTAGTGTTGGATGCTCGTTTTTGGGCTAATTTCTTACCTTATATTCCCCTGCAGGGCGTCACTTTAAGCTCTGTCCAGCATGGGACTCCTAGCGGGCGTGGTTTTTATTCTTGTTAAGAGTAAAATCTCATCTATGTACACTACTTGTCCAAAATGCCAGCATACTCGTCAAGCTACTGACGACACCGTCGCGGACATCTGTCCCGGCTGCGGCTTGGTGTTTAGCAAATGGCTAAAGTACCTCGCTTTAGATGCGCAATTGGGCGATAGCTTAAAGACCGAGCCGCAAGGCCAGTCTGTGAAGCGGGGGCTAGCGAGGTTTTTTGCCCCTTCGCGGCCAGATATCCCCAAAGAGGAGTTTTTCCTCTATTTATTCATATGGGTTATCTTTTTCGCGTGGGGACTCGATTATATCATGATGGATTTTCAAACTAACAAAATTATCCAATCATGGTTTCACATCGTTGATCTTGTGTTTCATGAGGCCGGCCATGTGCTGTTCATCCCATTTGGGCGGACCATGACTATTTTCGGAGGCAGTTTGTTTCAGGTGCTAGTCCCTCTTTTTCTTGTTTTTGCTTTTTTGATTCGGAATCGAGATGGGTTCGGCGCTTCAATTGGCCTATGGTGGACAGGCCAAAGCATGATGGACCTCGCCCCGTACATCGCCGATGCTCGAGCGCTTCAATTGCCTCTATTAGGAGGCGGTACTGGGGCGGACGGGGCGATGAGGCATGACTGGGCCAACTTGCTTAGGCCTCGTGGTTGGCTAGAATATGATATTCAAATTGCGACATGGGTCGATGCGATAGGGTCAGGTATATTATTAATCGCACTTGCCTGGGGTGCTTATATGCTGCGGGTATACTATAAAGAGATGGTGGACTAGAATCTCAATTTTTAAAGTTTTCAGGTTTTCCTCTTGATAGTTAAACGCGACCGTTATTACTACGGCTACTGGATAGTATTTGCTGGGTTTTTAACTCAGTTTATAGCCGTTGGAATGTCAAACTATGTCGTTGGCTCGTTTATGATTCCGATGACTGAAGAGTTTGGTTGGTCGCGGGCCGAATTCTCAGCGTCACGCTCGATCGGGCAAATAGTTCTCGCAATGACTGGCTTTGTTATCGGTACTTATATCGATAAACATGGCGGCAAACCTTTTGTCCTTTTCGGTGGCGTCGTTCTTTCGCTATCTCTTTATAGTCTCGGCAGTATTAACAATTTGACTCAATGGCTTTTGATCAACGGCTTAATGCTTACAGCAGGCGCGGCTATGATTGGCAACCTTGTGGTAAATGTGACTCTAGGGAAATGGTTTGTTGAAAAAAGAGGGCGAGCTATCGCCGTCGCAGGTATGGGTATTTCTCTGGCTGGAATTTTGCTGCCACCAACAGTTACCTGGTTAGTGGATCAGTTTGGTTGGCGTGCTGCATGGGAAGTTTTGGCCTTCGTCGCGGCGGCTGTCACTTTCCCGGCTGCCTTTATGGTGAAGCGCCGGCCAGAGGATTTTGGCCTGCACCCGGATGGTAAATCTGATGAGCAGGTAGCAAGTGGCGATGCGGGGGCTGCTGCGGCTGATTTCGAAAAATCACTCAACCGTGCTCAAGCGATGCGTACGTCTACTTTCTATTTTCTAGTGCTCGCCTTTGGTCTATTTCAAATATCGATCACTGTGATGCTTTTACAAACGATTCCATTAATGACTGATGCGGGTTATTCCCGATTAGTTGCTTCCACCATGATATCCCTAGCGTCGGTGCCTGCTTTTTTTAGTAAGCCTATCTGGGGGGTAATGATCGACCACTATAATCCTAAAAAACTCGCGTCACTTGGGGCTTTAGTTACCGGGCTGGCGGTGATGTTGATTGTAGTTAGCGTCGCAAAAAGGGCAGATAGCTTAGTTTATCTTGGCTTTTTGATGATGGGGGTTGGCTGGGGCGGCTTGCTGCCCTTACAGGAGGTGATTTGGGCATCGTTCTTCGGGCGGCGCTATCTGGGCTCCGTTCGCTCTACCGCAATGCCATTTACTTTCGGCATGTCTGCTGTAGGCCCCATCTTGGTGGGTTACTACTATGATCTCGTGGGCGATTACAATCTGGCTCTAGTGGCCATTGCTATCTGTAATATTGCCTCTGCAGTAATGCTTTTCCGCATGAAAGACTCTACCGTTTCCGCTTAATTTGTAAGTTGATGTGTGTATGTCTGCAAATTTGGCCTTAACTTTGTGACCACATTCACGTATCTGGGCAAACTGAAATCAAAAGATTTTAAGTTAGGTATTATTTTTAATTTAATAGTTTATAGTCCAAAATGTTAGAATCAAAACTGATCAAGCCAGAGCAGAGAGGATCATGAGCCAACTAAACTGTAAACTGCCTGATCTCAAGGTGAAGAAACCAAATGGTTTGTCTTCGCGTCTTTTTTTTCAGGTTTTCAGTGGTCCCAATGCTATCGCATTTGCTCAACTTAGTTCCCGTTCGTCGAACCAACACTGGCACGCGGCCAACGATAGCCAGCATGAGGGATTTTGCTTACCCGGCGTTAACTACTGCCTTAGAATCATCGAAGTGAATCCGGATTATCGAAATCAGGGCGTAGGCTCAGCTTTGCTTAAAGAAGTAATTGGTTTTTGCAGAGATGAGGGAGTTGACTCTCTGTACGGGCAGATCCGAGGAGATATACACGCTCTACGAAAGTGGTACCAAGCCGAAGGCTTTGATCTAGATGCGGTTGATAATATTCAACTGCGGCTGGTTTGACGTATAGCGCCCGCTAGATCATTCGGCTGAAGTTTGCCGTAATAGTGGCTCAAGGTACGGCCATACATTCTCAAGTATTAGGTACTGCGCCTCAGCTTTTGGATGGATTCCATCTGCTTGCATAAGGTCTGGTTGCTGTGGGATTCCATCGATTAAAAAAGGAACCAGCGATAGATCCTGACTCTTCGCGATGTTCTCGTAAATCTCAAAAAATGGTTTGGTGTAGCGAGGTCCATAGTTTGGGGGTATCTGAATGCCGGTTAAAAGAATTTCGGCCCCGCTCTGACTAATCAAATCTACCATCGTCCTCATGTTTTTCTCTAACGCAGCTAGAGGCAAGCCACGTAAGCCATCATTTCCACCCAGCTCAAGAATAACAATGTCAGGACTGTAGTTTTCGAGCATCGCGGGCAATCTAGCTAATCCGCCGGTGCTTGTTTCGCCACTGACGCTGCCATTTACAACGCTGAAGTTGAGATCGCTTTGGTCTATTTGGGTTTCTAATAGACGGACCCAGCCTTGGGTCTCTTTCATCCCGTAGGCTGCACTTAAACTATCGCCAAACACCAGCAATGTGGGCGACTGCGCTGCCCACGTTGGTTGTAAAAAAACAAAGCTTGGCAAAATACAAGCAATTACCACTGCAGCGAAGCGGCTTAGGGATTGGATAAAGGGGGTAAGTAGTCGATTAATTAGGGGCTTCATCGTTTAAAGGGGTACTTAAATGGCTACAACGTAGATAATTATGTTAAACCGGTGACGCGGTTGTAGCGTACGTTAATAAACACCATAAATACAATTCTTATCCAGCGCTACGTTAGTATGGTGCATGGATTTGGGTTCCCTGATTTACGAGACTGGCGATAAATGATTGAAACAATAGATTTAGTGAAAAGCGTTGAGACGAGCGAGGGCTTACTCACTATTTTGAAGGGCATTAGCCTCAAGATTGAAAAAGCAGAGGCGGTAGCCATTGTTGGTGCGTCAGGGTCCGGAAAATCAACTCTACTTGGGCTCATGGCAGGTTTAGATGCGGCCACCAACGGCGACGTACTGCTAGACGGTCACTCTCTGGCGGCGATGGATGAAGAGCAGCGAGCGATTTTGCGTGGTCAGCTGGTGGGATTTGTGTTTCAGTCATTTCAACTGCTCCCCAGCCTTACTGCGCTTGAAAACGTTATGCTGCCAATCGAATTAAAAGGGCAGTCCGATCCTCAGGGGAAGGCTAAGAAGCTCCTTGAGCGAGTCGGATTAGAAGAGCGCGGACATCATTATCCAAACCAGCTGTCAGGCGGAGAGCAACAGCGTGTCGCCATTGCTCGTGCGTTTGCTACTCAGGGCAAAATTCTTTTTGCAGATGAACCCACCGGGAACTTAGATACCGCAACTGGCTCTAAAATCATCGATTTATTGTTCGAGCTAAACCGAGAATATTCGACAACCTTGGTGCTTGTGACTCACGACGAGCGGCTAGCTAAAAAATGCGATCGCAGCATAAACCTTGTCGGCGGTGAGATAGTAAATGAGCAAATCAAAGAGGAGCTAGTGAGTGTCTAATTCACAATCTACACCGCTTAGCGATCGCAAGTCTTTTGGTGTTTTAAGCTCGATAGCGCTGCGCTTGCTTTGGCGAGACTGGAACGGTGGTGAAATTAGGCTTTTGTTTTTTGCCTTGGTCATGGCTGTCACTTCGGTTACGGGAATAGCGCTATTCACAGATCGTCTTGAAAAAGCGCTTATTCTAGAATCAGCGAGTATGTTGGCAGCGGATAGAGTGTTAGGCAGCGGTCGGCCATTGCCAGAAGAAATATTGTACGAAGCTGAAAGTCGCGGATTTAGAACAGCGCAAACTCTTTCATTTACATCTATGGCATTTTCAGATTCTGGGAATATGCTGGTGTCTGCTAAAGCAGTCAGTGATACCTATCCTCTAAGAGGAGAGGTCATCATCACTGATGCTGCATTCACACGGGGCACTCCTATTCTCAGCGGGCCCGCGCCTGGTGAGGTGTGGTTAGAAAATCGAGCACTTCCAGCCTTAGGAATAGAAGTTGGCGATTCAGTCTATGTCGGCGAAGCTGAGCTGCGAGTAGGCAAAATTATCATTGCAGAACCGGACCGTTCAGGTGGAGGCATGATAGACAATGCTGGTCCGCGGCTAATGCTGCATATGGACGACGTCGCTCAAACAAACGTGGTTCAGTTGGGTAGTCGAGTTAGTTATCGTTATCTATTTGCTGATGATGCAATCGTTGCTTTGGACGATTTCGAGCAATGGCTTGATATAGAATATAACGGTGAATACCGTTTGCGTGATGTGCGCGATGAGAGCCAGGAAGTGAGTGATGCTCTCAACAGGGCAGAAAGCTTTCTGCTGTTGGGTTCGTTGTTTGCAGTGCTGCTTGCAGGGGTGGCTATTGCACTGACTGCTAAACGCTACAGTGAAAGACATTACGACTACGTGGCGATACTGAAGACGTTTGGATGCACCTCTTCTCAGATTACTTTTATTTACTTGATCATCCAGATTGCGCTGGCAGGGATAGCCATAATGGTTGGCAGTGTTCTTGGCTGGTTAGTCCATGTGGGTATTCTACAACTTTTACAGTCCGTGATTACTGTGGCTTTGCCGGCCGCCGGATATCAGCCTTATGTAATTGGCGCATCCACCGCGTTTATTTGTTTGCTGTCTTTCGCGATTCCACCTTTATTAGCACTCCGAGAAACACCACCGCTTCGAGTCCTGCGTAAAGATATTAGCCAGCAAAAAATAGGCGATAGCGTGCCTTACTTTTTTGGCATTGGTGGTGCCATCTTCTTAGTCTATTGGTACAGCCAAGACCTTATTTTAACGTCGGTGTTAGTTGGAGCCATAGCTGGGATAGCCGCTGTATTGTCAGTGGTTTCCTATTTGCTGTTACGTTCCACTGGGTCTGTAGGTATGAAAGCAGGTAGCGCCTGGAAACTCGCTATGACTGCCGCTCGCAGAAGACGTAAGCAAAATGTTTTGCAGGTGATGGTGTTCTCAATCACCATTATGTCCTTACTTATTCTAACCTTACTTCGTACCGACTTAATTGACGATTGGCAGGCCCAGCTACCAGAGAATACTCCAAACCATTTCATGATGAATGTTTCTCAAAACCAAGTAGAGGGAATTAAAAACTTCTTCGCAGAGAACGGTATTACAGGGAATGCTTTTTATCCGCTCATCAGCGCCCGCGTCAATACTGTTAATGGCAGTATTCCTGATCCTAAGACAGACATGGGTGAGGAAGAGGGTGGCAGTACGTTAATCGAAGGCGCTGGCGAAACTGATAGCCGCTACGGTGAGATCAGAGAGTCACTGGAGGGGCAGGCTGGAGCGGAGCAGAGTGACAGCGAGGCAGAGCCAGATGAGGGCCAGCAGGTCGGCGGGAGGTTAAGTCGTCGGCAGGTAACATGGTCGAGTGAGCTTCCGGTAGATAATCGCATTACTGCAGGTCAGTGGTGGGAAGAAGATTCTCAGCCGGGATATGTGTCTATCGAAGAAGAGTATGCTGGTTGGTTAGATCTTGAGCTTGGAGACACCATCGAATTTGAAATTAATCAACAGACCATCTCTGCTGAAGTGAGCAGTTTTAGAAGTGTGCGTTGGGACAATATGCAGCCCAATTTTTTCATTATTTTTACGCCGGGAACTATTGATCATTTAGGTGCGACATTTATCTCAACGGCTTTGATGGAAAAAGAACAAAAAATACTGCTCAATGATTTAATCCGGCTTTTTCCTACTGTGGTTGTGATTGAAATTGACGCCTTAATTGAGCAGATTCAAAATATCATAGCTCAGGTAACCTCGGCGATAGAGCTGATATCCGTTCTGGTTTTACTGTGCGGGGCACTGGTCCTACTGTCTTGTGTTAACGCCACTTTAGATGAGCGTTTTCATGAAAATGCAATTTTAAGAACTCTCGGTGCAGGTAAGAAACTAATTCTAAGTAGTTTGCTTATCGAGTTTGCGCTTATCGGTTTTATCGCGGGTGTGGTGGCCACTCTTGGGGCTGAGGCAAGTTTGTATTACTTACAGGAAGAAATATTTGAACAAGAGTTCAGTTTTCACTACTGGGTGTGGGTGGCCGGCCCAGTTCTGGGCATGGTTATAATCGCTGGACTGGGCGTCAACTCTACTCGTCAGGTGGTGACCATATCCCCCCTGAACGTCCTACGCAGAGTAGTGTAGATCGGTAGAGGGAGCTACTTGCGTTGGTCGGCTATGCTCGATCGAGTATACTGTTTGCTCGCTAGATATATCCATTAAATAAAGACCCCTTCTTGGGAGGCTAAGTACTTGAAATACCTTACTAGACGATCATTGCTAGCGTATGCAATGTTACTGCTCGTTCCCGCTACAGGCTTTGGGCAATTGCTCAAAGAAGTGACTGCCGAAAATTGTGTTTATGGTAACTGCGTTGACGGGCGGGGCACGATGAAGCTAGCCACCGCGTGGGGTGATGGGACGTACGTTGGGGGTTTCATGGAGGGTGAATTCAATGGCAACGGGCGCCTTGAATTGCCTGTCTCTTTCACTAATAAACTGGTTTATGACGGCAATTGGAATATCGGCGTGCGAGAAGGTCGCGGAACTTTTTGGAATGGCGACAGTGACCTGTATATAGGGCAATGGAAAAATAACAAGCGCAATGGGCAAGGCTCCTATTTTTTTAAGCTTCCCAAATGGGAAGAGAACAAGAACTCTGAATTTTGGTTGAAAGAAAACACCGAAAATTATAGCGGTGAATTTCTTAATGACCACTATCACGGTGAGGGGATATTTCGTTGGGCAAGTGGGACGCGCTATGAAGGCGAGTTTTTTGCTGGCAATAAGCATGGTTACGGAATATTTTATTATCAGACTGGAAACACGCGCCGGCAGCTATGGAATTTTGGCGATTTTGTTCGCTAGGAACTCCGCTGCCTTACCGACTAGAAATGAGTGATGAATTTATATGGAACTAGAATCTCTTAGGCGAGAGTACTTGATGGGTGGATTGGAGCATAAAGATCTAGCGAGCAGTCCCTTTGATCAGTTTGAACGTTGGATGGAACAGGTGATTGAACTCCAGCAGCCGGATCCGACAGCGATGACCGTTGCCACAGTTTCCTCTGATGGTCAGCCTTCCCAGCGTATAGTGTTGTTGAAAAACTTTGATCAAGATGGCTTGGTTTTCTATACAAATTACGACAGTCGTAAGGCGCAGGAACTTAACCAGAACCCTAAAATCAGTGCACATTTTCCTTGGCATTCTTTGGAGCGCCAGGTGAAAGTCTGTGGCGTTGCTGAGAAGATATCAGCAGCGCAGTCCCTTAAATATTTCGCCAGCCGCCCAAAAGGTAGTCAAGTCGCCGCTGTCGCTTCGCAGCAGAGCGCCGTGCTTAGTTCTCGAAGTGTGCTTCTTAATCAGTTTGAGGCATTGACGCAAAAGTACCAATCAGCAGAAATTCCGTTCCCTGATTTCTGGGGCGGCTATCGTATTGTGCCTACCGAATTCGAGTTTTGGCAAGGCGGGGCCAATCGACTGCATGACCGATTCCGCTACCTTAAAACGGCAGACTCGGGTTGGGAAGTCGCGAGATTAGCGCCCTAATCGGGGCCAATTGGGAGCGTGGGCCTTGAAAAAAGGTGGCGCTCTCTTATGGTGACAACCGGCCTATTCGTGAAGACCGGTCCTGCTAGCCCGGGCTAGGTCCAGCGCCATTTTTTCAATTTCTTTTGAGCTAGAACTTTTTTAAGCCGAGCATATTGAGGAATGCCATTCTTATAAGGTGGGTAATCCTCTCCTAGTATAAGGGGGGCGAAGTACTGCCGAGCTTTCTCGGTAATTTGGAAGCCATCGCGACTGATATAGTCTCGCGGCATCATCTTTTCAACATTGGCAACATCCGATAATTTTGCCTCGCCAATGCTCCAAGAATACTTTTTGGCTTTACCTCGAACGATCGTTGGCATAACAGCATTCTTGCCAGCTAGGGCAAATTCGACAGCCGCTTTTCCGACCGCGTAGGCTTGCTCTACATCAGTGCCAGAGGCGATATGTCGAGCTGATCTTTGTAAATAGTCAGCAACAGCCCAATGATATTTATAACCCAGTTCGTCCTTAATCATATTTGCAACGAAGGGTGCGACTCCGCCAAGTTGAACATGACCAAAGGCATCTTTTCCGCCTGTGTCGGCGAGAAAGCTACCGTCTTTATTTTGAGCGCCCTCGGATACAACGATTGCACAGTAGCCAAACTTTTTTACGCAACTTTTAACTTTTCTTAAAAACTTGGCCTTATCGAAGGCAATTTCTGGGAACAAGATAATATGAGGTGCATCACCTTCCTCTTCTGCGGCTAAACCTGCAGCCCCAGCAATCCAGCCTGCATGACGGCCCATTACTTCCATCACAAAGACTTTGGTTGAGCTCTCGCACATAGAGGCGACATCCAGCCCTGCTTCACGAATTGAGACGGCGACATATTTAGCGACGGAGCCAAAGCCCGGGCAGTTATCTGTAATGGGAAGGTCATTGTCCACTGTCTTGGGCACGCCGATACAAGTAATCGGATAGCCTTTAGCAAGACTTAATTGGGATATTTTATTCGCAGTATCTTGAGAGTCGCCGCCACCGTTGTAGAGAAAGTAGCGAATATTATGCGCCTTAAACACATTTATTAGCCGCTCATATTCCAATTTGTTTTCGTCATAGGATTTGAGTTTATAGCGGCAAGAGCCAAATGCGCCGGCGGGGGTATGTCTTAGGGCGGCGATTGCGGAGGCGGATTCTTTGCCGGTGTCTATTAGCTCTTCGTTTAGTGCCCCCATAATTCCGTTTTTACCGGCGTAGACCTTGCCGATCTTGTCTTTGTTTAGTCTCGCGGTTTCGATAACCCCGCAGGCGCTAGCGTTGATTACCGAGGTGACACCGCCGGATTGGGCGTAGAATAAATTAGCCTTGCTCATAAGATTTGGTTCTGCTGCTTTAGGGAATGATTGAGTGTTAAATTGCATCTTACTAGCTGCGCCAATGCCTTGCCAGTGGCGAGAAATTGATGACACAATCGCCCTCCACTAACGTTTATTTCTAGGTTGAACATTATGCAGTTGATTATTGGTATGTCTGGCGCTAGCGGAGTCATCTACGGCATCCGTATGTTGGAGGTGCTGAAAGATGTCCCTGACGTTGAAACCCATCTGGTTATGTCAGAATCGGCCAAGTTGAACATCGGCATAGAGACGACGTGG
>Ga0308003_1000726_pt1 | contig 14699 bp, 21 predicted proteins | sample Neamet36_FD_203159 | JGI IMG/M metagenome (GOLD analysis project Ga0308003, IMG submission 203159) | Marine microbial communities from water near the shore, Antarctic Ocean - #36 | ecosystem: Environmental > Aquatic > Marine > Unclassified | place: Southern Ocean | collected 2014-06-06
GTGATATCAAGTGGAGAAGTATTACTCTTATTGTGCATATGGCTTATGATTGGGGCCAGCGTGTAGGAGACATGAGAGTGCTTACATGGGATAGGCTAGACCTAACACAGTGTCGCTTGGACCTAACACAGTCTAAGCGAGGCGCAGAAGTTCACTTACCTATAAGTGCAGGCTTATGCAAAATGTTACAACAGCAGAAGGATGACTTTGGATTCCAGGATTTCGTTGCCCCAAGAGTTGTACCTCAAGCAGGGGCTTACACACCCTACAACAAGGAGGAAATATCACGTCTTGTCAATGCTTTACTAGTCGAAGCTAAGCTACCGTCAAAGCTAACTGCAATGGATTTACGCAGGACAGCCGTTACTGAAATGATGGAAGCAGGGGTTGACCTTGCTGGGATCATGCAGGTAACAGGCCATAAGAATGTAGCCAGCATTAAGCCCTACATGGTTAATACATTTAGCGGAGCCAGTAAGGCTTTATCAGCAAGAGGGAATGATGATGAACATTCATAAGTATCTTGATGGCTTGGAATTGCGTGAGGATGAGTCACTTAGGCTTAACTGTCCTGTATGTCGTGCCAAGCATACTTTTACGGTAACAAAAGAGATGGGCCTGATTAAGTATAACTGTTACAAGCTGGCCTGCTCAACAGGAGGATACCACCACACAAACATGACAGCAGAAGAAATAAGGATACTGTTATCTAACAGAGAAATACCACTAGCACGAGAGGCAGAGACTATGGAAATACCTGAATATGTTGTACAGCCAAGTGCAGAACACGATAAGTTTCATAGGTTTGTTAATAGATGGGGTATCGAGGATATCTGGTACGCCTGCCGACTAATGTATGACGTAAAGGATGAACGTGTTGTGTTTCCGATCCACTACAAGGGTCGGATCATTGACGCTAATGGCAGGGCAGTAGGGGGTAAGATACCTAAGTGGTATCGCTACACAGGCAAGGCTGACTACTATACGATAGGTCAGGGTACTACTCTTCTTGTGGTTGAGGACTGTGTATCAGCTATCATAGCCTATCAGGAGCTACCTAACATTACAGCTATGGCTATTCTTGGTACTTCACTCACATCCAATCACATGGCTAAAATAGGTGAGTATGACAGAGTGATCGTTGCACTAGACCCTGATGCAGCACACAAGACGTTGCAGTTCAACAGAGAGATAGCACTATGGACAGATGCTAAAAGTACAGCCTTCCGCCTTGACGATGATATCAAATATAAGGTAAGCAGTGACTTGTTTCGACTAAGAAGAAGGATATTATACGATGAATAGCTTAAAAGACTTTCTAAAAGAGATGGGCCTAGAAGGGGTTCATCCTAAGGAAACAACACGTAAGCCTGATTACCTAATTCCAGGATATTATATTGATCCACGTGATAAAAACGGTGAGGTACCATTCTAATGACACAGATTAAAGCAACATACATAGACCACATGGGTACTGACCTATCAGTGGTGAACGCAGCACGGGTTAGCTTTAACAAGACAAGCGACTGGGAGCTTACTGATTGGCGTGACAGTATGGGCTGCATTGGTAACTTAAATATTAGCGACACCAAGCTAATCAACTACCTAGCCAAGCATAAACATACCTCACCATTTGGACATTGCTTCGCGTCTTTTCACATTAAGGCACCTGTTTTTGTGGCACGTCAGCTAGTCAAGCATAAGTTTCTGCGCTGGAATGAGATCAGTCGTAGATACGTGAGCGATAAACCAGAGTTTTATAGCCCAGAGGTATGGCGTAGTAAAGCACAGGATAAGAAGCAAGGCAGTGGCCCAGATTTAGAAGATCAAAAAGATATACACATTGATACAACACAACGTATAGTTGCTATGTTGTATAGTAGCCTGTTAGAGAGAGGAGTTTGTGAGGAGCAAGCAAGGATGGTGTTGCCACAAAACACCATGACTGAGTGGTACTGGTCAGGTAGCTTAGATGCCTTCGCTGATATGTGCAATCTTAGGTGTGCAGGTGACACACAACTAGAGACTAGGCTAGTAGCTAATGATATATGTAACAGTATGAAGGAGTTATTCCCTTTGTCATGGTTTGCATTAAGGTTAAATAATGGCAGAGAGCAGCGTGAGCCTTTGACTGAGTATTGCAATGATTAGACCTATGACAGAAGATGAACGCAAGGCAGCACAAGAGCGTGACAAAAACAATAACTGGCGTAAGTGTGTCAGTTGTGGTAATGCAAGTAAGTCTACGTGGTGTTCATTTTGTTTGGAGGAAGAATGATTGAAAAAATAGAATTGCTAAAGAGAGTTCTTAAAGAGGCAGGACTAGATTATGTAATCACACGTAATGGTAATACGGTGCTACAATTAAATGTCTATGTAGGAGATAAATAATGTTTACAGTAGAGTTTGAACCAGATGCAGCAGTTATCACTACGCTAGATCAGAAAGATATGTTCGAGGATGTTGAGCTTGTCATAGGGGATGGCATAGTCACCATACGTCAGTTTGATGAGTGGGATGATGTTTATCAGCTTATTATGATGAGCGAACAGCAACTACAAGACATTCTGGCTGCTTACAACAGTCCAGAGGGTGCTTACAGGCAAGTAGCAAGGAGAGAGAAATGAATGAACTAGGGCAGGGCTTTTTTGGTGGTGTTCTACTTATGTATGTGCTAGCGTTACCTCTTCTGTATTATATGGTTGAACCTGAGGATGCGGAAGCCGATAGCAACGGCCCAATTAAGTTTGCTTTCATGTGGCCTATCTTGGCTATGGAAGTTTTGTATAAGATTCTTGTAGGAGAGAAAGACGATGATGGAACTGGCACTTATTAAGACGTTACTTAACCGTGACTTCTTTAATCAACATAAGGGCAAACGCTGCCCAGATGAGATTTTTACTAAGGATGTACGTAAGATCAAGCAGGCACTAGATGCTGCTATGATAAAGTATGAAGGTGATCTCAACACTTCTGAACTAGAGGCCTTATTCTATGCTCAGAACCAGACAATGACTACAGCAACCAAGACTGCCTATGATGATCTCTTCCGTAAGATTGGTAAAGAGAACATTATAAAAGAAGAGATAGCAGCAGATGTACTAGGTAGGATGTTCCAACAGTGGGTAGGTGAACAGGTTGCTAACATGGGCTTTGACTTTGTGAATGGTACAAAGACAAGCTTGGAACCCTTACGCCGCCTGATGGAAGACTTCAAAGATGATTTTACTCCTAACATGCGCTTTGTGGAGGATGATATTAGTATTGAAGCGCTACTCAGTGCCAATGATCTTCAAACACAGTGGAAGTTCAACATACCCAGCCTAAGTAGGAAGGTTGAAGGCGTTAGCGGCGGTCACTTGTTGTTGGTTGGTGCTAGACCTAATACTGGCAAGACATCTTTTCATGCCTCTCTGATTGCTGGGGCAGGTGGCTGGGCGCATCAGGGTGCTAAGTGCATTGTCCTGTGTAACGAGGAAGCAGTCTCACGAGTAGGAGCACGGTATCTTAGTGCAGCCACAAACATGTCAATGGAAGAGGTGAAGGATAATGTAGCCCTAGCACGTAGTCGCTACGATCCTGTCAAGAAGAATGTCCGTATCAAGGACAGCACCAACAAAGATATGCAGTGGGTAGAGTCCATTGTTAAGCAGGAACGTCCAGACATTCTAATCTTGGATATGGGTGATAAGTTTGCAACTAAGCTGGGTGACAAGTCCGATGTGTACCTAAAGGATGCAGCTATCTATGCACGTAACATTGCCAAGCAGTACGACTGCTGTGTTGTATGGATGTCACAGTTGAGTGCAGTAGCAGAGGGTAAGGTCTACGTAGATCAATCAATGATGGAAGGCTCTAAGACAGGTAAGGCTGCTGAAGCTGACCTCATGGTGTTGATCTCAAAGAACCCTATGGTTGAGGGTGCCGATGAAGAAGATACACAACGCCACTTGAACATAGCCAAGAATAAGCTTAAAGGCGGTTGGCATGGTGTTGTACACTGTGAGTTAGATGGGGCAAGATCACTATATCAAGCCTAGAGGAGAGAGAAACATGAGACTTGTACTAGACGTTGAGAATACAACCAGAAAGCGCAGGGAAAAGCTGCACTTAGACCCCTATGAGGAGGGTAACTTTCTTGTACAGGTAGGTATGCAGAATGCAGATAACGATAAGGAGACACACTTAGTAACACTGGATCATGTTGAGAAGAAAGACACCAGTGGGGCAGGGAGTAAGCTAATCCAGGATGTGCTTGATGCTACTACTCTTTTGATTATGCACCATGCACAGCATGACCTCATGTGGTTGTGGGAGTGTGGCTTCAAGTATGAAGGGGATATATATGACACAATGCTTGCAGAATACATTCTATCACGGGGTCAGAAGCAACCCGTCTCTTTAGGGGCTTGTGCTGAACGTAGAAGGCTAGGCTCTCAGAAGGATGATACTCTCAAGAGATACTTTAAGGAAGGATACAATACCAATGAGATACCTCTCAATGAGCTTTGCTTTTATCTTAGGGCTGATCTCGACACAACTCGTGAGTTGTTCCACTCAATCGAAGCAGACTACGGTGAAAGTGAGTCCACCTCCCTTATTACAATTAGAGACGTTACCTTTAAAGCCTGTAAAACCCTTACTAGAATGTACATGTCTGGAATCAGGGTGGATAAATCAGCCCTTGATGAAGTAAAAGTACAGTATGAGCGTGAGAAGGCAGACATAGAGGATAGGCTGCAGCATAAAGTACGTGAAATCATGGGTGATACACCTATCAATCTTAACTCACCAGAGCAAATGTCTCAGGTTGTATTTTCCCGTAAGGTTAACAACAAGAAAGAATGGGTAGATTTGTTTGAGCATGTCCGTGACAAGAAGGAGTTCAAACAAGCAGTAGAGGCTAACAGTACTATCATCAAGCGTACTAAGGCATTTACATGCCCTACATGCGAGGGTTTAGGTAAAACCTTTAAGATAAAAAAGGATGGTACTAAGTTTGCTAAGCCTAATAAGTGTATAGATTGTGTGGCAAGGGGGTATCAGTTAAAACCTATTAACCACATAGCGGGTCTTGGCTTTGGTGCACCATCTAAGAAGTGGGTCAGTGCCAATGGCTTTAGCACAGGAAAAGATAATCTATCTGTACTCATTGGAACGGCTAAAACAAATAGGATGGATGATGCTGTTCAGTTTCTTACTGACCTTAAGCGTCTTTCTGCTGTTAGTAGCTACCTCTCTAGCTTTGTTGAGGGCATTCAAACATTCACTAGGCTTGATGGCTTCCTGCACGTAGGGCTTACTCAGCATATTACTTCCACTGGACGTTTCAGCGGAAGAAACCCAAATATGCAAAACATGCCAAGAGGAGGTACATTTCCAGTAAAACGTGTATTCATATCCCGTTGGGAGAAGGGTCTGGTTTGTGAGGCTGACTTTGCTCAATTAGAGTTCCGTACCGCAGCATTCCTTGCACAAGACGAGCTTGCTATGGAAGAGATAAACACAGGGTTTGACGTACACAGCTACACTGCAAAGGTTATCACTGATGCAGGCCAGCCAACTTCACGTCAAGAAGGGAAGGAACACACGTTCGCCCCACTATTCGGCGCTACAGGTTATGGTAGAAGCAAGGCTGAAGAGGCTTACTACATTCACTTTACTGAGAAGTATAAGGGTATAGCTGCGTGGCATAAGAGATTGGCTAACGAGGCAGTCAGGTTCAATAAGATTACTAACATATCAGGGAGACAGTATGCTTTTCCTGACGTGAAGCGCAATGCAAGGGGTGGTGTATCACACTTCACCATGATCAAGAACTATCCAGTGCAGGGCTTTGCGACAGGCGATGTAGTCCCTGCTGTGTTGGTAGAAATGGAGACAAGGTTGGATCACTTACAGTCCTGCTTAGTGAACACGGTTCATGACTCAGTTGTTATAGATATCCATCCAGAGGAGAAGGAGGAGGTACTACAGATTATTAATGGAATGAATGAAGGTCTTAACACCTTAATAGAAAATGTTTATGGAATAAAAATGAACGTACCACTACTATTAGAGTCAAAAATCGGGCCTAACTGGCTTGACGTAAAGGATGTGTAGTGTATAACTAAGACTCTTTTTGATGAAACAAGTAAGGAAAAATCATGAGTACAGAATTAACAGAACTATCAGTAACAGGTCACGAAGGCAAGTCATTGGCAGAGCTTATGGGGGTATCAGTAGCCGCCCCTAGCGGCCCAAGCATTGCCCGTCTGAACCTAGTGCAATCACCTATGATGGGTGAAGTAGAAGTAAACGGCAAGAAGCTCCGCACTGAGGTAATTGGTGTCGGTGCATTCAGGATTACTATGGGTGATGATACCTACTACGCAAACAGCGTTAAGTTACGGGTATTCACACAGCGTCAGCAGTGGCAGCGATGGAACGCAGACACTAAAGAGATGGAAAAGTCGGTCTTGGCTAACTCTATCAACAGCGACTTAGCTGACAGTGTTGGTGGCTTTAACTTAGGTCGTCCATCTGGTTACATTGAGGATTGGAATGCTCTTCCAGACAAAACAAAGGACATCATCCGTAGTGTTAAACGTGTGAAGGTTGTTATGGGTGTACTTACAGTGGATAACCCAATGGACGACATGGGTGAACCTGTTGTAGTAGAGTTGAAAGATATGCCTGTTATCTTTGATGTTAAAAATAGAGATAGTCTTAAGTCTTTGGATGCCTCTCTTGGTTTAATACACCGCAAGAACCTTCTTCCTGTCACGTCTAACTTGCATATAGAAGGTGTTGTAGGTGTTCTTCCAAACGGTAATCAGTATGCTTTCTTTAAGTCGTCTGTAGCTAACCAAATTGATATATCTGATGCAGATAGTCAGACACTCCAAAACTTCCTAGAGTTGATATCCTACAACAATACAAAGATTATGGACCTTAATAGGGAGCGTTCCGCATCAGGAATGTCAAAAGAGGATGCTGATCTTGTTGGATCAATCATTGATGTAAATGATGAGGTACCCTTTTAATGGAGCACCCTGCAGAACTTAAAGTTTATAGCTTCTTTCAGAAAGCTGTTGCAGGGCTGACTTCATTCTCAGAGGAGGTGGCCGATAAGGTTGCCTCCGATGTTAAGGCTGCTTTGCTTAAGCAGTTTGATAGCGGTCCACGTGATGCCTTTCGTTTACGTATGTCCAATATAGGACGCCCTAAGTGTCAGCTTTGGTTTGATAAGAATGACCCAGCAGATAAGACACCCTTTCCACCCCACTTCATGATGAACATGATGCTTGGCGATATTGTTGAAGCAGTATTTAAAGGCATTCTAAATGAGGCTGGTGTAGATTTTAAAGACAACGATAAGGTAACCCTTGAGTTAGCCAATGGTCGTAAGATCAACGGTGAGTATGACATGATCATGGATGGTAAGCTTGACGATGTTAAGTCTGCCTCACCTTGGTCTTACACTAATAAGTTTGCTTCCTTTGATACTCTGGCTGATGGAGATGGCTTCGGCTATGTGTCACAGCTTGTGGGCTACGCAGAGGCTGCAGGAGTTGATGTAGGGGGCTGGTGGGTAGTTAACAAAGGCAATGGACAGTTCAAGTATGTAGACGCCTCTATGGTTGATCGCAAGAAAGTCTTAGGTGACATACAAGCTACCGTGGACTTCATTGATAATGATGAACCCTTCGAGCGTTGCTTTCAGCCCATTAAGGAAACATTCTATCGTAAGGAGACAGGAAATTGGGTACTACCAAATGGCTGCAAGTTCTGTAGCTTTAAACATAAGTGTCACACCAATCTTACACCAAGGCCAAGCATTATGAGCAAGGCTAAAAACCCACCTGAGGTAGACTATACGTTTGTTGCAGAGGAATACAATTAAGATGGTAAAGCGCACGTACCAGAGCGGCACTGAACATTATATCCAAAGAACAACCGCAAGGGTACATAACTCTCGCCGTTATCGCAGTGGTCTTGAAGCAGAGACTGCTGCTTTTTTAACTCCAAGACAAGATGCGGTTAAGTATGAGCTTCTAAAGATAGAGTGGGAAGACTTACGCTACCGAAAGTATACTCCTGATTTTGAGTTAGACAACGGCATCATAATTGAGACAAAGGGTATATTCGATAGTGAAGACCGAAGGAAGCATGTTGAAATAAAGAAACAACACCCAGAGTTAGATATAAGGTTTGTATTTAGTAACGCTAATGCAAAGCTGTATAAGGGAGCAAAGAGTAGGTACTTTGAGTGGTGTAATAAGAATAACTTTTATTGGTCAAACAGAGTTATACCTGAGTGCTGGTTGACTGAGCCAGGAATTAGGTCTACTTCAGATATAATTGTAATGAAAACAGAGAGGAAAGACTAATGGGTTATACTTTAGAAGGTAACGAAATGTCTCTCATTGTCAGGCCTGTAATGCAAAATGATGAATGGACAGGTCATGTAGAAACAGGGATTGCTTGTTCCTCAGAGATAGATTTAGACTCTTCTTTACAGGGTACAATGGTTCACTATATTACTCTTATGGCTGCTTTTCTATCATGGGGAAATGATAACCCTGATATTCTTGATGAAGTAATAGCTTTTCGTGATGGACTTTTAGCAGAAAAGGATGGTTGGGATATAGATGGTGATTATGAACAATACCAGACTGATGGTACTAACGTAATAAGATTAAACAGATGGACTAAGACGGAGGGAAGTGCATGAGTAACGATTGCGGTATAGAGGAGATGCCAGAGTTAGGTGAAGCTTTATTTGACTCTGTTGAGAGGCCTGCTCACTATAACATGGGGGGCATTGAATGCATAGACTATCTCAGGCAAGTCCTAGGCTTAGATGGCTTCATTGCTTACTGCCACGGTAACATGATTAAATACCAACATAGGTACAGATATAAGCGTAATCCTGTGGAAGACATGAAGAAGGCAGGCTGGTATTTAAATAAGATGAATGCGGCGCTTGCGGAGAAACACAAATGAGTGTTAAGCAGTTTGGGGTTACCATGCTGGTAACTGTAGGAAAGAACAATAACCTTTTATCCTCATATGAAGATGCACACGAAGATGATATAAGGGATATGATTGTTGATATATTCTATGACGTAGATGACATCGAAGTTAAAAACTTATTAGTGAAGGAGAGATTATGAAACACGACCACGCACAGCTACCATCAAAGCTAACTGCAATAATTAACCGAGAGGAATGCTTAGAGGAGTTTATCTATACATTTAAGGGTTCACTTGACCCACGCTTATGGTTAACTCTCATTGCGGAAGAACTAGACGAAGTTAGGGCTGAGAATATTGGTACGGCTGCTCACCTTAAAGAGATTGCCGATCTTGTATACGTTATTGAAGGCTTTGATACAGTTACTAGTGGTAACTTTCTACAACTTTTTCAGAGTGAAGAAAGTAGTGCATGGATGGATTTAATGGCTGATGCCAATGAAGAAATTGAGAATGCCGAATGCTTCTATCGCTTTGATCGTGTGGAGGATGCATTCCAGCTTGTACACAAGAGCAATATGTCTAAGCTAGACGATGATGGTAATCCTATCTTTCGAGAAGACGGTAAGGTTCTTAAAGGGCCTAACTATAAAGCACCAGACTTAAGTGATTTGGTGAATGAAGTTAATACATTTTATGAGGCTGCACAATGAACAACGCACTACCAACCGACTATCAATCATTTATCCACAAATCACGGTATGCTAAGTATCTTGAGGGTTTAGGCCGTGAGTCATGGGATAATACAGTCACAAGATACATTGATAATGTAATTAGCAAGGTTCTGGGGCCTTTGAGTAGTAAGAACAATGATATGCAACCTGTAATCTATCAGCTTACACAAGCTATCCTTGGCCTAGAGGTTATGCCAAGTATGAGGTCATTGATGACAGCTGGTGCAGCTGCTGACCGTGACAATACTTGCATGTACAACTGCAGCTTCTTACCCGTAGATGACCTTAAGTCCTTCGATGAGGCTATGTTCATCCTCCTCTGTGGTACTGGTGTTGGCTTCAGTGTCGAGCGCCAGTTCATCACTAAGCTCCCAGAGGTGCCTCAACTCTTCCAGAGCGAGACTAGTATCATGGTTAAGGACTCCAAGGAGGGGTGGGCTAAGTCTTTGCGTCAATTAATTGCACTCCTGTATGCTGGTGAAATCCCAACGTGGGATATATCTAAGGTACGCGCTGCTGGTGCACCCCTTAAAACATTTGGCGGTAGAGCATCAGGCCCAGCGCCACTGGTAGACTTGTTTAACTTTACTATCAACACATTCAGAAAAGCGGAAGGCCGTAAGCTTTCATCCATCGAATGTCATGATATTATGTGTAAGATTGGTGAAGTAGTAGTGGTTGGTGGTGTACGCCGATCAGCTATGATCTCATTGTCTAACCTATCAGATGATCGTATGCGTTCAGCTAAGTCAGGCTCATGGTGGGAGAACAATCCTCAACGTGCCTTGGCTAACAACTCTGTGTCATACACTGAGAAACCTGACAGCCTGTCATTCATGAAAGAATGGATGTCCCTTGTAGAGTCTGGCTCTGGTGAGCGTGGCATCTTTAATCGTGAAGCATGTAAGAAACAAGCAGCTAAGAATGGTCGGCGTGACTCTAACTATGACTTTGGAACAAATCCATGTTCGGAGATAATCTTGCGCCCACACGGCCTGTGTAACCTAACAGAGGTAGTAATACGTGCAACAGATACCCTTGATACTATATCAGAAAAGGTACGCCTAGCCACTATCATGGGTACAATTCAGTCTACCTATACTAAAATGCCCTACTTGCGTAAAATCTGGTCAACAAATACTGATGCTGAACGTCTTTTGGGCGTGTCACTGACAGGTATCATGGACAACCCTCTCATGACACTAAAGAACAAAGGATTGGATAAGACCCTTGAACACCTTAAATCTGTTGCCGTTGCTACTAACGCTGAGTGGGCTGAACGCCTTGGTATCCCTGTGTCTGCTGCTATCAGCTGTGTCAAACCTTCAGGCACGGTTTCACAACTGGTTAATTCAAGCAGCGGGATACATGCTCGTCACTCACCCTATTACATTCGTACTGTTCGTGGTGATAATAAAGACCCTGTAACACAATTCATGAAGGATCAAGGTATCCCTAATGAACCTGAGGCATTCAAACCAGATCAGACTACAGTGTTCAGCTTCCCCATGAAGGCACCAGATAATGCAGTGTGTACTGCTGATATGTCTGCCATTGAGCAGCTACAGATGTGGTTAGCCTATCAACGCTCATGGTGCGAACATAAGCCATCAGTAACTATAAATGTTAAAAATGATGAATGGTTTGAAGTAGGTTCTTTTGTATACAAACACTTTGATGAAATGTCTGGGGTATCCTTCCTGCCATTTAATGAGCATACGTACCAGCAAGCACCCTATCAGGATTGTTCTAGGACAGACTATAAGACGCTCTTGTCTATAATGCCAGAGTTTATTGATTGGTCTAAGCTTTCAGAGTATGAGAGTGAGGATAACACTGCAGGTAGTCAGACACTAGCATGCTCTGGTGTCTCATGTGAGATAGTAGATTTAGTATGACCTATGTAGTCTTAGGCACATCTAACTGTGAGTTTTGTACTAAGGCAAAGCACTTGCTACGCAAAGAGGGGGTAGGCTTCACAGCCTACTCTCTTGACTCACCAAGTAGTAAGTGGTTGTTGACACTTATAAAAGAGGCTGGTATGAAAACTGTACCACAAATCTGGGATAGCAGAGGTGCCTACGTAGGTGGCTTTACAGAGTTAATTCAACATTTAGAGAAGGAAACCTAGTGTATGTATTAGTTTTAATAGCTTATATTTCAGGAGAAGTCCCCGTCATTCGAGGCTCTCCTTTTTTATATTCCACATATGCTTCCTGTAATAGGGCAGCAATAAATGTAATAGACCAAGTGTATCAGGGTGTACCTGCCATTATGGAAAACACACCAAAGGTTGTTCACGTATGTGCAAAAGTACCAGAGGAAGCATAATGCCAACACAAGATATATATAAAGAATGCAGGGAATGTAACGCAATACTAACTAAAGATAATTGGGTTACTTCTTTTAGGGAAAGTGACAATAGGTCATGCAAGGATTGTTGGAATAAGCATCATAATAGTAAAACCAATAAGAGGCACAACCCACTTAGCATGTATGTAAATGGTAGGTATATATCTCGTAAGCACCCCTTGTACAAACCTGGAAACTATAAAACTTTTAATGATGCAGCCTTTGAGGGTACTTATAAGTTAGATAACATTAAAGAGGGTTACGTATACGCTATCACTAACAAAGCTTGGCCTGATTGGGTTAAAATAGGCATGGCTATTGATGCAGAAGATAGGCTCAATTCATATCAAACCAGCAGTCCTATGCGTGACTTTGTGTTAGAACATTGTGTTGCATCTAATGAAAGACGCAAGGCAGAGAAGGAAGCCCACACTAGGGTACTACCTTTGTCACTTGACTCCAAAGGTGAGTGGTTTAGAATACCGTTACAACAGGCAATAACAATACTGGATAACTTAAATGAATACGGACACACTAGAGCCACCAAAAAAGCAGACCCGATCCAGAAGGAAGACGACATACAAGGGAGCCTCTTCTAAGCCTATATCAGGTATAGTTCCTAAGACAGTAAATCAAGGAAAGCTTATTGATGCTATTTCTAATAGCAAACAGGTGTTGATCCTTGGCCCAGCTGGTACTGGTAAGACCTACGTTACAGCTACATGTGCAGCAGACTTGTATACTCTCAAAGAGATTGACAAGATTGTTATTACACGACCTCACGTAGCTGTAGGTAAAGACATTGGGTTCCTGCCGGGCACACTTGAAGAGAAGGCTCAGCCTTGGGCATTGCCTGTGCTGGACGTACTGGTTAAACATCTAGGTCGTGGTACTGTTGATACAGGCCTTAAGTCTGGTAACATTGAAGTAGCTACACTGGCACTCATGCGTGGTCGTAGCTTTGATGATGCATTCATTATTGTAGATGAAGCGCAGAACATTGAGATCAGTGAAATCAAGATGCTGTTGACTAGGGTAGGGGAAGGCAGTACTATTGTACTCAATGGTGATATTCAACAGTCTGATCTTAAGGGTACATCTGGCCTAGCTAAGGTCATCCACCTCTCTAAGAAGTACATGTTAGATGCACCAGTAGTTGAGTTTGGTATTGATGATATTGTGCGTAGTGGTATCTGTGCAGAGTGGGTCAAGGTGTTTATGAAGGAAGGCCTGTGAAACTAGAACAAGAAGCCAAGGCGCACGTAGAAGGCACACGCATTAAGTTCTATGATGAGTTAGCTAAGAATACAGAAGAGATTGAATGTTTTATTAACAAGCAACTCTGGACTAGTCATGAAAAAGATAAAGCTCTAGAGCATCTAACTGCCTTCGTGCTTTGGTCTAAACATTGTGCCAAGAAACACGGTATAAGATAACAAAAAGGGGCCGCTTAGTGTGGCCCCTCTTGCTTTACTCCATTGCTAAGTAGTAATTGATTAACGTGGTTATCTTAACATCTTTCTCACGTTGATCCATGTCTGTTTCTTCTTTTATACCATCAATGCTTTCTTCTATTGTCATGCCCTCATATTCCGTTCCTACAGCATATCTCTGAAACATAGGACCCCTAGTCTTACGCTCTGCAGGTCCAATCGCCTGTAAGCGACCTCTAGTCCAGTTTATGTAGTCTCCTTGGTATGTAGGATCAGCTGCAGCAAGAGCCAAATTGTCACGTGCATTCTTACGTGCCAAGCTTACATAATCTTTTATACCCATAACGCCTACGTTTGATGTTACGTCATTGCTCCCTGTAAGAAGTAGTTTCTTTTCTTCTACAGTAGCGGATTGATACAGCGTAGAGTTAATTAGTTTCTTCATCGCATCTAATAGATGGCCCTGCATAGACTGCTCGGCTAGGATAGCGACTGCAGGGTTCTTTTCACGATACGGGTTATATATTTTGAAGGGGTCTAACTGAAGCTTTACCATCTCCCTTTGTAATATATTAGCGCGAGGCTTGCCTGAGATACCCAGTATCTGTTTTAGGAATGGGTTTGTAGCACGTAGAGGCCCTTCACCAAAGATGTCCATACGAATAGCATCATAGCCTTGATCCTTATTTTCTGCATAGTCAAGCTGGAAGGTGGCACGTGTAGAAGACTTAAAGAACTCTAGATAGCCCTCCATCTTCTTAACGTCCATTTTAATACCTGACATTTCATCCAGAGTATTAGCCATAGTGGAGGTATTAAAGTCAGGTAGCTGACGTGTTATACGCTGGTAAGTAGACATTGCCAACTCAAAAGGCCCTGAGGATTCCAACAAGCTCACTGTAGCGTCCCTTGTCTCTGGAAAGTAAGAGGCCCTTGGATCAAGTTGTCCATAGAAGTCCTTTACTACCGCTGCAGGATAAGTGAAGGCACTAAACGTATCCCCCACCCAATCATAGAATGCTTTATTATCCCCTGTCTCTGCCCATCGTATAGCTTTATCTACGGCTGTACCACTTGGTCGGAACTCTGTACCTACGGTGATCTTTAAAATGTCCTTCTTAATCTCGCTATTAGCCTTAACTTCATGCCCACCTTGGATACGAGCTACTAGATTTGCTAGATAGGCATGCATAGCACCTGGCCCTAATGCAGCCTGTGCATCA
>Ga0308003_1000729_pt1 | contig 14689 bp, 14 predicted proteins | sample Neamet36_FD_203159 | JGI IMG/M metagenome (GOLD analysis project Ga0308003, IMG submission 203159) | Marine microbial communities from water near the shore, Antarctic Ocean - #36 | ecosystem: Environmental > Aquatic > Marine > Unclassified | place: Southern Ocean | collected 2014-06-06
GGGCACATCGGTTGTTACGGGCACATCGGTTGTCACGGGCACATCGGTTGTCACGGGCACATCGGTTGTTACGGGCACATCGGTTGTCACGGGCACATCGGTTGTCACGGGCACATCGGTTGTCACCAGCGTATCCCCACCACCCATTAAATCCCAATGAATTGGTTTGCGATGCTGTTGATCACCATCCGTTCGACCGCGCTCTCTACGCATCGCCATGCGCGCACGAACGATTGATCCGGATTTCAATTTCTCAGTCCCATTTCGACGTCGAACTCGTTTTCTAAATGTCCTCCGATTTAATTTCGGTCGTTCGTTCGGTCGAACCATTGGTACTTATTGTATGTACATAATATATATATCACATAGAATGGACGCACCACCGACAGAATACGAAATCCCAGGACTGATCCACCCAGATGATTCGATGGACAATACCTGCTCGAAAATTCAGTGCGGACTCCAAATTAAATACCAGGATTGCAGTCCTCAAGTATTCTACGCAACCGAATCCGGGATAGGGCTTAAATTGGAAAAATCCAATACTCCACAAGTTAAATTCGGGGGGGTTTCGTATCAACCGACATTCATGTATGTGCAATTCGGTCCAGTCCACGAATTCAAAACCGATGCAAATATCATTCCAATAGCAAACCTATGTATTAAGCACATTGCATCGGATGGTTGTGAATTGTTGATACATATTCCAGTCATGAATAAAACCATGACACCTGCAGCTAAGAGAACAACTCCTCTTTCTACTGCGAACCTCATGTTAAGAAGTGCATTTGGCGGTGTTAGCAATTTTAAAATGAATGAATGGCAAGAAACCGTATTCACAAAATTCAATGTAGGTGTTTTTTTACCCCGCTCAGGATTCTTCACTTACGCATTGCCCGCAAAACGGGTTCGTGTTGTAGTATTTCCACCAACCAGTTCTTTAAATTACTGTTTCATAAATTACAAAAAAAATGCGTATGAATTTTCACCTACAACTCGATATTTGTCGAGCAATCCACTGATTCAGTACAATTCGTCGGGACCGGGTCTCATGATAGAGGGGGACGATATATACATCGATTGTTCGCCGAGTTCATCGAGCCATGGAACGGTTCCCATGTCTCAAAAACTCAACATGGATTATCTCTCATCTGGAGGGGATGGAGACAGTGGTGACAGTCCTCTTCCCAAAGATTTATTATCATATTCTGGACCAGTCATGAGCGTAGTGTTTGGACTTTTGTTGTTGTTGATTGTTTATTGTTTGTGGTTCATTATAGAGAAACTTATTGCAACGATGCGAGGCGGACCGGGAGCCATTTCGATGCCCGCAGTCGTTTCAAATGCAATCAAATGATCGAGCGGATGAATGAATGGAACGAACGAATGTACGATCGAATGTACGAACGAATGAACAAACGAATGAATGAAAACCATTACGTATAATAATTTCTGTCGACATAGTACCCCAAACAATGTCAACAGGAACCGAATCATCCCCTCTACCAACCCCCGAAGTGGTTACTACCATAACTGGCAGCGAACGATATGAATCATGGAACAATCAAGCAGCACTGAATTCGTCACTTAGAGGTGGTGTTCGGGGCAATCGAACGAATCGAACGAATGGAAAACGTAGAAAAACAACCGGGGGAAGGAGCCGGAAATCGGGCGCAAGAAACTCAATCCTCATGAAACCTAAACGAGCCAAACATACTTATAAAAATACAGGCAAACGCACTCATCGTCTGCGATGGAAATTGCACGGAGGAACAACGGTTGTTCCCTTCAGTGACCCCAACAATGTTAAATTGGCAGAATTGATATTGGCAGGCCGTGCCGACGCATCGTTCGATGGTGGGGGGAAACGGCAGAATCGGCGGAATCGACGTCGGACTAGAAAACGGTGAATTGTCCGAAAATTAAAATCACTCGATAATCCAAGTACATCGATGGGCTCGAAAGATTTCATAATTTCCATTTTCATAATTCTCGTATTCACAATTCTCTCCATGGGGAGCGTATTGACTGGAGGAATTGAACAAGTCAAAAGAGAATGGCCTAAATATAAATGTCATCCGGCGGTAATGCCATTTGCCAATGTATTTGGTCACGATACAGGTGATAATTTTACAGCGTGTATTCGCACATTACAATCAGATTACATGGGGCATCTCATGCAACCCATCCAATACCAACTATCGATGGTAAGCAGTCTTACCGGACAATTGACCGGGTCGTTGGACGTAATGAGAGGAGGGCTTTCCGGAATCACCGGCTCATTCGGGAAAACCATGGGCGGAGTCCTCCAAATGTTTGATGGAATCAAGATTGAATTTGTCCGGTTCTCCACTACACTTAAGGATACATTGGGTAAATTGTCAGGAACTATCATTACTGTTCTCCATGCGACCAAAGGGACCGTATATACAATTAAGAGTGCGTGGAACGGTGGACCGGGAAAAGCGGTTCGCCGTTTATGTTTCTCCCCCGATACAATGGTCAGGCTGGAAGATGGTTCGTACCGACGATTCGACCAGATTAAATTAGGGGATGTTTTTGATTGGACTGGTTCGGTCGTTGAGGCGACGGTGGAATTGCGTAACATTGGGGTCGATGGACTGCCCATTGAAACCATGTATCGGTGCGATGGAACAGATGGACAAACAACCGATATACTGGTCAGTGGTTCTCACCTAATGTACAATCCATTGACTGAAGAATTTGCAACCGTCGAATCGATGGAGCCGACTCGTGCCGATATACACAAAACAGACGAAACGTGTGAAACACTCCACTGTCTCATTACTTCAAACAATACCATTCCTATCGGTCCGTATATATTCCACGACTGGAATGACTAGACTGAACGAACCGTTCGATACTGTGTAGTTCATCGGTTCCATTTCATATTCGAAAATAAAGAGGAGAGAAAAGTCGAATGATGACCCGGGCCGTCGCGGCGTATCTGCTTACTGAACATGGTATGGAATCGTTTCAAATGTGCCGGGCACCCGACTTCTCTCTCCTCTCTTATCTGAAGATGAAAATAGAACCGATGAACTACATAGCATCGAACAGTAACAGTCGGTTGCCGACACCAACCCATCAGGCATTCGTTGCACCCGAACCGAATCCTTACCATGTTCAGTAAGCATTCGCATCGCACAGACCCGGGCCATGGCGCGCATAATTTCCCCAGGCGGGGGTGTGGGCTGGCCCCCAGGGGTGTGGGATGGCCCCCAATTTCTTATCGGTGCAGTATAGTAGTACAACAATGCCGGCCCACCAGTCGAAATTTCTCAAAATCACCGATACAATATATAGAACCAACTACGCCGCGATTTCGGGGCACAATCTATACATTGTTTTCCTGCTCATGGTATGTTTCTTTGTAGCGATTTCGTATTTCCGGGTCATGGTGGATTTGAAATCGTACCAGGCAGATTGGAAAAACCAGCGGTGCCGTCCGGGCGTGATTCCCTTTGCCGGTCCAATCAATGGACTTTCGGGCCACGAATCATTCCGCTTCACAGGTGATAATTTCACCGGTTGTGTCAACGATATATTGACAAAAGTCGCCGACCGAGCGTTCGACCCTATTAAAGGAACTCTATCTGTCATTTCCAGTACATTCGCCCTATTTATCCGGCTAGTCGATGAAACGAGAAAGAATATAGCACTTCTATCTGCAGAAATTAAAAAGGGATTCATGATGATTATCCGATGGTTCCAATCAATTGATACAGAGATCCGAAAATTAATAGTCGCAATATCGGATATTGTGGGAAAAATGACTGCGGTCCTGGCTACATCATTTTACGCTTTATTGGGTATGTCATTTGGACTTAAATCATTTCTAGGAGCAGTCGTTACCGAGTTGGTGACCATTCTAATAGCCATGTCCGCATTAGTACTATTATCGTGGATATTCGTATTCACGTGGCCGGTTGCAGTTGCTACGACTGCATCGTTCGTTCTTTTGGCAGCTGCCGTGGTATTGATTTCAGAATTCATGCGGTCGGCTCTCCAACTAAATAGCGCTGAAGTACCTGGATCACCCGCCAAGAAGAAATGTTTCGCAGTCAATACCATGATTGGGATCCGACATCCCACAACCGGTTCAGTGGTTGCTACCCCCATCCAATCGGTTCATCCGGGGGATCGTATGGCAGATGATTCGCTCGTCACTGCGGTTCTCGAACTGGATTTCAAAGGCGAGACCATGTACCAACATGTGCACACGGGAACTCGATGCACGGGAACACATAGATGTTTTGTTTCAAATGGTACGGCAATCGATGCAGCGAATCATCCCGATTTCAAACCGGTTCCATACGAACATGACCATGTATTCAGTCTAAACACCTCCTCGAAACAAATATGTGTAGAGGGAGTCGTGTATACCGATTGGGACGATGTCACGGCTGAGGAGTTTGCCGACGATTTCGTCAATGATTCGCGTATTCGTACGACTGAGGATATCCACACCCATCTCGATGGCGGATTCCTGCCCCACGCTTCGGCAAGGTACCGCGGGAATTCCATCCATGTAGAGGATATTGAAGTGGGAATGACTTTGGATTCGGGGGACTACATTGCGGGAAAAGTATGGATCGATACCGCGGGAATGGACCTGCGTGTCGCGAGCGGCCAGCACAGTCATGCCGACGGCTTCAATTTGAAAACTGGTCTCGGATTTGCACCAGACCATCATTTCGTTCCCAGTACATTGATCCACTTTGTCACGAATACAGGAACTGTAACCGTTTCAGGAGTTCGGTACATTGATTACTACGATTCGATCTAATGAAAGGTTATTATCAGCCGACTGTATACAAGACAATGAAACACGTTATATTTGGTTTTCCAATCAGCCGAATGTGTATTTTCGTATGTATAGTTCTTCTGCTTACCATTTTTGGTATGCCGGCATGCACATATTGCTACGGTGCTGCTCCGGAGGGGTTCCAGAATTTGAATAAACCGGAGGAAATGATGGAGAATGCGATGATGTATTCTAACATTGAGGAGAATTTGAAACAACCGATTGATTCGATCGATTCAATTGATATGCTCGCAAACCAATCGTTCCGGCCCGATTGTTGCCCATCGACATATTCAACTTCCCATGGGTGCGCTTGTTTGACGGATGACAGTTCCAACTATATAAATGCTAGAGGAGGGAATCGTACTTGAGGAAATCGACCGCGACCGAACGACCGCGTATAAAAATGACATTCATTTTATATTATCCATGTAATGTACAATGTCCTCTACAGATAGTATTCCCGTTACCATCGAAACCCCCCCTGTTGTTGCCACCGAGGAGGTCGCTGTTGATGTCGCTGTTGATGTCGCTGTTACCGAGGATGCCGTCGTCGCCGAGGATGCCGTCGTCGCCGAGGATGCCGTCGCTACCGAGAAGGAAGTCGCTACCGAGAAGGAAGTCGCTACCGAGAAGGAGGAGGTCGGCGCCACCGAGGCAGTCACCACTGCAGCAGCCAGTATTACCGAACTGGTCGACAATACATCAATTGGGGCCCAAATCATGGAAAACAATCAAATGATTGTTACAGGAATGACAAATTTGGTGAGTATGCTAATGACTAGTTTGAAGTTATCAACTCCTGTCTCCCAGACAGATAACAAAGTAGTTGGACAATCTGAATTTGGATTTCAATTCGCCGACATCCCGGATATTGTAGGAAAAACCATATCAGGAATCGTTGGATTGTCTGACACAGCCAAAATAGTTAAAACATTGGCGGTTGATGTCGCTGATATAAAGGCTAAGTTGGTGATGATTGATTTGGCCAGTGCTGTTACTACTGATGCCGCCAAAGCTAAGGATATGGCTGACGGGGTTATCAAAGGCAATTTCTAATTGCCATTTCACGTAAAAATATACAACTGTTTGATTACAATTCGGTAAATCCATATCGCGATATGGATTTACAAACATCAGCTCATAGCCGCCATTCCACGCGATTGCATTCACACGAAACGCAATACTCGATATTGATACCGTGCTCCACATCCACCTCCACGTAATCCTTCACCCAATCGTGCAGACAATTGTGCCGCATATAGTGCTCCAGGATTCGCAGCATTCGCAATCTAGGTGTTTCGACAGTGCGCACCAATTCTACCACATCGCCCAGTAATTTCCGTACCAACACATTATCGAATATCCCGGATGTATAATCAATCGTCTCTTCATAAAGCAACATATCGCGAATAGAACTCACCATTGCCAAATCATCTTTACATCGCTGTCTTGTTTCTACTCTTCGTCGTACCATTTTGTTTCGGCTTTACAATGAACCTATATTTTCCGCCGATGAATCAATTTTATGGGGGGACGGAAGTCCCCCCAGACCCCCTCGCGGGAGATTTTGTGGGGGGGATTTTTGACGTAATTTGTTGCGTATAGAGAGAATGTGTTGTATACAAGAAATGGATCCCACCGAACCGCCGTCAAAACACATCAAATCATCAAAAAAACTACCAGCAACCGATTCAACCAACCCCACCGATTCAACAAACCCCACCGATTCGCCCGCGAGGGGGTCTGGGGGGACTTCCGTCCCCCCACTAATGACATACATGGGCAATAAACGCAAAATGTGTCCCCGAATCGAGCAAGTGGTGGAATCCATATGCACAGCAGAAAACAACCCTAAACTCCGCATAGCCGAAGGATTCTCGGGCTCAGGTGTAGTTTCCCGCTCCCTCGCCAAGTACGCATCGCATTTACAAGTGAATGATCTAGCCGGGTACGCGGAATCCATGTCCCAATGCTTCCTTATTCCAGCCGATGATCCGGCGACGATTCAACGATATATCGATACAGCGAACCGCTTGGCCGATTCGACCGCCGATTCGACTGATTCGACCGCCGATTCGACTAACGATTGTACCGACGTTTCGACTGATTGTACCGACGATCCATCACAATCGCCCCGACCATTCATTGCCAAACACTGGGCTCCAGCCGACGACCGCGCGATCCAACCGGGCGAACGCACGTACTACACCACCGCGAACGCGAAACGCATTGACACGATTCGCGATTATATCGATACATTGCCGTGTTTCATCCAACCGTACCTCCTCGCCCCCCTCCTCATCGAAGCATCGATCCACGTGAACACCAACGGACAATTCGCATCATTCTTCAAATCAAATGGGGTGGGCTGTTTCGGCGGCACCAACGCCGTGGACATTAAACGCATCACCCAACCGATTCGACTCCCCCGATATATCGTTCCCGCCCACGCCGCCGATACCGATACCATCGAAACCATCGTATCCCGCCTCGATGCAAACGAATGGGCCGCAGCCATGCAACCGGCAGATATCACCTACTACGATCCCCCGTACAATCAACATCCCTACAATATCTACTACTTTCTGCTAGATATCATTCATCAGTGGGACAAAAATATGGTCGTTCCACCAACCTACCGCGGCCAACCCAAAGGATGGCTTCGCTCCAATTACAACAGCTCCGTCAAAGCCAGCGATGCATTTCACAACCTATTCTCAGCCACCAAATCGAAATATATTGTTGTCAGCTACAACGAGGGCGGGATCGTTCCCCAAAAGGAATTCGACGCCATCGCCGCCGCCTACGGAACCGTAACCAAATACGCATTCGACCACGCTCCATACAATAAACTCAAAGGACTCTCCGCATACAAAGCCGGCGACGGACCGGGTCGAGGAGTCAAGGAATTCTTATACATCATACTGCGGGGGGAGGGAACTCCCCCCGGACCCCTGGGGGCCAGCCCCCACACCCCCGCCGCGTAATATTTGTAACGCGTTTGGGGCCAGCCCCCACACCCCCGCCGCGTAATATTTGTTATATAACATTGTATAACAAATTAACCACTCCACCCCAACCGCCAATCCAGCCCGCGAGGGGGTGTGGGGGAGTTCCCTCCCCCCATGGGACGTCCGTCCCCCTTTTATATGATATCCCGATTAAGAATCGATGCCTCGAGCGCCGCTTTACACATTTTCTTCATATGACATTCCGTAAAGGGAATTGTCGTGTTATCGCAAACCCTGATAAAGTAATCGTAACAGGAATTATAGCCCTGCTGGACCCGCGCATCGTGCGCAATCGACCAAATAGCCCGCGTCCTATCCTCCTTCCCCTTGAAGAATTTTATCATATTGTAAAGCGGCAAACATCCGCCCAAATCCTTCATCCAATGCCCTTCCTTGATATACAAAACCTTGCGCTTCAAATCCGTGCAATGAAACGGGCGCTTCCGCAGTGGCATCTTCTCCACTTCGCGGGTAATCAACTCTGAAATAGCTACCACCGACCCGGCGACCATCGCGCGGTCCAAATCTTTCTGTGTATATTCGACATCGTAGATGAAATCGCTGAAATCCACCGCGTCGGCGCATTCCTCATTTAAAAACAGCATTACGTTGAAATTATTGTTATTGTTCTGGATATTAGTTGTATTGTGACTATTGGTAGTAATCTGCTTGTTGTCAATCTGCTTGTTATCCGTGTTATTATTCGTCGTGTTATTCACATTCTTGATTATCTCACACAACATTCCCGTAATTACAGTCAATTCAGATACGGCGGCGGCGGATGTCGGATCGATTGGGGGGTCGGGGGTGGGTTGATCGGTGGGTTGGGCGGATTCGGTTGTTTGGGTGGTGGGTTCGAATGTACACTTTTTGCGGTGCCATACAAGCGCTTTGTGAGAATGGAACGAATCGCCACAACAACATTCGTATTCAGTTCTATCATCTGCAATCAAATAATGCCTGTCAGTTTTACAATGTTTCGCGTAAGCACACGAATCATTTGTTTCGTACAAACACTTTGTACAAACATAGTCCATCGTTTCATCCACATTTGATTTCAAATGGCGTTTTGATTTCAAATGATTGTCAAACGTTCCCTTATGGGAAGTTTTATATTTGCATTTGTCGCAGTTAAAATCGGGCATCTTATACATGTAGGTGATATGTGTTTAAATCGTTTTACAACGAATTAAACCGACATTATAACGTGTATATTCTCCTATACTTTGGGGTATTTAGTTGATCATCGTTTTACTGAATTGATTAGTAATATTGGGGTTTTCGGGTGAATAGTACATGTAGAACACATGAATCATCGTATCGAACTCCATCGTCTCAATCGCACGCATCAAATCGAGCAATTCCTCGAGGCGGAAGTCCAGCGATTTATTCGCGCTATCTGGATGCGAACAACTCCCCGAATTGAACCGGATCCAGATCGCGGTTTTGCCCGGGTACTCATCGTACATTTCAGATACCCGTTTATCCTCGCATAAATAACTCTTACCGGTATGCTGCGATTCATCGCATTCTACAGTTAACACTCGGTTGGGGTCGGCGTACATTGTGTCGGGTCTGTACTTGGTGCACGCCTCGCCTTTTATCCACTGATTCGCTCGAAGCATTGGCTTGTTGTACCGCGATTTAAGGAACTCGCGCATGATGATCTCCGGTCGAATACTCGAGTATCCGGTTGATTTCAATACACATTCTTTGCAAATACTGTGTTGACCGTATTGATCCGAATGGTATTCGAGCAATCGAGACTTTTCTTCACAGAACGCGCAGCCCATCAAACTCGAATCAATCAGTTTGCACATGGTTGTAATTTGCACATCTTTTGCATTGTTTTGCTTAGTTAATTCCATATTCTGACGTTTGAGTTCTATCAATTCGCTTACCGTATCTGAGCTGCTAGGTTCTTTGTTTCGATATATGTTTGCAGAAACACTGTCTATGATTTGCAATACTAGATTTGATTGTTTTTGAATTTCCTGTTGTTCTGGTGTCGGCGGCTCTGGTGTCGGCGGCTCTATTATTCGCATTTGTGTCGGTGGTTTTTGCTTACATTTTTTACGATGCCATAACAACGCCTTAGCCGAATGGAATGAATCTGTGCATTCACACATATATATCGTTTCATCTGCAAAAGAATAATGTCTGCCCGTTTTACAGTGTTTTGCGTATGCACTTGAATCATTTGTTTCGTACATACATTTTACACAAATGTAATCCATCGTTTCGTCCATTTGTGTTTTCAAATGCCTTTTAGATTTCAAATGATTGTCATATGACCCTTTGTGTGAAGTCTCGTAACTACATTTTTCACAGGAAAATGTTGGCATCTTTGTATACACTTACTAGATAGTTTTAAATGATTTTAAACGCATTAGTGAATCGATTACACAATTAAACTCCTATACTTTCGTAGTAAGTCGTTGTTCTACGAATCGCCGAATATGGTTGATTTCTACTAATGGTTTAACATGTATATCCAATACCATGTCCACATTCGTTTTAGGGGGCACGTTTGAATGTACCCCAAAAGCCACACGTGTACGTTGTGGACATGTGTCGTAATACCCCATATCCGGACATAATTGTGAAGGCATTACACGTTTTTGTGTAGGGTTGCCTTAATTACACGCATGTCCACTTCCGAAAACCTCGGGCCACCGACCCCAAAAAACGCCCAAATCGCCGATCCAGCCGATGGTCATTTTCAGTTTCGCACCATCTCAGTAAGGGGCCTTTTTTCTCTGAGCATACATTCAGAAAGTTCAAAGTATTTTGAGCAAATCGGAAGTGGACATGGTTTGAGGCCCAAAAGCATGTCCACTTCCGATTTGGGTGGAACGGTCTACGGGTGCTCGAAAAGCCACCCTAGGGTCCATTTCGCGTATCCGCAGTGTTTCAGTAAGCATCTCTATTTTCATCAATTTAATAGATAAAACAACTTGTATATTCGTGTAGAAAAGCATATATCCAATACCATGTCCACATTCGTTTTAGGGGGCACGTTTGAGTGTACTCCAAAAGCCACACGTGTACGTTGTGGACATGTGTCGTAATACCCCATATCCGGACATAATTGTGAAGGCATTACACGTTTTTGTGTAGGGTTGCCTTAATTACACGCATGTCCACTTCCGAAAACCTCGGGCCACCGACCCCAAAAAACGCCCAAATCCCCGATCCAGCCATCGGCCATTTTCAGTTTCGCACCATCTCAGTAAGGGGCCTTTTTTCTCTGAGCATACATTCAGAAAGTTGAAAGTATTTTGAGCAAATCGGAAGTGGACATGCTCATGGCCCCAAAAGCATGTCCACTTCCGATTTGGGTAGACTAGTCTACGGGTGCTCGAAAAGCCACCCAAGGCCCCGTATCACGCATTTCACGTATCCTTACTATTTCAGTAAGTATTCTTAAAAAGTAAAAAAAACAGACTGGCCCACCCCTAAAATTGATTTAAACCCATCCTGTAATGTAACTCCAATAACACAGTTCAACAATGTATAGCACTTACGAAACAACCGAATCAACCGAATCAACCGAATCAACCGAAGCAAATCAACCGTACGAATCGTTCGGGCCCTCCGGGCCATCATCCGGGCCATCGTTCGGGCCCTCCGGGCCATCATCCGGGCCATCGCTCGGTCCCTATGAGCCAGCGGAGATCCGTCATCCAGTTGCCCGCAAGTTGTTCTCCGGGGAGTCGGGTGTCAGCGGTCATCTCAGCGGTCATCTCAGCGGTCCAGTGCAGTGTATCGGCGGGTCGGGGCAACCAATCAACATAATCACTCCCCCGAGTCCCATGTACGATTCGTATAGTGGGTATCCGAGTCCCGGGGGTCGCCGTGGAAATTCTTTTGGAATATCTCCCGGGTTTGCAACGACGCCGCCAATTCAGTCATCGTTATCAGGGAGTCGGTTATATTCTTCCCGTAAACCGCAATATCAGGCGGGGCGATTTAGAGAATCCGGTGGTAGATTGCCACCACATTCGCCGGTTGGTCGTATGTATGGTGCCGATGGTTCGAATGACAACACATTATCTAGAAAGCGCAGTTTGAGGCAGGATATCGATATGCCGAAGGCAGCGCCGCGGACCGCACCGATATCAGTCGCACCTTTATCAGTCGCACCTTTATCAGTCGAACCGATTCGTCCCGCGCTTTCTCCGGCTGAGCGCGACAATGTCCTTATTGCAATGGATGCGGCGTTGGAGGAGGCGGCGATCGAGGCGGTGCGCGACGAAGTTCTTAACCGGCTTACGATTGATGCGAATTGCACGATTGATGAAATCGAGGCGAATGATAGGGAGGCGATGAGTGCTGCGATGGAATCGGCCATCGCTGCCATGGCTTCGATGAGTGCGGTGGCTTCGATGAGTGCGGTGGCTTCGATGAGTGCGGTGGCTTCGACGAGTGCGGTGGCGGCGATTGGTGGTGATGTCGATGAAGTGGATTCCGATGAGGCGGATAACCGCAATTCGTATATCAATTTGGCAGTAAAGTCACCGGAACCGACAGAGCAATCGATTCAGTTCCATCGTTCTCCGCGGTCGGATGATGAGAATGCGCGTGTTGAATCGGTTCGTCGCGAGATGGATTGGTTGGTTTCTGCGCATTTGGAGGGTGCGGAGATCCGCCGGGCCGAGTCGAGGCGGGTAGAGGAATTGACCCGGTTGGCTGATTTGAATCGCGAGAATGAGTCGAATGATTCGTTCGAGCCGTTCGAACCGTTCGAATCTACCGTATCGATGGATACGCATCCGGCTGACGATGCATTGACAACTTCGAAATATCAGAGGGACTGTGCAAAGTTCGAAGTCGATGATTTGCGGACCATGAGTGTGAATGAGCGGACGCAACGTATGGGTGCGATGGGTTCGATGGGTGCGGTGGTATCGATGGGTGCGATGGGTGCGGTGGTATCGATCAGTGCTGTGGGGACGATTGCCGCGATGGCAGCGAATAATACGACTGCGACATCGACACGTACCGATAGGATTAACCGGAGCGATGGATCGAAAAAGTTCACTCGACAGAGTAAATGGGCGCGAATATATGCGACGATGCGCAGTATGTTGATAGGCACTACTGTATCCCGAAAGGTTTCTATGGGAAGTGAAGAGGATTGTTAAGCGATAGTTCCAATTGTTCTATATTTTTCAATTCCAAACGTACGAACGTATGTACGAATGCTTGGAATTGAATCGGTTGGAATGACGGCGGCGGCGGTACATACAGCGAATTAGACGACTGGTACATACAGCGAATCAAATCGTCGGTTCATATGCGGCGAATCGGCGGTTATAGGTGCAGGGAATTTGTTTCACAATTTCCGTATTAACGAATTTATCCGGTGCGGTATTTTCGAATGTCTCTTCATCGTCGGACATTTCCAGGGTATCGAGGTCAATGTTTTCCCTGATATTGCGGAAAAGGCGGTTGAGATGGACCGATACCACGAATGAATTGACGAGTAGTCGTTGTTTCGCGCCAGTCGTGGGGTCGGTGTAGTGGTAGGTATCCTGTTCTTGGTCGGCGCGGATATCGAGGATTCGGGAGGTTGTGACGGTGTCGGTGTGGCGAGCTGTTGGGCGAATCGGGCGACGGGACGACGATGGTGTTTCGGTCGTTCGATTCGATGGTGTGCCCGATGGCGTCTCAGTCGAACGACGTATCGGCAGTATCAACGGTTGGACAGGGAATCGTCGAACCGCATCGAGACCCACTACGGTGCCTAGCATTTGGGTGGAACGGTCGGTCCAAACGTGAATCGCATATGGGGTATATGCGAGGAGGTTCGAATTGATAAATGTATAAATCGCTTGTGATAGTTTAGTGAAAATACAGGGAAGTGTGAATCCCACGAAATTCATCGATAAGACCGATTGATCGAGATCGCGGTCCATGGTGGCGATGAGGAGGGTCAGGCGATCACTGTATGGAATGTGTGCACACGATTCGCCGGTTAGGCGGAGGATATCCTCAGCTACAAAATATGAATGTTGGCCCGCCGGTGATTGGACGGTTGTGCCGTAAAGAACAGTTCCTCGGCATAGATGGGGGTTGAATACGGTGGGCCGGATCTTCGCTTCCATAGGATTACCGCGGCGATCCAGTTCAACGAATATACATTGATCGTTTCCTTGATCATCGCTACAGAACCAGGCGAATGATTTGGGACCTTTGGGAACAACCACGGCGATGGATGGTACCGATGCATCGGTTGTATCGGATGTATCGGATGTATCGGATGTATCGGTCGCACCATTCGAACGCCCGTTTGGCCGCGGCCTGCCCATCGGTTCGTACGTTCGTCCGTACGAAACGCGGCATTCGGGGAAGCGGGACATTATCCTATTGAATTCATCCCCACGAATGGTTTTGCACTGGTGTTTCGATACAGGGCGACGCGCGGATTTTCGAGGAGGGCGATTGGTGCTGTTAATGTAAGTGTTTTCAAACATGCTCATGGTAGTACATGTAATACGTTGGACCTGTCTATACTGTTTTTGGGGGCTGGCCCCCAGGCCCCCGTCGGGAAATTTTGGGGACCGAAACAGACCACCGAAACAGACCACCGAATCGGACCACCGAAACAGACCACCGAAACAGACCACCGAATCGGACCACCGAAACAGACCACCGAAACAGACCACCGAATCGGACCACCGAATCGGACCACCGAATCGGACCACCGAATCGGACCACCGAATCGGACCACCGAATCGGACCACCGAATCGGACCACCGAAACAGACCACCGAAACAGACCACCGAATCGGACCACCGAAACAGACCACCGAAACAGACCACCGAATCGGACCACCGAATCG
>Ga0308003_1000734_pt1 | contig 14651 bp, 25 predicted proteins | sample Neamet36_FD_203159 | JGI IMG/M metagenome (GOLD analysis project Ga0308003, IMG submission 203159) | Marine microbial communities from water near the shore, Antarctic Ocean - #36 | ecosystem: Environmental > Aquatic > Marine > Unclassified | place: Southern Ocean | collected 2014-06-06
TAACTCAGTAATATCTCGAGTATTTATAATATTCAGTGTGGCTTGTTTTTCTAAACTAGCTTAAAATATAGGAGATTTAGCCTATTTGCTGTTACGCATCTGTAAGTTCCCCAATCTTCAACTCTTCCTTAAAGGACGGCTTATTTGACTAATCTACAATTGTACGTAGTTAATACTATAATAAAACTCCACTGCCCAAATTTCAGTTATGGGGTAAGATTCACTCTACCTTGCAAAGTGAGAGATTTTCGACTTACATTTACAATAGACACGACTGCTGATACAGTTTAACTATCTTAGCCGACCATACCCGAATAGCTATCTATCTTCAATCAGTGTAGATTTATTACTTTGACATATTCTATAGTGGGTACGAGGGATTCGAACCCTCTACTTGTACTGTGCACGGCTTTAACCAAACGTACCCTAGATCTGCAGATCTGTTATAACTTACGCATCATCCACAATGCTTCATCCTTTTGGCTATATAGGGTAGGGGCTCGAACCCAATTCTTCAGTTACCATTATTCAAACTTGGTTTTAGTTGATTTCCTCTATGGAGGGTCAGTTCCTAATTGCCAGTATCGCCACGTGGAGGCGTTTGATTGATACCGCTGAGCTTCGTTATTTTCCTTTCGGATATTCTTTTCATACATTACTTTAGCCTTATCTTAAGTTGACTATTTCTTGCTGTATTGTACGATTTATTTCTTTTCATCATCCCCTACTGCCGTTTGGATGCGTTTATGAAAGCGTCCCGGTTTGTTCAATTCAATTAAGAACCCCGCGTGAATGGTGGGTTAAGAACCAAAGCTTGTAACCGGTAATCAATACAGTATCTTATTTGTTATATGCAAATATAATCATTTTGTTTGTATTAAAAAACTTTAGAGTGTTTATTTTTCTAAAAGTTATTAACAATGTCATGCATACCATTTGTTTATTTTATCAAATTCATTGACTACGTCATGTGCTCCTAACTTATTTAGTAAATCACATAGGATTTTATCTGCATTCCAATGCGACCCTTCATAGTCATCGGACAATTGTTCTATTTTTAATTTTGCAATTGCCTTTCTAATGTGTGTTTCTTTTTCTGTTAAGCTCATATTCTTTAGTTATTTGTTATATGTAAATATAATCATTTTATTTGAATCAAGAAAACCTTAGAGTGTTTATTTTCAATTTAATGCTTATTTATAATGATTATAAACAAGGATTCGACCATGTCATTATAATCCTGAGTGTATATTTATATGTCTATTAATAGTATGTTCCCTAGATGCCTCCGTAATACACACAAATATGCATAAAGATATAGTTTCCATACATTTATTTCATTAATTCCTGTGCAGCATTCTTAACTTCATTGTTATCCGCCTTTTCTTCGCTGCTTGCAAACTTCTTATTGAATTGTCCCATTACCATTCCAATGTTCTTAGCACCACCATCAATTAAGATCTGTACCTCTTCTCTGATCTTTTCAATTGACATTGCTTTTGGCATATATGGTAGTAACCATTCCATTTCGATAATAGCGTCTTTGTTTCCAGCGTCTAAAACTTCTTTCAAACTCTTATTCATTTTAACAACGACTTTAGTAACATTAACATCTGATGCTTCTATGCCACGGCCTTCGTTATTTTTAATCTCACTCTTAAGTAATCCTAAGAACGTTTTTTTGATTGTATTTCTTTCCTTCATCGCCATGATGAAGTCTGCACTTATTTGTTCTGCTTTGTTCATAATTATACAGTTAATATAGTTCTTAAATATTCCTTGTTCGATGTTATGATTGGCATATTGAAATCATAATTATTTGTTTTAAATGATTCGATTTACCAGTAATTCTGCAACATCCAATTATGCATTTCATTAATTGAGTTACGTATATGTAATATAGGGATGTGGTTTACTGATTCCGAATGGGGATGTACTCTGCCTGCCTCTTCAGTATCTATTAGGAAACTGTTAGCCATGGCCTTAAATGCATCCTGTGTCATAAGTCCCATGCTGTCCTGATTGATTAATGGATCAAGGCGATCCATACTTACTAGGTTTTCTGCGAGAACAATTGCCTCGTCAATTCTGATATCGCCTTGGTCAAGGGACGTTGCTATTTCTATAATCTCACCGACCATTTCGCTCTCGATCATATTGTCGGTTTTATGTTCTTTAACAAATCAATTATATCTAATGCCAAATCAAACCCGTCGATCGTTCTATCTTCCATTTTAGCCACCTGTTCCTTAATACTATCAATTAATTCAATCTGTGCTTGTCTTTTTGTTTTAATTTCTTCTTTATCCATAATGTTTATTCTAACCATTTAACTTTTTGTAAGTCTTTTAAGACTCTTATGAAGTATACTTTGTCTGCTTTTGATTTAAACTCACTAAAACATTTCTCTTCTCCTCTTAATACATTTTTCATCCATAGAGGGTTATCCCACTCATCTACTTCCTTTGTTCTTTTGTTTGTTACTGTTATTGAAAGCACATCAAAATATTCTTTTACATTTTCATTCCATACTAAGTAAGCTTCATACGTGTGGTTAGGTGCTTCGTAAACTCTACTCTTTGTTTCTGTAACCTCTAATTCAATTTCTTCTTCTTCAGTAACCGTTGGTACTACTTTAACATACCATTCTCCGTTAATTTCTATTTTATCTTCCATAACCTATATGTTTTAATTTTTTTCATAATATTTTTATTTTAAAGTGTTGGTTTTAATTTCTGTTAACCATTCTAACGCTTCAAAAGGAAACCCTACACTCCCATCACCTTCTATTTCGTAACCTCCAGTATTGCTAACTTTAATGTAAAACCTTTTTTTAGTTGTCTTAATTAAAGTTACGATTCCATCTATTCCAAAATTATACTCTTTTCCTATTTCTAATTCCTTTAATTGTTTTATTTTACCTTCTTTTTTCAATTCTTCCATGGCTTCGTTTTTAATTATTTGTTATATGTAAATATAATCATTTTATTTGAATCAAGAAAACCTTAAGCTACTTATTTTCATTAAAGTTCTTATTTATAATCATTATAAACAAGCTTACTTCATTATTGGTTTTAATTCTTTAACCAATTTTATCAAATTGATTTCGATATTGAAATCATCATCATACTTAGATAATGACTGATCTTCTAGTTTTAGAACTTCGAATTCAGTTGATCTAGATTGAATTTCTTTCACATCAGATCTGATCTTATTAATTAAATCCATCTGACCTCGTATATAAATATCTTCGATTGTTACTAAATCACAGTATGTTGATATGACATTGTTAATATCATCTCGAGTCTGCCAGCCCCTCACATCGCCTACTATATTATTATATTTATCGACTATAGCTAACTCAAATGATATGTATTCTTCATGTGTTTTTCCTGCAGCCTTAGGCGAACAATAGAAATCTCCGCCTGCTATTACTGATAACTTATAACCATTTTCTAAATCGAGCATACCCTTAATACCTGTCTCGATTACAGGGTGCTTGCCCCATTCAATATCCTTAAATTCTTTCATATCTCTTTATTTTTAATCTTTAAGTTCATCTCCGTCTACCCAACCACCTAAGGCTAATGTATTTGTAGCACTAGACTCTAAATCAGGTTTCCAATTAAAGTCTACTACCATTTCAGTTACTATCCCTCCCCATGGTTGAGCAAAATGCTCTTCTATCATTAACTCAGCATCGAATTTTTTAAGTAGTGCCTTTAATTCTATGTGAAATTGTTTATCCTTTGTCATAATGTTTTATTTGTAAGTTCCTAATTCCCTTGCATCATTTAGTATGTCTGTGTCATAGAAGCTATGTGGGTCGTATCCGTTTTTTATCATACTTAATAGTGAATTAATAGTCTCTTTGTACTCATGTACTTCTTCTGCTACACCATCCTTAATATCATACATATGTAATAGTGTTTCTGATGTTTCCATTGTAGTAGCTCCAGTTCCAACTAAATCTTCAATTTCCTTAAATTTCTCATCGACTATTTTCATAATTATGTTTTTAGTTATATGTAAATATAATCATTTTATTTGAATCAAGAAAACTTTAGAGCACTTAGTTTCATTAAAGTTATGAACAATGCTATGTTAACTATGATAAACTATTGATAGTATCATTATAAATCATCAATATTGGGTGTTGTTGCGAGGTCCTCTGTACCCTTGGATAATGTAGAGGAGTACCTCTTGTACTGTTATTGTTATATCACTCTGGATATTATATACCCTCTGATACATCTGGCGTTAACCATGTTACGATATATTGATACTTATTGGATATATTTACAAGGCAGGGGTCTAGTGACATGGTGGTATAGGGGAGGGAGGGTGTCCCGGTGTCCCATGTATGTGCAGTATAGGGTGCAGTATAGGGTGTAGTATAGGGTGCCCCATTTAAAAAATTTCCCCTGATTACTCTGAGAATTTGACATAAAAAAAGACTCTAATTCCTTAGAGCCTTAATGTTGTACTATTTTAAATATCTATTAGATAGATCCTGGGCGTAAAATCGTAATTGCTTGAGCAACCATCACTGAATCTCTAACTGTAAGTGAACCCGATGCTTGTGCTTGACCTGCGGCCTGTACTAATACGTTCAATGCTCCTTCAGGATCCATTGTTTTGATTTCTTCAAAAATTGGATTTTGAGGGATTTCTGTATTTTGAGTATCCTGCATGTCTTCCTGTACAACTGCTGTGTTATCTTTTAATTCGTTCATGTTTATATGTATTAATTGTTATATGTATTATATATGAATGTTTTAGATTGTTTCATGTCTCAGTGTAAGTAACATGTTTATTAGATTAGGCTGTGGACTCATGTCTGATTTGTCGGAGCGAACATTCGAATGGGTTAGCAGACCCTTGGTCGATCCTGACCATGCCACTGTTTTAAATCCAAATGCGTCAATTGGCAGTTCGTTTTCAAGCCATTTTAAAAGACCTTGTGTTATATCTATATTATCTCGTCTGGATACATACAGTATCAGTCCTCTGAGTGCATCTAGTTGAGCATCTGAATATTTGTGATAATATCTATGTCCCCTGAATTCGAAGCCTAGATCACATACCTGAGAACGTCTAACTATGTTACCTGTATATGTCTTATATATGTTCCCATGTTTAGTCAAGTAACCAAAATTGTTTAGTTCAATACCTACTGAATTGACATGCATGTGTTGGGATCCACTTGGTCCCAGATGCCATGCATATCCTCCATCGGGTATGCACTTTACAATTTCACCATCAAATTCAGTATCGCCCTTTATTGACTGGCCTCCTATAACGAACTCTGTTCCGATCCTACCTCGACTGTCATTATTCCAACTACGGATTGTCTTGTATGGATTTTCTCGGCCTGCTGTGTGGTGTATAAATAAGTACTCTGGAACGTTAGGTCCGGATAGATATTCATCGGAATCCATATACATTAAGTTGTGTTGTGTTTCTGTGATTTCACTATCTAACATTCCTTCTAATGATTCCTTGAAGATCATGACCTGTGTCGATGGGCCAACCAATCCGTCAATAGCAAGTCCGTGTTTACTTTGAAATAGTTTAACGGCTATTTCAGTTTTTGCACCAAATATACCATCAGCCTTTAAACCTAAACTCTCTTGCAGTGTTTTAACATCATTACCTGTATTTCCTTTCTTTAGTAAGTTTCTCATAATATTTCCTCTAACTCTTTAATAATATCCTGGATCTGGGTATATATTTCATCCTGTCGTTTACTACTAAATGTACATCTATACTTGATATCATTTGACATTAAATGGGTTAATTCACACGTTATTGTATATAATGGCTTCTTTGATAACAATGGCTGTAAATGCGTTATTGCCCACACTTGTCGCTTAGCTTCGCCTAGAAATCCACACTCTGTTTTTACTGTTGCTGTTAATGAATATTCGTCACTGTCAATACTGCAAAAATCTTGCATTTCCTTGATTCCGTTTGAAATCAAGTATATTTGATATATTGTTTGACATGATGAATCAATATGTAAAACTGGTTTAATAGTTTCTGCTTTCAATTTCCTATCAATATATGGACTAATCAACCTAGTCCTTTCAGGTGTTAACTCTGTCATTATATTTGTGGCTTAGGGGTTAATCTCTAACTGTTCTAATAGTAGTCTCTACGATATCTGCTGGTTTTGATTGTCTATTCGTTCTGAATTTAAACAATGGACCTTTCTTTCCTTCAGTGATTGTCGTTGTTTCTATTGTTCTATCTCTCAATCCGTCATCGGCTTCCTTATCGGCTTCAATCATTTCAGTTTCCATATCATCTAGTTCTGTCTCTAATTCTTCTAGTTCGGTTTCCATTGTATCTAATATATCTTTTTTAGATTCAGGCCTAACTAGTGATGGACTGTTGATATCTTCTGAAATAAAATCTAGATCCTCTGTCGTGATATCATCAGATTCCTTTGGTGGTTTAATATAGTCTACTAGAGACTTAATAAATCCTAATGCAACTAGCGGTAATATTGCCCCAGATACTGCAGCTAATAATCTTTTTTGTGCAAGTGCTTCCCATTCCATTATGTCAAAAAGTTCAACCCAACTTGAATATTCTGTTATGTTTATGAATGAATGGTACAGGTTTCCTTGTATTTGCATTCCAGTGATCACGATAAACAGTGCCCATACTAATGATTTATTCATTTTATCTAGAGTTATAAGTGCTGCAAGTGATGCGGCTGCCCCTAATTCAAATCCAACTGCTAATGTTACTGCCATCCATCTCGGGTTTGATAACGAGAAGAAATCTATAACGTGTATTGTTGATATTATACTGGTTAATAAGTATAGAGAAACAAATGTCCCTATTATAAAACCATTAACTAATTTATTCTTGTTCATCTTTATCTTTGTTTTTATTAAATAGTACTTTATTGATTATTAGATGTGGGTTGTCTAGGGCATCCTTACGCCCTGTACATCCACAATCAGCATATCCTAGTGACTTGGCTATTTTATCTGCCGCGACATTAACCTTAATGGATTTGGCAACCTTTTCTATAAAGCTGCCAAATCCTTCGGTTTTCTTTTCAATAGCCATTAGTTTTCCTTCTGTTCCATTGCATTAATTGAAATTCTTTCCTTATCGGAAATTTCTTCGATTCTTAATGTTTTCCATGCTGGAGTTTCCTTGATTAAGTCAATCATACGTTCTTCTGTAATGATGATCGATGTTAATGAATTAGTTAACGTATCGATCTCGTTTTCAGTAGATCTTATATCTTTCTTGATTCTATTAACTTCAGTACTTATCCCACACGATTTCACGTATGTTAATATCAATAGTCCTAAAACTATCTTCATTCCGTGCTTGGTAAAAAATGTATTAAATTTATTCATAATTGTGATTTATTTGTTATACATTATATATCATGTTAAGATATATTGTTTATTTCATTTATTTTCTCTGGCGTTAATTCTGTCAAGAATGCAACGAACATATTGATAGCGCTCTTAACGTCTTTCTTGTGTGCACATTCCACCGTTGAATGCATATACTTAAGAGGAGTTGCTAAGATAGCTGTGGGGGTGTTTTCCATGAAGAATGCCATTGTGTCGTTTCCTTGAGATCCTACTGTTAATTGCAATGGGATCTTGTTCTTATCTGCTATTTCCCTTAACATTGCATTAATGCCACGATGATTCTGTGAAGTATATTCAATACATGGTCCAGCTCCACCTTTGTTATCTCCATCCTTTGCAGTGTTCATATTAGGGTGGTCTGTTGCATGGCAAACATCATGAACCAGGGCTAAATCAGCATCTAACGTCTTAGCTATCATTTTGGCACCATGTAATCCAACCTCTTCCTGTACTGAGTTAACTACATATAAATCAAAGGGTAAATCAATATCTTTCTCAACTATCTTCCTAAGTGCCTCAGCTATAATGTATCCTCCGATCTTATTGTCTAGTGATCTTCCTACATAATAGTCTCCCATTACATGGAATTGATCGTCGAATGTTATTAAGTTTCCAACCTCAACGCCTGCTTTGTTTACTGCCTTTAGATCCTTTAATCCAGTATCTACCCATAATTCATGTGGTTCGAAGCCCTTAATAGTACCTGCACTTCGTGTATGAATTGCTGGCCATCCGAATACACCTTTAACCTTTGTTCCAGTATGTGTATGTATCATCACAGTCTTGCTTGGTGCAATCATATTATCTGAACCACCATGTCGTTTTACCCTAATCATACCATCACCTTCAATATTCGTGATTATCCATGCTATTTCGTCACAATGCGCTTCAATTACAACCTTAAGTGGTGATTTTGTTTTTTTAGATTTTAAGATACCATACGATGTTCCGTATGCATCTTGTTTTAAAAAATCAACATATTGTTTAATATAATTGGTCCATATCATTTGTCCTTCAGTTTCCTGTGCAACTGGTGCAAACGCATTTAAATACTTTTTTAAAAACTCTTTATTTTTCTTCATTTTTGATTATTATTTACACTCTATTTCTTTAATTATGTTTCGTTGTGTTGCATTCGTCTTGATACATGAACATAACACTTCTTTAATAAACGTTTCTGCCTTTTCTTCTGTTGAGAAATTAATAGGGGATTTATAGCAATCACCCCCATCCGCAGATTTCCTCATTTGCAAATTTTCTGTAAGGTATTATTCCTAAGAATTTTCTTATGTGGTATACTCTAAAGTATGGTAAGGATGCAGCACCTAACTCATCGATATATTGATTACGATCTATATAATATTTCATATGTTAAAAATTTGTTTTATCGCTACCTAGATATCCCGGTTTTGTCATCTCTTTATTATGAAATTCCATAATCTTTTCCTTTGCTTCTGATGCGCTATCTACTATTCTGAATAAATCGAAATCAGCAGCGCTCATCTTCTCACTTTCAAGTACAGTGTTTCGTAACCATTCGATTAGACCTGACCAGTATTCCCTTCCGATTAAAACAATAGGATACTTTACATTATGTCCACACTGTGCAAGGGTAATGGCTTCAAATAATTCATCTAAAGTTCCAAGACCCCCTGGAAACACTGCAAATGCTTGTGAGTATTTGAGGAACATTACCTTCCTTGTAAAAAAGTACCTACACTCCATACCCATTTCTATGTGGTTATTCATACCACTTTCAAATGGAAGTTCTATTCCAATTCCAATAGATCTACCTGTGAAATTGATTGCCCCTTTGTTTGCTGCTTCCATAGTACCAGGTCCTCCTCCTGTAATTATACCAAATCCTTCTGCAGCCATACTTCGTGCAAATTCAATTGCTTCATTATACCATTTACTCCCTACCTTTGTTCTAGCACTTCCAAAAACGGATACACATGGAACATCGATATTATTAAACGTATCAAAACCCTTTGTGAATTCTCCTTGAATTCTTAGTATTTGCCATGCATCGTCTGCTTTATTTTTCATCGTTAATTCTTTTATATAATTCTTCTAATACTTTACTGTAGGTTTGCTCACAGCTGTCATGTTTGAATATGCTTTCGATAAAATCAGATGTATCGTATTGGCTAAATAAATGTTCCCCAAATCTTAATCTGTTCTCATTCATTAAATCACCATATACTATTGACCACCTTAGATATTCACTGTTGAGCAAATTGTATGTTAATCGTTGCATCTTTCGTTGTATATCCTTAAACGGTTCATGAATTCTTTAAAATAATATTTTATATCATAGTATGACATCTTAAATATCTGTGGCTTTTCATCAATCTCGTTCGCCATCCATATTTCACATCCAGTGGGAACGTTCCCTGTTCTTTCGTAGAATGCAACCGAATATCCTGCGACCTGTATGAAATAGTCTTCAATCCATTCATCTCGCTTGGGCTTTCTACTATTCTTATAATCTATGATAAGGATGCCATTATCTGTCATTTCTGAAGCATTGTCAAGAGTTCCTGCAAATCCCTTTTTAGACCATACAAAACCCTCTGACATTATCACATTCTTTACTCTATCGAAGAATTCATCATGGTGATTCCAAAACTTCATGAACATTTCCCATGCACTGTCCCACCATATTGTCCCATTTGGATCCTCGTTAAATTGAGTGCATTCCTCATCAGTTGATGCAATATCATGTAACTTATTTAATCGTGATTCAGGCGTACCCTTAATACCTTTGTATATTTCAATAAGTCTGTGCATTATGGTACCTCTATTCATTGATAAATTTGATATCCTATCAGCTTCAGCATGTCCAACACTTTCTCTCCATCTATCAAGTCCGCCTTCATCACCTACTGGTTTACTATTACTAAGTATAGTTGTCATTGATGGATATGTTCCTGTGATTTCACCGTCAAGAGTTACTTGGTAATGTCTCTTTCCGTTTACTGAGACACGTTCGATCGATTCGTTCATCATACCATGAATAATGATATGATCCAATTGATTGTGAATCCTAATGTTATTAATAATGTAACGAATGTCATGTTTCGTAAAAATGCCATCCAGTTGAAATAATCATTTTCAGGATATAGTACTACTAGAAATTGGTTCGTACCCTTGATCTTGCTTATTTCAGGATATGACAGATCAGATAAACCATGTTTCATCATGATATTGTTAATAGGTCCTAGTTCCTGGAATACCATTGATTGTTGTACCATTTCAGGCTGTGTTGCGAATTCATCTTTAATATCTACTACACCATATACTCTTCCAATCCAATCTATTCGTAAGTTGGCGGCTTCTAAATCAGGTTTAATTGACCTTACTGCTTTGTAATATTTGTGGCTTACCCATGCTTCTCTAAAGAATCTTGGCCAAAATAATATTGCGTCTTTCATGTTATTATTCTTAAATTTAATATTTATATGATAGATGCTTGTTTTGTTTCATAAAAAAAGGGATCCATTTAGGATCCCTTTGATATTAATGATTAAACTTATATGGATGAAAGACTGTAGCCTATAGGAGAATCGAACTCCTGTTTCTGGAATGAAAATCCAGCGTCCTAACCACTAGACGAATGGGCCTTTATGATATACTATATATCATTGTATATTTGCTAACGTACAAGACTCGAACTTGCATCGCATTGCTTGAGCCAAGTGTAATATCCCTTATATCAACGTCAATAACTATTTGAATCCATACTGTAATACTTTGTCGAATAGACAACATTTAAAAATATATTGACATTACAGTGTCTCGTTTTTTATCCAGTTGTTTGTGCTCCCTAATGGACTCGAACCAATGACCCTCTGATTATGAGTCAGACGCTCTAACCAACTGAGCTAAAGGAGCGGATGACTATCTATATTTTAATTGGCTTAACCATTCCAATTCTAATGTACATATGGAGAGACTCGAACTCTCACATCTTGCGACACTAGATCCTAAATCTAGCGTGTCTACCAATTCCACCACATATGCATATTAATTATCATGTAATCCTAATAGAGTACATGGTCATCAAGTTCGATATATAATATCGGGTTGATACTAACCCTTTCTCTCAATCTTATAAACATCATCTGCTGTTTTAGTAACCACGATATCTTTATCGCCTACAATAACAGTGAATGTATCATTTGTTATGTCACTTCCATACGAAAGATTCATTTTACCACTAGGAAATTTTGTACCCTTTTCAAGGTGTTTTTGCCAAGCTTTAGCAACGCCCGATGTTCCAGGTTCTTTATAGTATTTAATAGTTACACGTTCACCATCATTTTGTCTAGTGAAGTATCCTAGTGATTGCCAAGATTCATTGATGTTCTCATTAATGAATTGCGTATATGTTTGAAACGTTTTGATATGTGTCATTACGTTTATTTGTTTATTTGTTTTATTATATATCTGTATTGCTCTCCTACCAAGACTCGAACTTGGAAAAACAGATTAACAGTCTGCTGTGATACCATTTCACCATAGAAGAATTTGTGATTTTCTTAGTATCGTTGGACTCGAACCAACATCTTTGACTCCGTCTGAGTTAACCAGTTACTCCAAATACCAAAGGTATTACTACATAACCTTGCGAGTTTGTCTAAGTGGCACGACTCGAACATGCGATCTCTTGCTCCCAAAGCAAGCGGAATACCGACTTTCCCACACCTAGATATAAAGGTCCATATTTCAGGATACTTATTGAGCTTCCAGTAGGACTCGAACCTACGACCTGTTGATTACAAATCAACTGCTCTAGCCAACTGAGCTATGGAAGCGTACTATTATAAAAATAACAATTGATGAGTCTATCTCTCAATCTAGCTTCAATTCCGGTCTTTAGCATCCCGGCTATATGATCCGGTCCGTCAGGCTGTTACTATTTTTCAATGTGTTAATTTAGAGCCCAAAGTCAGATTCGAACTGACGACATTTGCTTTACAAAAGCAATGCTCTACCACTGAGCTATTCGGGCATTGTAACTTTGAGAACACTCTAGAGTTACCAACTAGCTCAACCAACGATTCGACCTGCGTCCGCGACAATCTACTAACCATAGTAATTACCGAAGTAATATATATGTTATGTTAGTAAACCCGTCATCAGGGTGCTTCGATCCCTATCTAATGCATTAGAATCAGGCGTTTTAATTTACTCCTCTAGATATAATTGAATTCTAGAGAAATGTATCAAATGGAAATGCGGAAGAGATAGGATTCGAACCTACAAATCCGTAAAGACCGACTGTTTTCAAGACAGTTTAACAACCATTGTCCACTCTTCCAAAAACCAATCCCGTAGATTGGTTGCTCAACTTTAGGTATTGAGTTTGCGAGAATTTTCATCTCTGACCATGTCAAGAACCCTTTGGGCATTAACTAGTAGCGAATACAGGATTCGAACCATTAACCCTTTCATTAAAACGAAATGCACTAACCATTGTGCTAGAAATCCTTGCCTTTTTTTGAGTTTTTGCATAGAACCCAAGGACAGAACGACCTATAAACTTATATTAATGCGGTCCGGACGAGACTCGAACTCGCGACCTTCGCCGTGACAGGGCGACATTCTAACCAACTGAACTACCGGACCGTATTGAAGTTGTCCCACAAGGGCTCGAACCTCGACTCTTCTGCACCAAAAGCAGACGTGTTGCCAGTTACACCATAGGACAATTATACTTTCATTACCAATAAGTCAAAGAACTATGTTCTAATGAATAGAACGTTTGTTTGTTATGATTATTATATATCTATTTAATATAATGTTTCAATACATAATCATTTTTTAATCGTCTGTTGGTTCTATTAACCAGCTGCTTGATTGTATCTTGTCTCCTAATCCATCAATTAATACTATTCCTAATTCTTTACAAATTTTAGCTTCAGGGATTGATGAATTGTTCTGGTCTCCTCCGTTTGCAAAACACAACGTTATGTCTGTGTTATTATTTTTCGCATGTATCATACGGATTGTATTGATAACTGTCCTATCATTGTCTATCGATATCATTGCATTATCAACTAGTCTCATTGATTTGACTATTGCTAATCGTTCTTCTTCATCCTGAAATGTAGATGATCCTTTTAATTCTCGTTGATAATCACTGTTCACTATAACATATAGTTCATCAGCATGTTCCTTTGCCTTCTGGAAATATTCCAAATGACCCTTATGAATTGGATTAAAATATCCTGATACTATTGATATTACATGTGTGCTCATTTTGTTTTAATTATTTGTTATATGTAAATATAATCATTTTATTTGAATCAAGAAAACGTTAGGACACTTATTTTCAATTAAAAGCTTATTTATAATGAGTATAAACAAAAAGGACTGGAAATTAATCCAGGTGAAAATGTTTTCAATTATTTTTTTCTATTCTTCGCAGAATTAGACATCTTTAGTCTAGTTTCTTCAGACATCTTACGACCAGTTGCTGCTTTTATTAATTTTAATCTAGTTTCTTCAGTCACCTTACGGCCTTTTCTTAACTTAGCCTTTTGTCTAATCTTTTCTTTAGTCTCTTCGGATAGAGGTTGTTTAGCAGCTTCAATTAACTTAGCCCTGGTTTCCTCCGAAGTAACACGCCCTAGATTTCCCTGGCCTCCCTTGGTTAAATTATAACCTTTATTGAATGTATCAATATATTTTATCCAATAGATCTCCTGGTCATTTAAGATCTCATGAGAGTCTATGTTTCTTTCTAATATTTCTTTTGTGAAGTTTTCCTTACCATACTTATCAATAGCTTGGTTTATAAGTTTCCCTGAACCGTAATAATCCTCAGATTCTTCTACAGTTTTAGATTTAAGTCCAATATAAGACTTTCCATTAAGATTGTTTGTAATTTTGTAAATGTACATAATAATGTATTAGTGGAATCATGAGATCTTTAAAAGTTAAAAAGGCTTTATATTTCTATAAAGCCTTTTTTATTGATAGGTCAATTATTGTGGAGAATACCGGAGTCGAACCGATTACCTCTTGCGTGCAAGGCAAGCGCTCTGGCCAAATGAGCTAATTCCCCATTAAGCCTTTATTTAATACCAGGCTAATCGGTAAGCTTATTTTTTAAGTCTTTAGCTAATGACTTTCAGATAGTATATATCTATGTTTTTATGGGGTTTCACCCATTATTACAGAGACATTAATACTATCATTTATTTATGCTTTCACCTTCTTAGCTTCAGAGAT
>Ga0308003_1000740_pt1 | contig 14606 bp, 8 predicted proteins | sample Neamet36_FD_203159 | JGI IMG/M metagenome (GOLD analysis project Ga0308003, IMG submission 203159) | Marine microbial communities from water near the shore, Antarctic Ocean - #36 | ecosystem: Environmental > Aquatic > Marine > Unclassified | place: Southern Ocean | collected 2014-06-06
TGCTGGAGCCTCAGGATAAATATAAGAGGAAATTGGACCATAGTTATACTGCCCGGTAACAAAAGCGATATCGGTCCCGTGAGCGGCTCCAATAATGTTAGGGAAATCAGCAAAAATAGAGGTTTCCTGATGATCCCAATCGAAGCGGTAAGCATATAGATTTTCATAACCCGCAGTCTCAAGCGCCTGCAACGGAATATCAGCACCGCGAAGCTTCCAGCCATGTGAGCGTGTGCGTACCCAAAACTCAAAAAGACCAGGCTGTTTCACTTTAAATGCCGGCGGTAAGAGCTTGGTAAAAGGATAACTCACGTCGACAAAGTAACGGTGCAATCCCAACCAAAGGGAGACCTCATCCTTAGTAGCACCCGCTATAACAGGTATATTTTTAGCATATTCTTCAAGACCTAAGGCTCCTAACAGCCCCACCTCAGGGATAACAATTCCGTCAATCGTCGTGAGGGGCACATTATCTACGCCGTCTCCTGTGTAATAAAGAGCAACAAGCACTCGAGCATCTGTACTCTTGAGAAGATTTCGCATCTGCTTTGAGTTTGCGGCCACATCAGAACCCGCATTAAGTTGCTTGGAAATTTGCCAAGCACCGCGTTCAATTAACACATTTTGGCCATTCTCGTTATAGGCATCTTGTTTTGGAGAGCTGGTGGTATAACCCGATTGAGAAATGGCTCGATGAAACAATCCCTCGGCCAACGGTGATGCCAACAAAGCAAACACATTATGACCACCGGCGGATTCGCCGAAGATAGTCACATTTTGAGCATCGCCACCAAACTGAGCGATGTTACCCTGAACCCACTTTAAGGATTCTATGATATCTAAGGTTCCAAAATTAGACGTTTTGTCTAAACCTTTTTGCTCGCCTTGAATAGCTGGATGCGTGAACCAGCCTAGAGCCCCCAGTCGATAGTTAGTAGTGACCACCACCACGCCCTGCGCAGCAACAAGGCGAGTAAAGTCGTAATAGTCTTTAAGGCCCGTGGTATTGCCCCCTCCGTGGATCCAGAACATTACGGGGTATGATTTGCTCGCAAAGTCAGCAGGAGCCTTTATATCGAGGTACAAGCAATCTTCCAGGCCGACAATACCCTCGCCGTCAGCACCAGCATAGTCACTTGATTTTTGCACACAAGACGTGTCTTCTTTCTCAACGATTATATCAACCGGAGCATCAATCGCACGAGGAGCCCGCCAGCGCAACTCCCCTACAGGAGGCTGAGCGAAGGGAATGTCAAACCAAGACACGACGGACGCTGAGGTTATATCGCTACCCCCACTCGTTATTCTCTGCCCCTGAACAATACCACCAGAAGACTGTATACGATAAGCCTCAGGCTTTTCCATTATGGGCTCGCCACGATCAAACCACGCACAAGCGCCCAAAAAGACACACGTTGTTAATATCAAAAATCGCACCATCAATGACACCCCTATCTTACTGGTCACTGCCTGCTGACTGACAGGCTAGAGAAAACTTATTCTTAGAATATGTAAGTTACGCAATAGCTTACGAGACCGATCAAAAAGATACCATAGCCAATCCTGACTATGTAGTCCCGTCTGTCGAAAATTGTAGTTCAGCAAGGCGGGCGTATAAAGGACTTGCTGATAGGAGTTCTTGGTGACTACCTGCCGCAACTTTTTTGCCGCCCTCCATAACGATAATTTCATCCGCGTGAAGGATCGTAGACAATCGATGAGCAATAATAACCGTTGTTCTGCCTTTCATTAATTTGTCCAAGGCCAACTGAACCTTATATTCACTTTCAGAATCAAGCGCACTTGTCGCCTCATCCAATAACAATATTCTTGGATCTTTCAATAAAGCACGCGCAATCGCAATGCGCTGCCGTTGCCCGCCAGAGAGCCTTACGCCTTGCTCACCAAGATTAGATGCATATCCGAGCGGTAACTCATTAATAAAATCATCTGCATGAGCAGCTTTTGCCGCTTCAACAACCTGCGCATCGGTAGCGCCTGATTTTCCATAGCGAATGTTATACATCACGTCCCCGGTAAATAACGTTGGTTGCTGATCGACCGCCGCAATTTGCTGACGTAAATGTTCCAAATTCAGCTCCCTAATATTACTGCCTCCGAACTGCAAGGTTCCAGCTTGAGGATCGTAGAACCGCTGAATAAGCGCAAAAAGAGTAGATTTTCCAGCCCCAGAGGGGCCTACCAGCGCAACAATTTTTCCGTCGGGAATGTTGATTGAAAACTGATTAAGCGCAGGCTGATGAGGCCTGGATGGATAACAGAACGTAACTGCATCAAAAGCGAGAGTGGCCGGTAGATTTGAAACATTAACTTTCACCAACTCTGACAACTTAATCTCGTTAGGCGCATGTAATAACTCCATTAATCGCTCAGTCGCGCCAGCTGCCCGCTGAAGCTCGCCGTAAACTTCGGATAAAGACGCGATACCCACAGCCATCAGCATTGCATAAAAAAGAAAGGCGCCAAGATCTCCGCCTGTCATGGTGCCTGCCATTACATCTCTACCACCAAACCAAAGCATGGCACTAAGAGCACCAAATATTGCCAAAATAACCAAAGCAGTAAGAATTGCCCGCTGCCCAATACGCTTTTTCGCGATCCTAAAAGCACCTTCGACTTCTAATCCAAAAGCAGCCTTCTCAAAGGATTCCTGAGTAAAGCTTTGTACAATTTTTATCTGTTGAATCACCTCACCTGCGTAGCTACCGACACTGGCAATTGAGTCCTGACTTTGCCTCGAAAGATTGCGTACCCGTCGCCCAAAATAAAGAATAGGCACTAAGATCGCAGGCACTGCGGCCAGGATAATCAATGAGAGTTTAAAATTCGTTGCCAACAGCATTATTAAAGCCCCCAAGGAGCTAATACCACTGCGTAACGCAATCGACATAGATGAGCCAATGATAGACTGTAATAATGTTGTGTCTGAAGTTAAGCGAGACATGATATCGCCGCTTCTATTTGTCTCAAAAAAAGCCGGATGCAGACTGATCACATGATTAAAAACCGCGGTACGAATGTCCGCACTAACTCTCTCGCCCAACCAAGAGATAAGATAAAACCTTACGTAGGTGCCCGTTGCCATCAGTATTGCCATACCAATGATAAACAGTACGCCCGTGTTTAAATTATCCTTCGATTGCTGAGCAAAGCCGCCATCGATTAACAAACGGAGCCCTTGGCCAATGGAGAGAGTAATTCCTGCAGTCAACAAAAGAGCGACTAAAAAGACTGCAATTTCACGTTTATACGGAGATAAAAATCGTAATAGTGAACCCAACGTGGAAAAGCCCAGCTGTTGATGCTCTAACTGGTCATTATTCTGATTGTCTGACAACTTAGGAGCACCTTATTAACGTTTAAAGAAAGATATAACGATGACAGCCACGCCACTCTGCGCGCTCCAGCGACCCTGTCAATGTGGGCTTTTACAGATGCGCACCTGGCTCTCGAGCAAATAGCCGGCCTATCATGGGCGCAAAGTACTCTAGAGGCTTAGATTCAAATAAAGGGTCAAAGGACACCTGATCCCAGCGAGCGCAGAAGTCGACACAAGCCTGATAATGTGGATTATTCTTCAGTTTGTCACGGGCATCTCGATCTTGATCATAGAAGTGCATCCAGTAGAAGCCTTGAAATAACCCATGATTTAAGACTATCCAGTAGTTTTTCTCGCTGACGTAGGGTCTTAAAAGTGCGGCAGCCACTTGAGAATGATTAGCCGGAGAAAGAACATCTCCAATGTCATGAAGTAATGCGCAGACAACCGTCTCTTCATCCGCCCCATCCTGTTCCGCTCGAGTCGCAGTCTGCAAACAGTGCTCTAAGCGACTTACTTGATAGGGCGAGTCACCATCCATCATTCTTAACCAGCCAATGATTCTGTCCGACTGATGGGCGATATTTTTAGCATCATGATCAAACACCAGATCATAATCAGCGCGACTGGCTTGTTCCATTGCGGTAAAAGCTACAGTGTCAGACATGGCTCACCTTTGCATTTCGTTGCAGTAGTATTAACTTATTCGCTATATTGTCTAACTCAAAGTATGCATCTTGCAAGTGCCTTTTACCCACAGGGTTAAAAGCCTCTCTAGCATGCAAAATGCGATGGGCTGCGACTAAAAGAATCTGCCCCCCTTCCAACCTAAAAGTACAGCGCCGAGTTGGGTCGGTAATGCGTCGACAGAACTCATGGTAGGCTTGATAAAACGTCTTCACCCCCTCTTTCATGGGATCCATGGTTTGCATCAGCTGGTTGGAAAAGCGTACGCTGATTATCCGGCCTGTTGTGTCACATTTAACAATAGGTTCAACCGCAAAGGTCTCATTAGATTCATCAAATTCTCGGAATGGAACCGCAAACTGACAAAGTATTTCAAAATAATCAGGCCGATCTCTGCGCAATTCTTCAGCCACTCCCCAACTGTCGACAATAATAGACTTGCCGCCTTCAACATCATTCTCCAACATATGCAGAGCCTGCACTGTAGGCGGAAAGCTATAACTTGCAAAATCATTATGGGGCGGGAGAGCAAAAGGCGTATGAGCGACATTATAGACATGAGTGTCTACAAGCACATTGTGTATTCGATCAAACAACAACTCACGTATTGGCCCTAGTCGAGGAGAAAGCAATTCAAGGGTTTCTGAATCCTGGGGAGCACTATTAATCACAATGGCGCCATCAATCAAGAAAGCACTTATTGCCTCTGCAGCCGCATTATCATCATGCAGAAACAAACTCCAATCAAAATACCTCGGCGTAAAATCTGGAGCCCAAGCCATAGTTGGGTCATGCCTTGGGGAACTTAAAGCGACAATGTCATCAAGTACAAAACGAGTGCAATGTTGGTCAGGCCAAGTAATAACAAGCTCGCTATCGTCTAGCGCGACACTCAACGGTGATAAATCAGCGGGTACGTCGCTGGGCATAAAGCGTTTTTCTTGCGTCTCAGGCACACGACACTCATCACATAAACAATTGTCTCGCAGCCACAGATAAGGAAGATCTAGCGCCCTGAAGTCATTCATTACCACTTTGACTGACGTTGCATCTGATGCCCCCAGTTCAATTCTGGGGGTTTTATTAAGCATAGGAGCTATGTGTGTAGAGTTCTCTAAGCGCATCACGATTATCCTTCTGCAAAATGACGCCGAAAATAGGAAAATATCACAAAACCACTCAAATTAAACCTTTTTTTTACAGCGACTTAACCACAACGAATTGCAGTGGCATCTTGGGTCAGAGTTAGTTCGTTTTAGCTACTGCGCAATGTTTAGAAACATAAAAACCATAGGGCATATCAAACTGCGATGTTGATCTCAAGAATCAAGGTTCACGTACAACCCCCGGTAGATCAATAGAAAGCAAGGAAACCTAATTTTGACGATCGCTTTATCCAAGTTACAAAAATACTTCTCAGTAGAAAAACTAATCTATCACTCTGTGGACCTCAGCCTCTATCAAGCATCAGCTATCATCGAAGGAGAGGAACATTACATCACAGACGATAAAAAGAGCTTTTTGCGCTCTGGCAATTTAGTGCAACTGCAAAAATTGCTTAAAGGTGTATCGGCGGAAGTAACCGTGCTCAGACATACCAGCGCCTATGACGAAATGATCGGCGGGCCCGAAAAAACATCATCAAATGCTTTAGAAGTACCCCTCGCCGACAACCATCTGTATTAATTATTTACATTAGAATCAACTTAGCTACACTGAACCGCTAATTTTAAAGAGCTCAAGGATTAAGCAACCAATGACTACGAATAGCCTCTCAAAGTTGACTCTAATAAGGGCCTTATTGGCCACGCTCATTTTCAGCCCTCTTAATGGGCTAGCTGATGAAAAGGTTATGTCCTTAGAGATTGAAAGCATCGTTGTCACCGGTCGTCGAGACCAGCAAAACCTTGACCAACTTATTGGCTCAGTGGGTCAGATTAACAGCGAAGAACTCGACAGAATTGCTCATGCCCATATTAGTCAAGCTGCCTCTCGGCTCCCTGGAGTCTGGTTAAGTCGCGGCAATGGTCAGGAGTTGCTTGCTTCTGTGCGGTCACCCGTCTTTACAGGTCCTGGTAGTTGCGCCGAAATTCTCACGACAGAAGACGGTCTACCCATTCGCCCTACGGGTATGTGTAATGTTAATCAACTTTTTGAAATTAACACGGAGCAAGCCTCAGGCCTGGAAGTTTGGCGTGGTCCTGGCACTGTTTTTTACGGCTCAAACGCAATGCATGGAGTTATCAACCTAGTGTCACCAGTAATTAATGACAACCACCTAAGCCTCCAACTAGGAAGCCATGACTATCGCAGGGTTAAAGCTGGCTGGGAAACCACCCAAGGCTTACAGTCTTGGCAAATAGCCGCTAATGGCGTCTCGGATGGCGGCTTTAAAGACGAATCAGGTTTTGATCAGCAAAAGATCTCCATCAAACATGGCTGGTCCAATACCGATATTGAAGCACAAACATATCTTACAGCTGTAAATCTCAATCAAGAGACAGCAGGTTATATCAAAGGTTATGAATCCTACAAAGATAGTGCCGCTTGGAAAACCAATCCTAATCCTGAAGCCTACCGTGACGCATCAGCAGTCCGACTATCATCTCGGATTAGTGGCGCGGCACTATTGGCTGGGTTCGACGGAAAATGGCAAGTAACACCATACTTGCGACGCAGTTCCATGACTTTTTTACAGCATTACCTACCCGGACAGGCACAAGAGCAAAATGGTCAAACCAGCGCTGGACTGCAAACAAGCTATCAATTTGATCGCAACGCTAAAAGCAAAGTTTGGATCGGTGCAGATGTCGAATGGGCTGACATGTGGGTAGAGGAATTTCAAGCCAACCCCTTAGGAACATCCGATAATGTGCGTTTCCAAGGTCAGCACTATGATTTTCAAGTGAGCAGTCGTCAGTTTGCATTATTTGCCAATACGGAATGGCAAGCCTCTGACAAATTAACCCTCGAAGCTGGCTTACGATATGAGTCACTGCACTATGACTATCAAAATAATATGATCGATGGCAGTACCCGTGACGATGGCACCCTCTGTAATTCGACTAGCGGCAGCTGTCGCTACTACAGACCGATGGATCGATCTGACCGTACTGATGACCTAAATTATCAGCTAGGCGCGCACTATGACCTTAACGATAGAGTTGGTGCATTTGTGCGCGTGGCCAGCGCCTATCGCGCACCGCAGATTAATGAACTTTATCGACTACAAAAAGAACAAGAGATTTCAAAGATCAGGCCAGAGCAGCTAGACAGCCTAGAGGCGGGTTTGCGTTATCAGTCTCCACAGTGGTTTGCGGAATTATCAGTTTATCTAATGGAGAAAGATCAGGTAATTGTTAAAGATTCGAACAGTTATGTTGTTAACGATGCCAAAACGAGACATCGCGGCATTGAATGGCTGATGCGCTACCAAATAAATACAGACTGGCAGATCACCTCAGTAGCGGCCTGGACCAAACACCAATACAGCTATCTTCGCCTGTATAGCGGGATCAATATTGACGGCAATGATATTGACACGGCGCCTCGCTGGGAGGGAAGTGCTCAGCTATTATACCAACCCTCCCAAAACAGGAGTGCGGAGCTAGAGTGGACCTATCTTGGAAAGTACTTCCTGGATCCTCAAAATACTCATGCCTATGCCGGCCATGCTGTGCTTAACTTACGTGGCCAACAAACCTACGGTTCTTGGGAGTTTGCCGCGCAATTGACTAATCTGACAGATCGACGCATCGCTGACAGGGCGGATTATGCCTTTGGCAGTTATCGTTACTTCGTCGGCGAAGGACGAGGTATTGCGCTAGAAATTAAACGCGTGTTCTAAGGTGCGCTAGAAGCGCTAGCTAATCTGTGTAGGATCGCGAAATGGTGCCTCACAGAGCTCGCAGTAAATTAGTATCGTCAATGTGAAATCGCTGAATTCCGTATCAACTATGGCATAATTAGAGAAAGAATTTGATTAACTAAATGGGCCAACTCTAGACTTTTTATGACTATCCAACCCAACACTGAGCATACCCCAATGATGCAGCAATATTTGCGCATCAAGGCTGAGCACCCAAATGACATCATCTTTTATCGTATGGGTGACTTTTATGAGTTGTTTTTCGAGGATGCAAAACGAGCTAGTCAGCTGCTAGACATCACTCTCACCGCTCGAGGTAAAGCCAACGGTAATCCAATTCCTATGTGCGGTGTGCCCTATCACGCCGCAGAAGGCTATTTGGCAAAGCTGGTAAAGCAAGGTATTTCCGTCGCTATCTGCGAACAAGTTGGTGACCCGCAGACTAGCAAAGGTCCTGTTGAACGCAAAGTAATGCGAGTATTGACCCCAGGGACACTGACTGATGAAGCGTTGCTGGACGATCGCAGTGATAGCCTTTTAGCTTCTATACATTGGCAGAATAATCAGTTTGGTGTCGCTACTCTAGACATGAGCAGTGGCCAATTTCAACTCATGCAGGTAGCAAGCGAAGAAGAATTGCACAGCGAACTACAACGATTAAATCCTGTCGAAATTTTGATTTCAGAAGAACTTACCGGTCTGGATTTTCTCAATAATCGCCCGGGCATGCGACGACGAGGGCCCTGGGAATTTGAATTAGACAATGCCCACCGAACTCTTAATAAGCACTTTGGCACAAAAGATCTAGCTGGTTTTGGCTGTAATCATCTGCCCATTGGCATAGGTGCCGCTGGTTGCTTATTGCAGTATGCCCGTGACACTCAGCGTGGAGCACTACCGCACATTCGCAGTCTAACCGCTGAAAATAGAGATGAGTCAGTCATGTTAGACGCGGCTACTCGGCGCAATCTTGAACTGGACACGAATTTATCAGGCGGCATTGAAAACACATTACTGGATGTTCTTGATAATACGGCGACAACGATGGCTAGTCGGCTATTAAGACGCTGGCTAAATCGTCCTCTGCAACACCTTGCGACCCTTCAGTCCCGTCAAGATAGTATTGCTGAGCTGCAGGGTGATTACTTGCATGAGACATTGCATGTCCAGTTAAAGCAGGTTGGTGATATGGAGCGCATCCTTACGAGAGTTGCGTTACGTTCTGCACGGCCACGAGATCTAACTCGACTATGCGACTCTCTGTCTGCCCTACCACAAATTGCATCTGCTCTAGCATCGTGTCATGTAGGGCACATGACAACCCTGAGGGAAGCCGCCAAACCAATGCCAATGTTGGCTGACTTACTGAATGCCGCCATTCAAGACAATCCGCCTATGGTTATCCGTGACGGTGGTGTTATTGCCGATGGCTACGACCAAGAACTGGATGATTTGCGAGCGCTTAACACCAACGCTGGTGAGTTCTTACTGGCAATGGAAGAGAGGGAAAAGGCCAAAACCGGTATCGCCACCTTAAAAGTCGGTTACAACCGAGTGCATGGCTATTACATTGAAATCTCTCGCGGTCAAAGTGATAAAGCGCCTGTTGAGTATATCCGTAGGCAGACATTAAAGAATGCCGAGCGTTTCATTACCCCCGAGTTAAAAGAGTTTGAGGATAAGGCCCTTAGCGCCAAAAGTCGCAGCCTTGCGAGGGAGAAATATCTCTACGAAGCTCTACTAGAAGACTTAAATCAAGACCTAGCAGAACTTCAAAAATGCGCGGGCGCCGTCGCCGAATTAGATGTCCTTGCAACACTGGCAGAGCGAGCACTCAACCTAAACTTTTGTCAGCCTAAATTACAGATCAAACCAGGTATTGATATCAAGGGCGGTAGACATCCCGTGGTAGAGCAAGTATCTAGCGACCCCTTTGTCGCCAATGATTTAGAGATGAACGACGAGCGTAAGATGCTTGTCATCACCGGCCCTAATATGGGGGGTAAATCAACCTACATGCGCCAAGCAGCTCTGATAGTGCTGCTAGCACAGATTGGTAGCTTCGTGCCCGCCATATCAGCCAAAATTGGTCTTGCGGACCGAATTTACACCCGTATCGGATCATCAGATGACCTCGCAGGCGGGCGCTCAACATTTATGGTGGAAATGACCGAGACTGCCAACATTTTGCATAATGCTAGCGATCGAAGCCTAGTATTAATGGACGAAGTCGGGCGTGGCACGAGTACGTTTGATGGCTTGTCCCTTGCTTGGGCCTGTGCTTTTCACCTCGCCGAAAAAGTTAAAGCTTTCACTTTATTTGCGACACACTATTTTGAGTTGACCTCCTTACCTGAAAAGGTCGGCGGTGCGGTCAACATTCATCTGGATGCTACAGAGTACAATGACAGTATTGTTTTTCTACACAGCGTACAGGATGGTCCAGCCAGTCAAAGTTATGGCATACAAGTAGCTAAGTTGGCGGGAATACCTGATGCCGTTATAGATCTTGCTCGCCGCGAGCTAGCGATTTTAGAAAAACAAAGTCCTGCAAAATTAGTCTCGAATAAGGCATCCCCCAGCTCAGCGAAGCCTGATCAAACCGAACTCTACTTGGCGCCAGTAAGCAGTGCCGTCGAAAAACGTATTGACAGTTTACGTCCTGACGAGCTATCCCCGAAACAAGCGCTAGACCTTATTTATGAGCTAAAAAAATTACGATAGCGCAGAACTTAAATAGAGTGAAAACATGCGTCAATATTGCAAACCTTGATGCTATAATGCCGCCGCTTAATTAACCGAATTACTTGCATGAGAAGCTCGAAATGACTTTTGTTGTCGGAGAAAACTGCATCAAGTGCAAATACACGGATTGTGTAGAAGTTTGCCCTGTGGATTGCTTTTACGTGGGTCCAAATTTTATAGTCATTCATCCTGATGAATGCATTGACTGCGCGCTCTGTGAACCTGAATGTCCAGCCGAAGCTATCTTTGCTGAAGACGAAATACCAGAGGGTCAAGAGCTCTTTCTTGAGTTAAATGCAGAGCTCGCAGAAGTTTGGCCGAACATTACCGAACAAGGTGAACATCCACAAGATGCCGAAGAATGGGATGGCGTTAAAAACAAACTTCAATATTTAGAGCGATAGGCGGTTTTAAGCTAGATATTACTTGCAGATACGTTAAACTGGCGCCCTGCTGTTACGCACCCGTAGCTCAGCTGGATAGAGTAGGTGGCTTCGAACCACTTGGTCGGGGGTTCGAATCCCTCCGGGTGCACCATTCTCACTAGGCTTCAGCGATTTTCTAAAATCAAGATTGGCCACTTTTCCGCCCGCAACTTAACCCAATAATTTGCATATTAACTATTGATTAATAGCCATTGATAATTTTACGATTTCCATAACTGTTTAGATGCAGATCGTCTATCCATTTTCCATAGGGCATCTCAACAGATATAACAATAGGCACCCACCCTTTTTCTTTTCCAGCTGGCGGCATAACGATGTGTCCATGATCAAGTTCGACAAAATTAACTTTTTTACCATTTGCACTATCAGGCCTGCTTAAGAAGTCAGTATCTTTATCAATCCAATGCTCGTGAATATCCTCGACCCGACTTTGTAGAGTATTTAAATACGCGTCGGTATAAATTTCGGGGTAGTCAACAATCAAATTTTGAAATGTTGGTTGATCCTTAAAGCGGTACCATCTAAATTTAACAATACTACCGTCATCCATCGTGGTCGTATTAATGGTTGGGTCACACCCGTTCTCTTCGTCACATACCCAACAAGAGAAATCAAGCGGTTCGGAATCATAACCAAAAATCTCCTTGGTATTTGTTTTCATTGACTGCTCTAAGGCCTTATCAGTTGGTGTTTTAACATGAGGCATCAATGAATAGGGGTTCTTCTTGTTACCATAAGTAAGGACTTTAAGAGTTTCTGGGACAGAATCCTCAGTAACTTTTATAAACCGATAATCCGCTGGTGTATCAGCAGTGATAACTTTGTAGTATTGAGAGTACTCTCTATCTTCGATATTTTTCCAATCATAGTAGATATCTACTCCCCCATTAACGAATTCAGTCTTCGTTGTCATCCCTGTTCTGAACGTTAATCGTTCTACATCATCATCTTCAAGTAACTTTATTTCTCCAGGCAGGGTTACGTTTTCAGTAACCTCATTATAGTCTGTTGGATATGAAAAAGAATTGAGGTTAGTCTCTAATGATTCAACCGCCGACTGACCTTGAAAGAACTCCAGAAAATAGTTATAGCTTTCTACTCCATAGGTTCTGTTACTCAATGTAAATGGTTCTAAATTATTAGCTCTCGGAACAGGAGGTATGAAAGTCTTAATATACGTATTACCATCTTGATCCGTTTCTTTAAAGACAGAGGTTGCATCTCGCTCAGCACCAATCGAAACTCCGCCCACCGGAGTGAAGGCTAAGGTATCCTTTGCCCTTGTCCAATAATGAATATCCTCTCTCCCATAAACATAGTTATCTACACCATCTGCGTACCAATACTGAGCAGTAACGACATCCAGAAGGTCATCACGATTAATTCTGCCGGCTAAAAAGTCTTTTAGCGTCTGCGTCATTTCATGACTGTCATCTATCCCGCTATCATCACCATCCTTCATCGGCATTACTTCCATGGCATTCCACCTATCTAATCTTCGATACCACATTTCTGGCACATAGGCATAAATGGGGCCTGAAAAATTCTTCGCTTCAGCAAAAAATGTCCAACTAAGCTTACCTAGGCTGAGAGAAAGATCTTCGTTACCACCTTTATTGGTCCAATTGGAACGTTCCTTACCTCCAATAAATGGAAGTGCCATCCAAGCATGACCAAAAAACATACCTCCGTCATTAATATGGGGGTCTTGGTCTTCATCGAAGGAAATTAAATTAGGCGGTAATACCATGGTATTGGCAATTTGCACCGCTCCATAGTAATCACAGGTTACTCGGGCTTCGTAAAAACCCCAACCAAATATAGAGCTATTAGGATTATAATAATGGGTCGCTCCGCTCGCCATATACTTAGGGTAGTATGATCGCCCCATTTTATCATCTGAAAAAAGACCCCCTTCAATTGTGCTTATAGCCGAGTACGGATGTGAGTTCCTTGGCTGCATCCACTGACCCCAAACACCGGCCTGACTTTCTGGTCTAACTGTTAAATCTTGAGTAATTCTTGAAAATGAAGAATAACCATAAATCCCAAGGTCACCGCGCTCCTGACCTGCCCAACCGGAAGAATAAATTGCAAACTCCATATCCCAATCAGCATTGCACCAAAGCGGAACAGTTTGGGAAGGATTATTTATATCACCACCTGGGATAACGAATATTTGACCATTAGTATAGGTAGTAAGAAGTTCTTCACTACTTAGTCCCACATCTGAAAGGCGCCTCTCTTCGCCTGTAAAATTATCGTCGAATACACAGTGGCGAGCGTAAAACCTTCCGGGTACATGCTCAGGATCATCGACTGGATCCGCCTGATAATTAATACCGTCGATACTCTCATCAACATCCGTTATTGTAAGAACAACAGCTTGGTCGATGGTATCAATCCCATCAGTAACTTCTACCACAAATGTAAACTCCTGAATTATTTCATAATCAGCTACGCCCTCCATTACCGTAGCAAAACTCATTTCACCAAGATCAGAAATAACAATATTATATTGTTCAGCATCGTATCCCATGATTGAGTAATCAAGAGTCAAACCCCTCGGCGCTTGCGCAGTAATAGAGCCGATGAACATTTGATTTTCAGGAATGATGAAATTTTGTGAAGACGTTATTGCCAAAGAATAATTTATAGCCGTTAAATCAATTAAGTAAGTCTCGACATCGACAACATCTAACCTTTCTGCATTAGCCGAAATTACGCCATCTATGAGGACCTCACCCCGAAGCCCAAACAGATACCTAAGAATGATTAATCCATCAGTTAAGGCATCGACTTCACCATTATTATCGACATCTAAATCCAACCCTACGTCTAAAATACGCCGATGAATATCCTCATGAACTGTGTAACTTGCATCGGTCGATATGGCGCTTGTAACAAGAGCATTTCCCGTTAAGCCAAACATATACCTTAAAATAAGCAATCCATCTGTTAGCGCATCGGTTTGCCCATTGCCATCAATATCCAGATATCCTAAAGCATCCGAGGAATCAAGAGACACACTTCCTGATTGTTTATCATTAGCCGTCGTCGTAGATAACGGTATACAAAACAAGATCAGAGCCGCAAACATTGTCGGATAAGATTTAAAGCGCGTCAAATTGATACTCCAAATTTGATTTAGTGATTCCAAAAAAACCTATCACACACCTTTTCATAAACATCTCTAGCTTTCAAGACTCATGAGGAACTTTTTGATCTTGATCTACTTAATAGTCGAGTAGTGGCTATCGCAGAAAGCCTGAAACAGTGCTACCAATCAAGCAATAAATTTGCCCCAATAAAGTAAACGCCTCTAGAGTTTACCTGGCATTCGGGGGCGGTAATATGCAAATCGTTGGGGCAATTATTTTAGTAAGTCATTGATTAATACAAGATTAACAGACTATTAGCGAGTGGCTTCGAACCACTTGGTCGGGGATTCGAATCCCTCCGGGTGCACCATTCTCACTGGGCTGTAGCGATTCACCAAAATCACGACTGCCCTAAAACA
>Ga0308003_1000743_pt1 | contig 14572 bp, 13 predicted proteins | sample Neamet36_FD_203159 | JGI IMG/M metagenome (GOLD analysis project Ga0308003, IMG submission 203159) | Marine microbial communities from water near the shore, Antarctic Ocean - #36 | ecosystem: Environmental > Aquatic > Marine > Unclassified | place: Southern Ocean | collected 2014-06-06
CTGCAACACCTAAAAAATAGTCTGGCTTGCGAATGCCTAAATCGTTAAAGAAAATTTCATTTAACTCATAATCATAGTTTTGGCCTGTATGTACAAGAATATGTTCACAATGCTGATCCAGCTTTGGTATAACACAAGCCAGACGGATAATTTCAGGACGTGTGCCAACCACCGTTACAACTTTTAATTTCTTCATCTTAATCCTTAGAGTGGCATTGCATAAGTGTCGGGATTTTCACGATCAAGAATCTCATTTGCCCAAAGCATTACAATCATCTCATCTTTACCTATATTGGTAATATCATGTGTCCAACCCGGAACTGTTTCCACAACTTGTGGCACATTATCCGTGGTTTTAACTTCATAACTGTCATCAGTCAGCACGTTACGGAACTTAAAGAGAGCATTCCCTTTTAAAACCAAAAATTTTTCGGTCTTGGTATGATGATAATGCCCACCTCGAGTAATGCCTGGATGCGCTGTAAAGTAAGAAAACTGCCCACTATCCTTGGTTTTTAACATCTCCACAAAAACACCACGCGGGTCTTCATGTTTCGTCAGTTCATAGGAAAATTGCTCGGGCTCTAGGTAACTCAAATAAGTTGAATGCAACGCTCTATCAAATCCAGTGCCAACGGGTTCAGTAAGTAAACTCTGCCGAGAATCTTTAAACAGTTGTATTTTTTCGGCTAAGCCCCCTACTGTCACTTCATAAACTGGATGTACATTATTAAGACCCAGTTCAACCAATGCACCATCCATAATGGACATGAAATGCATCACCACATCATCAACATAAACTAATCGTACTTTAGCATTAGCGTCATTAACCTGAATCGGTAGATTATGTGCGATATTGTAGCAAAAAGTGGCCACTGCTGAATTGTAATTAGGCTTACACCACTTACCAAATACATTTGGCAATCGGAACAAGTACACTGGAGACCCAGTCTGAGCTGTAAAATCCATCAACACTTGCTCAGCGGCCTTTTTACTTTCACCATAAGGATTATCTAACTCTGCTTGAACCGAAGAAGTATAAATAATTGGTATTAGTCGTTTGGTTCGAATGATTTCCTGGCACAACGCCGAAGTTAAATCTGCATTACCTAAAGCAAACTCTTCAACATTCTTTGGTCTGTTGACTCCTGCCAAATGAAAGACAAAATCTACCCCATCAAGCTTTGAACCCAATAAACTTAAATCGTCATCTCGACTAAAGGTAACTACCTCTATTTCGTTTCGTTCGGATAAGTGCACCCTTAAATTGTTACCAATAAAACCATTTGAACCAGTGACTAAAACCTTCATAACACTATTCCTCTGCAGCCACGTTTTCACCGCGAGCAATAGCTTGCATACAGTCCAACTTTAATAACAATTTTTGCATGCCGTCTATATTCAATCGCTCAGTATTATGGGAATTATAGTCTTCAGCACGTGAAATTTTATCATCGCCTTCTTCAACAAATTTTGCATAGTTCAAATCACGAAGATCCGGTGGCACACGAAAATAATCACCCATATCTTCAGCGCATGAAATTTCTTCACGACTTAATAACGCTTCATAAAGCTTTTCTCCATGACGAGTGCCTATAATGTTAATAGGATGTTCTGGCTTTTCCATTAAACCAACCAACGCTTTCGCTAAAGTCTCTACTGTTGCGGCTGGGGCCTTTTGAACAAAAATATCACCATTATTACCATGCTCAAAAGCATACAGCACCAAGTCAACAGCATCTGCAAGCGTCATCATGAAACGCGTCATATTTGGGTCGGTGATCGTTAAAGCCTGACCCGAACGAACTTGCTCAACAAACAAAGGTATTACCGAACCACGTGAAGCCATCACATTGCCATAACGAGTTCCGCAAATGACTGTTTTTATCTCATCCACATTGCGAGACATTGCCACCATCACCTTTTCCATCATGGCCTTAGAGATGCCCATCGCATTGATAGGATAAACGGCTTTGTCTGTACTTAAACACACCACGCGCTTTACTTCATTTTGAATCGCTGCTCCCAGCACGTTTTCTGTGCCCAAAACATTGGTTTTTACTGCTTGCATTGGATGAAACTCACAAGAAGGCACCTGCTTTAAAGCCGCTGCGTGAAAAATAAAATCCACTCCTCGTGACGCATTTAACACGGAACGATAATCACGCACATCACCAATGTAAAATTTCAACTTTGGATTTGTGTAAACCTTACGCATGTCATCTTGCTTTTTCTCATCACGTGAGAAAATACGGATTTCTTTTAAATCTGAGTCCAAAAAACGCTTAAGCACTGCGTTGCCAAAAGAACCAGTTCCGCCTGTAATTAATAGAACTTTATTTTTAAACATAAATCAACACTCTAAGTACTGTTCAATAATTTGTAAATATTTTTGTGCACGTTGTTGTGCATTGGAAAATGAAACCACATGCTCACGCGCCACTTCTAGTTCGATTGCTGTTTTTTGACAACTATTGAAATAGCCAGCAATAACACTGGCTATTGAATCAGCATCTAGTGGATCAAAATAGAAAGCATGCTCTCCACAAACATCACTAACAAAGCCACGCTCGGAAGCAAATAAAGGCTTTCTCATTGATAATGCCTCTAAAGGTGTTGCTGAAAAACACTCTAATAAACTTGGAAAAACCACGGCATCCATTTTTTTATAAAAAGTTGGGCATTGATAAACACTTAAAGCGCCAACAGTTTCACCATAAGTGCCAAAACTCTGCGAATAGTTACGCCACTCTTCGTCATTTAAAGACAAATAAAACTTTACAGGTAACGAATGTTGCTCATTCAGCAGCTTGGCAACCTTAGGTAGTATTTTGATGTTTTTGTGCAAATAATCTCGCGTCACAAAACCAATTGAAATCTGTTTCTCAGGTATTCTAAGGTCAATAGATTGCCAAAGTGCTTCATTTAAATACAGGCTAGATATTGTATTATGAACAACGCTAATTGATTCTTTTGGAAAAACACCTTGTTCTGCTAGCGATTGCTGCACATGTTCAAGCTCTACAACAAAGTGATCCGCCCGCTTAAAAAACCATTTTTGCAAACCAAACTTAACTTTAAGCTTTAACCTTTCAACAAAAGACATTCGTTGCGAGATTGGATTATCAAACGATAAAATCCAAGGCTGTGCAAAGCCAACAATATCTTTTTTAGCTTTAAAAGCTGTATATTTCGGGCCAAACAACGTAAAGACAACATCATATTGTGACTGCATTTTATTTAACTGGGACCACAAGGTTTTAATGCCGTAAGTATCGTATACCTCAAAAGCCCACCCACTCGTCTTTAGTTCATCAGCATCAAAATTAGAGGCGACCTCAGTTGAAATCAATACTTTATAGATGGACTGCTTACACTCAAGCTTTAACAATTCAGCGACAAAAGAAATCGCAACCTGTAATCCACCGCCAGCATGGATATTGGACATATTAATTAATGCTTTACAATTCATTATATCTAACATCCTTTGCATACTGTTCTTGCCAACGCCACGTATCCACACACATACGCTCCACGCAAAAAACAGCCTTCCAGCCCAAAACTTTTTCAGCGTAAGCGGGGGCTGCGTAACATTGAGAAATATCGCCACGTCTGCGAGCAACAACTTCATAAGCTATCTTCCTACCAGATGCTTTTTCAAACGCTTTAACCATATCTAATACAGAATAACCATGCCCAGTTCCTAAGTTGACAGTTACTAAGCCTGGAAATGCCTGAAGCCTTTTTAGCGCTTTTACATGACCTTTTGCCAGATCCACAACATGAATGTAATCCCGAACGCCCGTGCCGTCTGGTGTTGGATAGTCACCGCCAAATACATTCAACTTATCTCTTAAACCCGCTGCAACCTGCGACACAAAAGGCATTAGGTTATTAGGGATCCCATTAGGATTTTCACCTATCAAACCAGACTCGTGAGCGCCGACAGGGTTAAAATAACGCAAAATTCCGATAGACCAAGCTAAATCACTGTCGAACAAATCACGCAGAACATTCTCAACCATTAGCTTTGAAGCCCCGTAGGGGTTGGTTGTGTTTAATGGAAAATCTTCAGTAATTGGAACGCTCTCAGGGTCACCATAAACTGTAGCCGAAGAACTAAATACCACACGTTTACACCCAAACTCAGCCATCACCTCAAATAGGGCAAGAGAACCAGCAACATTATTGTCGTAATACATCAAAGGCCAGTCAACTGACTCACCAACAGCCTTCAAACCCGCAAAATGCATCACTGCATCTATTGAATGATTATAAAAAATTGATCGTAACAAAGCTTTATCGCGAATATCCCCCTCTACAAAAGATACAGAATGACCCGTGATTTTCTCAACACGCTTAAGCGACTCTCTCGAAGAATTAGAAAGATTATCTAAGACCAATAACTCATAACCTGCGTTGATTAGTTCAATGCAAGTGTGAGAACCGATGTAACCTGAACCACCAGTGACTAATAACAAATTACTTACCCATTTTAAATTTTTAAGAATAAAAACCATTACCGTAAACAAATATATTATAGACAAAACCAAAAGACTTGAAGGTAAAATAAGCCATTAATACCATAAACACAGGTTGATTTGCCCTACCTTCAGCCATCAACTTTAACAAAACGAGCATAAAAACAATCATATTTACTCGATCGCCGCCCAATAAATATACTATAGGAAAAAATGAAATTATCATGACAGCCATATTAGCTTTGTTGCGTGTTGACAGCAAAGAAACTACTAATAGTAACGGTAATTTTAGTAGCGAACTAAATGAACCTTTGTTCATGTAATATTGAATTTTACTGAGTAATATATCGCCAAAAAAAACGGTTATAATGACTGTGCATAAAATAATTGAAACGAATATAATAATATAATAATACTTAACTACACGTCTAAAGAAAATATCTTTCAAAAAACCTAATGACGCATAAGAACCAATACCTAATATAAATAAAAATGTTTGGAAGTGCGAAAAAATAGCTAATAGTAACAATGAAAAACTAAGTGATTTATTTTCAATGAAAAGATAGTAATATATTATAAAGATAAATGAAAATTTTAACCTTTCAGCACCAGTTAAAAGAACGATTATATAAAAGTTAGTTAAGAGTAAAATACCAAAAAAAACACCTAATTCTCTTTTTCTAAATATTTTGAATAAACCAAATAAAAGAACCGCATCAAAAAATGATATATAAAAATCCTTATTTATAGATAAAAAAGAACCCAACCATAAAATAAAAACAGAAATCGGCTCAGAGGACCCAACCACACCATATGAATCTAATAGGATATTTGAAAAATTTGAATCTGAAAAAACATCATAAAGTTTTCTATAACTCTCCTGATCACCATATATGTAATTAGATATTAAGATATAACTGTATAAATAAAAAAAAATAAACATGGTTATGTCAATTATCGTTATTTTTTTCAAGCCAACTCCAAGTTTAAATGTAATTAGACATATTAATTAAAAAAATTATCTATATTTTTATAATCTCATCGCTTATAATTCTTTCATTCTTTATATAATGTATACAACTTGAATTGTTATGGTACACAGTTAAAATGTCAAATTTTTCAAGGATTAATATTATTAAAACTTCAGCCGGAAGCGACTTTGGTATGATCATATATTCATCTACGCTTTCTAAATGAAAATCCGATTTTATGTGAGGATGAAGCTTTACAAACAGACACCCTAGACTCTTGGCTTTATTAATTAAACTAATGTTTACATTCCAGTCTGATAAATAAAGAAAGGCAAGCTTAGTATCTCTTGAGCTAATAATTTCAAAACCTGGACTGAACACCTCAACTAATTTATTTTTATTTTCATGTAACCATATAGAAAAATTAACATTTATTCCAATGGATTTTTTTTTAAAGGATGGGATTCGATCGCAATATCGGCTGGGGTCAAATACATGTACATTTTTTGTTAAAAAACATCCGCCAAAATTACATCCAATTCCAAATATGGATGATATTTTTTTCTTAATAACATTGGTCACTAGGTCAGTTCGGTACGTACCCAAACCTTCTTCGTAAACATTTATTTCTGTTCTTACCGACCTGATTTTTAATTGACACAATGCAATAAAATTTTTAACACCCACATCGCTATCAATAAAAATCGAATCCGGATTCTGTACTGCAGCAGAAAAAAATGCTTCTTTTTTTGTTTTAAACCACGATATTGATTTGAAATATTTTTTTAATTCAGGAGAATTTGCTATTTTTTTTGAATTATGGAAAGAATCAATTACATACAGATTAGTATTATCATAATTCTTACATAAAATCATGCAAATCATTATTTGCAATGGTTTGGTGCAAATATATATATTCATGGCCTATCCTACATTTAACTAGCTCACTTCACTATTTTCACTCAATCACCGCCCAACTTACGGGAGCCCCGTAGCCAACATCGATTATGGCGACGCGCCCCAATAACGATGTCAAATGTTTGGGTGCTAAACCATACCCTGGGCGAATACTCTTCACATGCGCTGCAGTTATCGTCTCCCCTTCCTTTATATCTTTGACAAAGTATAACGATCTACGGAATTTAACATTTCCTTCTTCGCTTGATTTTCGGCCATAATCGACTTTTCCGAGGGATTGCCATGCCGTTTTTGCACCTATGCACAGTTCTGTTAGACCTTCTTCCTCAAGAGAAAAACTATCATCTGGGCCTCCGCCCTTACGATCTAAGGTGACATGTTTCTCTATTATACATGCCCCCATAACTACACTGGCTACGGCTGTTGTGTTGTCTAGAGTATGGTCTGACAAACCCACTGGCAGACCATACCGTTGTTGCATATCTGCAATAGTTCGGAGATTGTAGTCCTCGGCAGGTGCGGGGTAACCACTGACACAATGTAAAAGAACCAACTCTTTACAACCGCCCTCGCGCGCGGCTTCAACCGCTTCTTGGATCTCTTCTGCATCCGCCATACCAGTCGAGATGATCATTGGTTTTCCTGTTTGCGCAACATATTTAATTAATGACAAGTCTACGGCTTCGAATGAGGCGATTTTATAGGCGGGAGCATTTAAGTCTTCGAGTAAATCGACTGCAGTATTATCGAATGGAGAGCTAAAAATAGTTATTCCCTGTGTTTTGGCATAATCAAATAAAGGTTTATGCCAATCCCAAGGAGTATAAGCCTCTTGATAAAGCTGATAAAGAGAGCGCCCAGCCCATAGACCTTCCGTAAGTTGAAAGTCTTCTAATCTACAATCAATGGTTAAAGTATCTGGCGTATAGGTCTGCATTTTAATAGCATCAGCACCTGATTTTTTGGCCATATCAATAATTTTGTACGCTGTATTAATATCACCGTTGTGATTCGCTGACATTTCGGCTATCACATATGGAGAAAAATGCTGGCCAATACTTCTCCCACCAATCGTTATAAACTTATTCATCTGTACCCTCTATTGTCAAATTGAATTTTCTACCATCTTTGTAAAAAAAGGCTGGGAAACGTTCTGCATCACAGACTCTAATCAAATTAAATTGCTCATCAATTGATTTATAAATATCAATTTCACTATCTTGGGGTGTTCTTTTGGGCCAAAAACTCGCCCCTTCAAGTAGCTGCTTAGTCGGAACCACCCTAGAAAAGTTTGTGACTGCATAATCCATTAATTCTAGCTCTGCCTTAAAGATCAGTTCATTGATCTCTTTATATAAAGCAGTTTGAGGTATCTTCACCTGAATATTTTTCCATATATCGCCTGAATCAATTTCATTTTCAGCCTCCAACAATGAAAGGGTTACCTGCTTTGCGTCATTAATAATTTCCCATATATGTGGATTCCATCCACGCCCCGTAGGCAAGTCACTTGCGTGTATAATAAGTGTTTTATCGAATTTACTACTCTCATCTTCAGAGATAATTTCAGCGCACGAAATCAAAAATAAAATATTACCACCAACTAAGTCGCTCTTAGAGCGAAATAAATGTATTTGATGATCATTTTTGTAGTTTTCAATCCACATTTTTAGCCAACTGTTAACTGGATGATCTTTTGAGGTATTTAGTATGGTTATGTTCATTTGAGATAGCGCATTGTTTTAATTAGGCCTGTTCCATCAGTAACTAGGGAGGCATTTAAAATAAAGTTTTCCAATTGATTTGTAATATGGCTTATTTTTTTATCCATATGGGGTAACTGGTCCCTACCTATACATAATGCCGCCCCCGCATCATTTATCAATTCACCTATTATTCTTTGATTTTCTGCCAAAACCAGCAGAATGCTGGGCAACCCTAAACAACATCTTTCCCACGTAGTAGAGCCTGCAGCGCCAATAGCAAGATCAGAAGTTGCCATAATCTCTGCCATATTGGATACATTGACTTTAACTTGAACTTTAAATGGAAAAGTTTTAACTTGTTCATTTACCACTTCTAAATGCGGTGTCGCTGAACCTAATATGACGACAATCTCTAAATCTTTTGGCAAGTTACATTTCGTTAAAGCTCTTAACACCTGCCCGGTGGCATTTTCTGTATCGACGCCACCCATGGTGATAAGCAGCTTTTTAAATTCTGGATGCTCACGACGTTTGAGACTAAATTCCCGCCATTGCGGAAACTCAGGACGCAACAACGCATATTGAGAACCCAAAAGCATTTGACAGTTGTCAGGCACCAAAACTTGATAAGCTTCTAGCTTTCTACCAAAGGTCTGATCTAGCAATATGTTGCATTTGTGCTTTCGATCCGCAAGGTCATCAATCACCATCAGTTGTTTGTAATAGTCTTCGAGCATAGCCTGCCAAATTTCATCAAGTGCGTAGTGGTCCATAATCAACCAATCTGGATTCAAGACTTTCAAAATACCCATGCAGTCTTGAGCATCTTGATACTGAGTTGAACCTAACCAACTTGAATGATATAAAGTCTTAGTTGGAAGGCTACCAGTCCTGGTGGATTTTATGCAAGGCTCTTGAATACTTGCTCCATTAATTAAAGGCTCATCGTTTTGTTCACAAACTACCCCTTGTACATGAAGCGGCAGTCGATGAACTTTAAAGCCTTTAATCTCGATAAACTCAGTCAAATGCCCTAAATGTTCACGACAAATGAAATCAACCTGATCCCCTTTTTCTTGTAACGCCTGCGCCAAGGTAAGGCAGCGCATTATATGGCCAGTCCCCATTTGTAGAGATGCATCTGCGCGTATAACCACTTGCATTACAAAACACCTGTTTGATTAAGTACTTGATGCATTAATTCTGCTCTAAACCAATCTTCAGGTGTATCAATATCTTGCACAAGATGTCGAGGCAAAATATATGGACTAGCAAACTCAGAAAACAATGGTTTCATTTTTTTGAATGCCTCGGCCTTTCCCCAATAGAATTGCCCGGCGTCGTGATAGGCTTCTTCAAGATCTTGTGAGCGGGTATTAAAATATTCTGGATAGAACATTTCTAGACTATTTTTCCGGGTGAGTTTAACGGCTCTTTGAATAGGAAATGCAAAGCTGGTCACAGTAAAGCAGTACTCCGCTTTGGATGCTTGCAATTGTTCGTAAGCTAGAGTAATTGCCTGAGCTTGTGCAAATGGAGCAGTCGCGTATAGGCAGCAGACGGACTCAGGTTGTTCGCCTATTTGTTCAAACCACTCGATTGAATGTTTAATGACTGGCAAGGTTCCTACTATGTCGTTAGACAACTCTGCTGGCCGAAAAAAAGGAACCTCTGCACCAAAACCATGGGCAATGTCGGCAATTTCAACATCATCTGTTGAGACAATCACTCGATCAAAACAGCCACTTTTTAGCGCTGCTTCAATGGAATAAGCTATCATCGGCTTGCCATTAAACTCCTTAATATTCTTACGTGGAATTCGTTTACTGCCGCCTCTCGCTGGAATAACACATATATTCATGCAAGTACTTCTTTAAGAGTTGCGATTACTTTACTCTGCTGTGCATAAGCCATGGTAGGGTACATCGGAATACTAATAGCCTCCTTATGATACTGTTCTGCCTCTCGGCAATAACCCGTTTCAAATCCCATCGATTCATAATACGGCTGGCGATAAACAGGTATGTAGTGCAAGTTAACAATAACGCCCGCCAATTGTAGCGCATCGTACACTTGACGCTGAGTTTGCTTAGTTTCACCCAGCTTAATTCGAATTGGGTAAAGGTGATGACTAGAATAGCTATCGGCATATTGCCAAGGTGTTTGTAATGCCAAGCCAGCCAACTCATTGTTATAACGCTGGGCTATCTGATGGCGTTTTGTCACAAACTCATCCAATCGCGCCATCTGGCTTACCCCTAAAGCCGCTTGGATGTCAGTCATACGGTAGTTAAAACCTAGGCTGATTTGCTGGTAGTTCCAGATTTCATCAGCAGGTCTTGGCTGCATTTTGTAGGCTTCACTGGTAATGCCGTGACTGCGATAACGTTGCATGCGGTCGGCTAATTCTGCGCTATTGGTTAGCGCCATGCCACCTTCGCCCGTAGTGATTATTTTTACTGGGTGAAAGCTGAAGACTGTAACGTCGCTATAACGACAGTTGCCAATGGCCTCGTTTTTGTATTTTCCACCAATTGAGTGTGAAGCATCTTCAATAATTTTAAAACCATATTGCTGACTTAGCGCGTAGATAGCCGCCATATCACACGATTGTCCACACAAGTGAACGGGGACCACAATTTTGGGTAACTTGCCGTCTTTTTCAGCTTGCACTAGCTTCTCAGCTAGGCGCTCTACGCTCATATTATAGCTCCGAGGGTCAATATCTACAAAATCTACTTGGGCACCACAATACAAAGCACAGTTGGCTGACGCTACGAAGGTGTTAGGACTCGTCCAAAGCCAATCGCTAGGGCCGAGGTCTAGTGCAAGACAGGCAATGTGCAACGCGGCCGTGGCACTACTAACCGCCACCGCATGCTGGGTACCACAATAACTGGCCATGGTTTTCTCAAATAGCGGAACCGCAGGGCCTTGAGTGAGAAAGTCTGAGCGCAATACTGCAACCACCGCATCAATATCGGCTTGGTTAATATCTTGGCGTCCGTAAGGAATCATAGGTTAACAACTTTTAAATGTTTATTTGATCGGTACTGTAAAGGCGTAAGCTTGTAAAAAGCCCACGTCTTCCAAACCAAAAGGAGGGTAAAGGCAACACACAAACCCAGTGGCACAGCCAACAATGGCCAATATCGCGAAAGAAGCCAGGTCGTGGTCACAAACAAAAAAAGACTGAGTATGTGACTCTGGACAATTGGGCGGTCAAGACCTTGGGAATATAGCGCGAAGTGTGGAATCATACCAAGTGCATAAAGTACCGTTATTATCAGTACCCACGGGTAAAGGTATTGCTGTGTGACATACAGCGGGTTCCCGAGCAAACTTAATAAAGGGGGTAGCAGCAGCATGCTCACGACAACAAAGCCCAATGAAAGTATACAAGTTTGGATCGCCATTTTGCGCAGGATCTGACGGTATAACAATGGCTGGTTTTTATTATAGGAGATAATTAAGCCCGGATAGCTGAAAGCAAATACGCCCGCATCTAAAAACCCCATAAGGGAACCGGCGATACCCATAAATAGGACATAAGCACCCACCATTTCAAGTCCCGCAAGTGATTCAAGCCAATAACGATCAAGTGTAAAAACACCACGAATAGCAAGGGTGGCGACCAACAATGGAATGGTTATTTTCAAACCCATTGCTATCCATTTCCAATCGATTCGCTTATGCCAACCGCCGATGCCAAGTTGTGCAAGTCGAGATGCACTGAGTAAAACCGCAATCAACCCAGCCACTGCCCAACAACCAAACACGTAGTCCAACGAACGTGCTGTTGGCTCAAACACCATCAGCGCAGCAACCGCAATGGTCCACGTTCCCTGCCGCAGAAAAAGCATCACACTGGCTAGTACTTGTTCCGAAATCGCAATTAGCAATCGGCCGAACTCTTGATTCAAATGCTCAAGGACTAGCAGCACAAAAAACCAACCAGCAAGACTCCATGGCAGCAATCCCTTGATGAATATCAAGCTAAGTAACGGAATAAAAATGACGTAAAGTACCAGTGAAAGCGCGCCCTGATCCTTGAGTAGGCCACCCCATTCCTTGCGGTCACGCTTTAGAACCTCGCGCGTAGTAAACGTATAAAAATCAAAACCTAACAAATACAAAGAATATCCTATGGTGGCTGTTAGTAGACCGTACAGACCTAGTTGAGCAGGCTCTAAAAATCGAGCCAAGAAAAAAATTAAAAAAAACCTGCTTGCTAAAGTTGTGCTACGCAGGGCTATACTCAATCCGCGAGCTCGACTGAAAGAGTCCATGATTGTTACCTTATATTGATGAAATGGCAACTAGTCTAAACCGATGACTTCAAAACACATGAATCACTGGGAACAGACTCGATTGAAATTTAATATGTATCACATACTTTATTTTCGTATTGATGAGTATTCACTCTTAATTTCTAAATACTCTCTCGTTTTTTGGGTTAAGTTCAGACTGTCAACTAACAAACTGTGATACTCGGCTCTCAACACTATTTTTGATTCCAAATTGGTCCCGACTGAACAGGCCTATCAAGACCGACAGACCTTTTCTATAAAAGACCTTCACACTTGTGTCCCTCATATAATATCCTATCCATACAAAATTATTATGTTATACAAAACCTTTGTATAACGGCCCTATTATGGTTCATCAAAAACGTAAGCCTCAACAAAATAATACATAACCTATAAACCAAAAAAACTGATATTTTTCAGATGGCAGGCCTGATTTAGCAATCACATGGTCTTTTAACGCCTCCTTCCTAACTGTTTAGGCGTAACTGTTGTGCGAACCTTGATACCATTTCTTAATATTTTCGCCTCGTCTAAAAATATGGTCCACACACATCACTCCTGAGCGAATGATATTAAGAAATTGCACCAAGTAATGGGCGTGTCCCATTCCATAATTTCGTTTCAAAATCTCGAACACCCGCTCTAACATATTATTGTCAACCTGGTGTTCTTTAAGCCAACCATCGTATTTTTGGCTTTTATAGGCACTGTCGGTATAACAGCCAACCCTTTTTCGATAAGTAGTTCGATGAAATAATTGGTGTTACTAACATGAAAGAAGTGGAGGTTGTCGCTTTAATAAACACACCTTCATCAACATTAGTATGGGCCTTAAACCATAAATGACCCCACACTTAACATCAGACCCTTGCTTTAGATCATAGCCACTCTAATTCCCTTTTGTCGAAGAGACTCCTCAAAAGGACCAAGAAACATCAATTAAAGGGATGCATACCAACCATTTTTATGAATCAATTCCATCAAATACTTCTTCGTTTTCTCATCACGCATACCCAAAGCTAGGTTGGCCCCCAGAAAGCCTTGCTTGTTGCCACAGTCAAAGGTTGATGCATCAGTCAAGAAAGCATTTAAATCATCTATTTTCAATAATGCGTCCAGCGCATCCGTTAACTGAATTTCGCCACCAACTCCAACTTGTGTGCTTTCGAGCAAGCCCAATACAGCCGGCGGAAGAATATACCGTCCAAGAACAGCTAAATCTGAAGGGGCATCTTTGAATGACGGCTTTTCAACTAATTTATTGATTTTTATACTCGAAAAAGGCGTAGCTATATGTCCACCTATATCAACAACTCCATAATTTTCAACAGCAGCTTCAGCTACGCGTTCGACCATTATCTGCCCTATCCCTGTTGCATTCCAAGCTTTAAGTAGCGATGAAAAGCTATAGTTTATGCCGCGGAAAACCTGATCGAGTACTAGAACGTCCGGTAGTAGAACCGCAAAAGGCTCATTATTGAGCAAGTGTTTGGCACAGAGAACTGCATGACCTAGGCCTAGTGCGTCATTTTGTCGAATCGATGTAACTTTTACTCCTTCAGGGATAATGTTTTTCACCGTCCCAAGAATTATTTCTTTGCCCTTTTTCTCCAATCGATGTTCAAGTTCGTAATGGGCATCAAAGTGATTTTCAATCGCTTCTTTGCCACTACGAGTAACAAAGATAATTTCAGTAATACCTGCTGAAATAGCCTCTTTAACAACGTGCTCGATAATAGGCCTGTCATAAACTGGGAGTAATTCTTTGGGTATTGCCTTTGTTGCTGGCAGCATTCGGGTGCCCAATCCCGCAACAGGAATAACGGCTTTTCTTACTTTTTGTATCATTTTTTTGCCTGGAAAAATAAATTTTATATAGCCAATGACGATGTTTTTAAGATCCCTCGGCTTCGCTCGGGATGACAATGAAGCTACCTGATTGCCACGTCGCTGGGCTCCTCGCAAAGACGAGGCTTGGATTGCGGCGCTGGGTTCGCAATGACAGTGTGCGATAAGGGCTCTTACGAAGTCTTATGCCTGTGTATTTTGCAAAGCCACTTTGTGACGTCTAAAGCACGAGCCTATTCGCTTCGATCATATAATAAAATACAACAATTTTGATCACGTGGCATTTTTCACTCACACAGGCTACCGCACAGAATCTGATTACTTTTTAACCAAAGATA
>Ga0308003_1000764_pt1 | contig 14341 bp, 10 predicted proteins | sample Neamet36_FD_203159 | JGI IMG/M metagenome (GOLD analysis project Ga0308003, IMG submission 203159) | Marine microbial communities from water near the shore, Antarctic Ocean - #36 | ecosystem: Environmental > Aquatic > Marine > Unclassified | place: Southern Ocean | collected 2014-06-06
CTACCCACAAAGCTTCCTGCTCTAGCCAGCAGCTTCAATGCTGCTAGTTTGGTCGCTATTGACTCTTTGGAAAACTGGTTTGAGCTAGCACAAAATAATAACTTAGACATTGCCCACAACAGGTTGGCCGTTCAGCAGGCCTACCATAACTACCAAGTTAAGGATGTGGGTTTATACCCAAAAGCCAGTATCAGCTTGTCACAAAACTACAGCAGCAGCACTGGTACTAGCCAGTTCCTTGCAGTGGGGGTAACGGGCACTTTCTTTGACGGTGGTTTGAATCAATCTCAGACTAACGAAGCTAAAGAAGCTTGGTATGCCAGCCAACAACAAGGCCAAGCTCTGCTTAAAACGACGCAACAAGAAATTAGGCGTTGGCACCAAGCTTTAGATACAAGTCGTCAACAGATTCAAGCCCTAGCGCAGTTGAACAAGGCTGTGCAGGCCTCATTAGACGGAAAAAATACAGAATATACCTTAGGTTTGAGAGACATTAGCGATATTTTGGACGCAGAAAAATTAGTTTTTTCGGCTCAACGCAGTTGGGATAATGCAAGACTTGACCTAGTGTTAAATCAATTACGCTTAAAACGAGCCAGTGGTTTGTTAAATGGTAGCGACTTAACTCAACTGGACCAATGGTTTAACTAATTTCAGAGATTAGTTCAGCCACTTTGGCGTTAGGGTTTTGTTGTAAAATCGCCAGCAGGTCTAACAAGGTTTTAATAGCTAAGCGTGGATTGAGGTAATATTGCGCGCCATATATCGTGCGACATTGAAGCATAAATTGCCATAAGCCCATATCGTCAATCAGATAGTTTTTAGCTTCACCGTAGGCCTGCAGATGGCGTAACTTGTGCAACAACTCATCCATTTCTGTTTCTTGCAGCGGTTGTAACTCAATCACAGGTCCAGATACATCGATCAAACCTGCTTGCGCCAGACGATTGAATGCAAGCCTACTCTTCAGAGCTGGCATACTATAAAGGCCTTTCTTCTCATCATAAACAAATTCAGGTGTACCTAAAAATACGAAGCCCATGCCATGGACTTGACCTTGCAAGCAATCATTAACAATATTAAGAATTTCATTAAAGTTATTGATACGAGTCTGCTTGTGGCTTAATTCATGCAATGCCACCATCTCGTCTAGACAGATGAGTAAGCCGGGATAACCTGCCATACGCACGAATTGGCAAAGCATTTTTAAACCACTGAAAAAATTACGATAGTCTATAATACTGCGCACACCCAAAGCAGCTTTAGCGTCAGTCAAATTAGTAAACTCACCTCTTAGCCACCTTAATGCTGTGCTTTTTAATATATCGTCTTGCTGTTCCAAAGCATGGCAGTAACGCTGAATGACTGTGATAAAGTCAAAGCCTCCAGCAAGTTCTTCAAAATCTTTTAAGCGCTGGGCTATATGAGTTTCTGGGGGCACATTATCGATATGGGCTTCACGCAAGTTGGTTAAGATAAAACGCTCTACGATGTTGATTAAAGCGCTACCGTTAGGCCTTGCCTTGGTGCTAAAGGAGCGCACTATTGCTGAGTATAGATTGCGCGTCTCCCCCGTTTTTGCTTGCAGCCTTTTGTCTGGAGAAAGCGTAGCAGTCGCTACGACCAAACCCTGTTTAATCCCGTGTTGCCTAGTGAGTTCGCCAATAAAGGTTTTACCACTGCCATAATTGCCTGTCACAAAGCGCACACAAGAGCCACCTTTGGCAATGTGCAGTATGTCTTTGTCCAAGGTTTCTAGCTCACCTTCCCTGCCAACCTTAATTAAGTCTAAACGATCTGCAGGCACCACGCCTGCCCGCAAAGACTTTAAAACTTGGTCACATTGCATGGCAGAAAGTTGGCTCATGATTTAACGTTCCATTTAACCGTCTTGGTCTATACGACTGGCTACAGCACTTTGTTGATGCTTATATTTAGCATCTACTCGCTTGTTATAAGGCCTAAGCGCTGGACTGGAGAGGGTTTCAAAATTTATAGCCCCAATAGTCATGTTGGGTTTTAATGCTAAGGGTAACTTACCACTGTTAAAACACTCTAACACAATCGCCCCACTCCAACCTGGATCAATGCGATGCGCCGTGACGTGGACCATCAACCCTAAACGTGCCAAAGAAGATCGCCCATCTAGCCATCCCACGTGATCATCAGGAATAGTAATCGACTCTAAGGTTACAGCCAGCGCAAGTTCACCGGGATGAAGAAAAAAACTTTCTCCTTCTGTAATCACAATTTCTTCGCTCATGATGGCTTCAAGGGTACTATTAATTTCTTCCCGACTGGCGCTAACGTCAACAAATGGACGGGCGTGATCCTTAAACACACGAAAACTATTACCTAAACGTAGGTCGACACTGACCCCCGTAATTACGCTATCGTCTGGCCGTGGCTCAATGCCAATTTTTCCAGCGTTGAGGGCTGCTATAATGTCTTTATCACTTAATCGCATCTTATTTAGTCTTCATCTACACTGATGCTAGGCATGGCTTGGTGAGCCCCATCAAGCTTGGCTACGAGGGTATGTGCAAGCTGCACATAGGTTTGTGCAGCAGCAGAAGTGGGTTCAGCCACTACTGATGGTGTACCGCCATCTACAAGGATGCGAATTTCCATACTCAATGGTAGGCTAGCCAAAAGCTCAGTGCCATACTCTTGCGCTAATGCAACGCCACCGCCAGCACCAAAAATAGCTTCTTCGTGGTTACATTGGCTACACACGTGAGTGCTCATGTTTTCCACCACACCAAGCACAGGTACATTCACCTTTTTAAACATTTCAATACCCTTACGGGCATCAAGCAAGGCTAAGTCTTGAGGTGTAGTGACGATCACCGCACCCGACACTTGGGCCTTCTGGCACAAGGTTAACTGAATGTCACCTGTACCTGGTGGCATATCAACAAACAGGTAATCTAATTCTCCCCAGTTAGTCTGCAGCAGCATTTGCTGTAATGCCCCAGCCGCCATTGGACCACGCCACACCATGGGCGAGTTGGCATCCACTAAGAAGGCCATGGACATGACGCTCACACCATGGGCTTGGATAGGAAGGAACCATTTTTCTTGCATCGTTTCTGGGTGGTTACCTTCAGCAATGCCTAACATCAGGCCTAGGCTTGGACCATAAATATCCGCGTCTAACACACCAACTTTAAAACCTGCTTGCGCCATGGCTAGCGCCAGATTAACTGTGGTAGTAGATTTGCCTACCCCACCTTTACCTGAAGCTACGGCAACGATGTGTTTAATATCTTGTAAGCCTTCTGGTCTTGTATCGCTCATTTTATGTCCTATTAATTGCGTTTATGCAACACCACACCGCATTCAGCATGGTGAGTGTATGGAAATTGGTCAAATAAAGCCAAGCGCTTTAAGTCATGGGTTTGTTTGAGTTCTTGTAAGTTATCCAGCAAAGTTTCTGGATTGCAGGAAATATAAATCACCTGATCAAACTGTTGCACTAAAGCTAATGTTTCAGCATCTAAACCCGCCCTTGGAGGATCGACTAAGATGGTTCCAAAATCAAAACTTGATAAGTCTACTTGAGCCAAGCGTCGAAAGGGGCGCGCACCCGCCAATGCTTGAGTCATTTCTTCACTCGACAAGCGCACTATAGTGACATTATCAATGCCATTTTCAGTCAAATTAAAGTGTGCAGAGTTGACCGACGATTTGGCAATCTCTGTAGCCATTACTTTACCAAACTGAGCCGCTAAAGGCAGTGTGAAGTTGCCATTACCGCAATACAACTCCAACAAGTCAGGCTTAGTTCCCACACCAAATCGTTCGATGCTGTCGCAGGCCCAAGTGATCATTTTCTCATTGACACTCGCATTGGGTTGGGTAAATGCATTCTCGACCTGCTGATAGTGATACTTGCGGCCTCTGATCTGCAAGGTCTCCATAATATGACCCATGCCCAACACATGCTTTTGTTTGCGTGCACGACCAATAATATTGATACCCAACTCAATACGCAAGGTATCAGCCAACAACAACCAATCATCCCCTAACTGCTTATGGTACAGCAGGCTGACTAATATTTCGCCTCGCTGACTGCTCAAAAAATCTATTTGAAATAGCTTTTTGCCCAATACAGATGATGCTTTGATACCTTTTAATAACGGCAGCATTAGCGCATTAATGCGCTCACTAGCTTGAATAAAGGAGTCAATCCGAATGGGTTGATACTTATTCCCGGGTGGAAACATGGCATAAAATAGATCATCTCCCTCATGCCACATGCGAAATTCAGCACGCATGCGATAATGATCTGGCTTTGATGGAAATACTTCCAAAGCAACATCTGCAGAAAAGTCACCCAACTGGTCAAAATGAGACCGGATATGTAAACTTTTCGCATCTAGCAAGACTTGGTATTGCTGCGGTTGTATGGGCTCAATGGCCAAAGACCTACTCCTTGAACGCGGTACTGAAATCAGGCTGAATTATAACAGGCCAATTGGGCATAAATACATAATCCTATGCTTCTAAGAGGAGAAACTATAGGCGTTTCCGCCAATGTTTTGTACAATAGAGGCTGAAACATCAAATCCATTATTATGCGCTTCATTTAGCGCCTTAAGAAACTCGAATTAACCCATGACCAAGACAACTGATCGCGAAATACTTGTTACCAGCGCCTTACCCTATGCCAACGGTTCCATTCATATTGGTCACATGCTGGAGTATGTGCAAACAGATATATGGGTTAGATTTCAACGCCATATGGGCAACACCTGCCATTATGTCTGTGCTGATGATGCCCATGGTACTGCCATTATGTTGCGTGCAGAACAAGAAGGTATTACCCCAGAGCAGTTAATCGCTAATGTGCAGGCCGAACACGAGCAAGATTTCAAAGATTTTCAGGTGTCTTTTGATAACTTTTACTCCACTCATTCACCTGAAAATAAAGACTTCTCAGAGTACATTTATAAAGCCTGTGAAGCCAAAGGCCACATTGCCTCGCGCACGATTACCCAAGCTTTTGACCCAGAAAAACAACTGTTTTTAGCAGATCGATTTATTAAGGGAACCTGCCCTAAGTGCAAAACCCCAGATCAATATGGTGATAATTGTGAAGCTTGCGGAGCCACTTACTCTCCAGCTGAGTTAATTGAACCTAAATCTGCTATTTCTGGAGCTACGCCAGTTCAAAAAGAATCCACTCACCTATTTTTTAAGCTACCTGACTTTGAAAACTTGTTAAAAGACTGGACTCGCAGTGGCAGCTTACAAAGTGAAATTGCTAATAAGCTTGCAGAGTGGTTAGATTCTGGCCTACAAGAGTGGGATATTAGCCGTGACGCACCCTACTTTGGGTTTGAAATTCCAGGTCAAAAAGACAAGTTTTTTTATGTCTGGTTGGATGCTCCAATTGGTTATATGGCAAGTTTTAAGAATTTATGTGATCGCAGTGCAGACCTTGACTTTGACCACTATTGGAACAAGAATTCGACCACAGAGCTTTATCACTTTATTGGTAAAGACATCATAAACTTCCATGGTTTATTTTGGCCTGCCATGCTGTATGCGGCTGAATTCCGTACCCCAACGGCTGTCTATGCCCATGGCTTTTTAACGGTAAATGGGCAGAAGATGTCTAAATCACGTGGTACCTTTATCAAAGCAGGCACCTATCTTCGCCATCTTCAACCCGAGTACTTGCGTTATTATTTTGCTGCTAAATTGAACAACAAAGTAGATGACTTAGACTTAAACTTAGACGATTTTGTGCAGCGCGTAAACTCTGACCTAGTGGGCAAAGTAGTCAATATTGCCAGTCGCAGTGCGGGCTTTATTAGTAAGAAATTTAATGGTCAGCTTAGCCCTTTAGTGAGTGAACCTGAATTACTCAAAGCCTTTGCTAATGAACAGCATACCATTGCCGAATATTATGAAAAACGTGAGTTTGGTAAAGCCATTAAAGCCATTATGGCCTTGGCTGATCAAGCTAATCAATACATCGCAGATAAAGAACCGTGGGTTTTGGCTAAGCAAGAAGGCATGGAACAACAAGTACAAGACATTTGCTCAACAGGCTTAAACATGTTCCGCACGTTAATGATTTATTTAACACCTGTGTTACCCATAATGTCCGCCGATGTGACTAAATTCCTCAATGATGACCTAGCTTGGGCTAGCCTAGATACGCCCCTCATTGACCATGGTATTGAGAAATTCAAGCCTTTAATGACTCGTATTGATGCCAGTCAAATCGAGGCTATGCTTGAGGACTCTAAGGTTGAAGTGGCAAAAGAACTTGCCCTCAAAGCAAAATAAGGCAACCAGACGAATAGACGAGGCAAGGGTAGCGAGCAAAGTGAGAAAAGAAACGTCAACCATGTTAAAAAACCGATCTATTTAAATGCATTTAATATAGACCAACAAAAAGGCCACCCTTGGGTGGCCTTTTTAATGACTATCGGTCAGTCGCAATTAAGACCAACCTGTCACTTCTTTTAATGCCTTACCAATTTCAGCGAGAGAGCGCACAGTTTTAACACCCGCATCATTGAGGGCAGCAAACTTTTCATCAGCTGTGCCTTTACCGCCAGAAATAATGGCACCAGCATGGCCCATCCGTTTACCTGCAGGAGCAGTGACGCCAGCAATGTATGAGACCACAGGCTTGGTGACGTTAGCTTTAATATAAGCTGCCGCCTCTTCTTCTGCAGTACCACCAATTTCACCGATCATCACAATCGCTTCTGTAGCTGGATCTTTTTCAAACAATGCCAATACATCAATGAAGTTAGTGCCTGGGATAGGATCTCCACCTATGCCTACGCAGGTAGACTGGCCATAACCTGCATCTGTCGTTTGTTTAACGGCTTCGTAGGTTAAAGTGCCAGAACGAGACACAATGCCCACCTTACCTGGCAAATGGATATGGCCTGGCATAATGCCGATTTTACATTCGCCTGGGGTAATAACTCCAGGACAGTTAGGGCCCACTAAACGAACACCTAATTGATCACAAACGACCTTACACTCCAACATATCTAGAGTTGGAATACCTTCGGTGATGGCAACAATAAACTTAATACCTGCGTTTGCAGCTTCAAGGATCGAATCCTTACAAAAAGCTGCTGGCACGTAAATAACAGAAGCCTCAGCGCCAGTAGCGGCAATGGCTTCACTCACCGTATTAAAAACCGGCAGACCCAAGTGCGTTGTGCCACCTTTTCCTGGTGTCACACCGCCCACCATTTTTGTACCGTATTCAATGGCTTGTTCAGAATGAAAGGTGCCCTGACTACCCGTAAAACCTTGGCAAATTACCTTAGTGTGCTTGTCAATTAAAATGCTCATGCTTGACCTCCAGCTGCAGCAACCACTTGTTGAGCTGCACCGCTCAGACTGGTAGCGGCAATAATATCAAGGCCACTTTCAGCCAGCTTTTGACTACCCAATTCGGCGTTATTACCTTCCAAACGCACGACTACTGGCACACTTACGCCTACCTCTTTAACGGCGCCAATAATGCCTTCTGCAATCAAGTCACAACGCACAATACCGCCAAAGATATTGACTAACACAGCCTTTACACTGTCGTCAGACAAAATAATTTTAAAGGCTTCGGTGACACGTTCTTTGGTTGCACCGCCCCCAACATCAAGGAAGTTAGCGGGGAAACCCCCATGCAAGGCCACAATATCCATGGTGCCCATAGCCAAACCAGCACCATTAACCAAACAACCAATGGTGCCATCTAAGGCCACATAGTTTAAATCCCACGAAGCAGCATGGGCTTCACGCTCATCATCTTGACTTGGGTCGTGCATGGCTTGAATATCTTTGTGACGATAGACCGCATTACTATCAATAACAACCTTGGCATCTAGGCAATGTAAATCACCTTGCTCAGTCACTACTAGAGGATTAATTTCCAACAACGCTAAGTCTTTGTCTTGGAACAATTGAGCCAAACCAATAAAAATCTTAGTGAACTGACTGACCTGCTTGCCCTTAAGGCCTAACTTAAATGCCAACTCACGTCCTTGGTATGGCTGAGCTCCAGTTAAGGGGTTAATTTCTGCCTTTAAAATCTTCTCTGGCGTTTCTTCGGCTACTTGTTCAATTTCTACACCACCCTCAGTAGATGCCATAAACACAATGCGCTGAGTACTTCGATCCACCACAGCACCCAAGTAAAGCTCTTGGGCAATATCGGTACAGGGTTCAATATAAACCTTCGAAACAGGCTGACCATCCGCATCCGTCTGATAGGTTACCATGCGTTGACCTAACCACTTATTGGCAAAATCAGCGGCTTCTTGCTTAGAAGAAATCAATTGCACACCGCCTGCCTTACCGCGACCGCCTGCGTGAACTTGAGCCTTAATTACCCAACGATCCCCTGGAATTTGATCTAGTGCCGCCATAGCTTCCGCTGCCGTATCTACGGCAATGCCAGTAGAGACGGGCAAACCGTATTGGGCAAACAGTTGTTTGCCTTGATATTCATGAAGATTCATTGTGATGCCTGTTTACTTAAATTTAAAATTAACCTGAATACTTATTTTCTTTTTTTCCTGTTAGCCATATGGATGGCATGGCCATCTACAGCTAACGCTGCCTCATGAATGGCCTCACCCATTGAGGGGTGGGCAAACACTGTAAGCGCTAGATCTTCAGCACTTGATCCAAACTCCATCGCAATAACCGCCTGAGCAATTAATTCAGACGCGTTACCACCGATAATGTGGCAACCTAATATGCGATCTGTTTCAGCATCAGCAATCAACTTTACAAAGCCCTGTGTGTCATTGGCTGCCATTGCTCGGCCTGAAGCTGTAAATGGGAATTTCCCCACTTTAATGGCCACCCCTTCTGCCTTTAATTCTTGCTCTGTTTTACCTACCCATGCTAATTCTGGATGAGTATAGATAACCCATGGAATACAGTCATAATTCATCAAGGTTTTATGACCAGCAATAATGTCTGCAACCATCATGCCCTCTTCCGAAGCCTTATGAGCTAGCATGGGGCCTCGAACGATATCACCAATGGCATAAACCCCAGGTGCATCAGTTTTACAACGCGTACTCACGTGCACAAATCCACGCCCATCTACAGCGACTCCTGAGTCAGCTGACAACAGACCATCAGTGTAAGGTTTACGACCAACAGCAACAATCAACTTATCAAAAGTTAGGGTCTCAGAGTCGCCATCAGCCTTTTTAACGGCGACTTTAACTTCGTTATTAGCAACTTCAGTAGAGGTTACCAAGGCACCAAGGCGAATGTTCATGCCTTGTTTCTTTAAACACTTGGCTGCTTCTTTTGATAAATCCTTATCAATTGTGCTCAAAAAGTTATCCATTGCCTCTAGGACAACCACCTCACTCCCTAAGCGTTGCCATATGGTACCCATTTCCAAACCAATCACACCAGCACCGATAATACCTAAGCGCTTGGGCACTTCCTTGATATTTAAGGCACCCACATTATCAATAATAATATCGTCAGTTAAGGGCGCTGAGGGGATAGTTACAGGTACAGATCCTGCGGCCAAAATAACGTTACCCGCTTTCAAATGGCTTTCGCTGCCATCAGCAGCGGTCACTTTAACCCCACGGTCTTTTTGTAATTGACCCGTACCATGAATTAAGGTCACACCATTGGCTTTAAATAAACCCTCCACGCCCATAGTGAGATTGTCTACAATGGTATTTTTACGAGCTAGCATAGCGGCAACGTCTATTGAGACTTCACCCGTGTTGATGCCATGAGATTCAAATTCATGTTTAGCGTCGTGGAATTTATGAGTTGAATCTAATAACGCTTTTGAAGGAATACAACCAACATTTAAGCAAGTTCCACCTAAAACGGGAGCACCTTTGTCATTGGTCCATTTTTCCACACAGGCGGTCTTTAAACCTAACTGCGCCGCTCGAATTGCGGCTACATAACCACCAGGGCCACCACCAATAACCACCAAGTCAAATTCTTGGGACATAGTATTTCCTCAGATTTTGTGCCCACGCTGGATCACAACGTAAACTTAAATAAACACACGGGCTTATATCTCAAGCAATATCCGCGCTGGGTCTTGCAGTAATTCCTTAACGGTAACTAAGAACTGAACTGCTTCTTTACCATCAATCATTCGATGGTCGTATGATAAAGCTAAATACATCATTGGTCGGATGACCACTTGACCATTTTCTGCCACTGGACGATCTTGAATTTTATGCATACCCAAGATGGCAGTTTGAGGGGCATTTAGAATTGGAGTCGATAACAAAGAACCAAAAATACCACCATTAGTGATGGTAAAAGTGCCACCCTGCATTTCTTCCAAAGTTAACTTACCAGCTTTAGCTTGGTTGGCTAAATCTACAATACCTTTCTCAATATCAGCCAAAGTCATTGCTTCTACATCACGCAATACTGGCACCACTAAACCACGATCAGTGGACACCGCCACACTCACATCCTGATAAGCGTGATAGACCATGTCATTGCCATCTAAGGATGCATTCACCGCTGGATAGCGTTTCAAGGCTTCTGCTGCAGCCTTCACAAAAAATGACATAAAGCCCAATCGAGTGCCGTTGTGAGCTTTTTCAAACTGCGCCTTATATTGTTTTCGCAATGCCATAATAGGTGACATATCCACTTCGTTATACGTGGTTAACATGGCGGCTTCGTTTTGTGCAGACACTAAGCGTTTAGCAATGGTGGCGCGTAAACGCGTCATAGGCACACGACGGGACGTACGATGCTGCGGACCAGAAGAAGGCGACACCATTTGGTTTGTACTTTCTTTGGGCATTTCTTTAGCCATAGGTGCTGGTGCTGGCGTTACTGGCGCTAATGGGGTTACCACAGCCACTGGGGTTGGATGCTTCAAGTAGTTAAGGACATCTTCTTTGAGTAAACGACCGCCTTTGCCCGTGCCAGTGACCTGCGTGGCGTGCAGGTTATTTTCGTGCAGTAACTTACGCACAGCTGGGCCACTCGAATCTGGCTGATCAGTCGCAGTGGCCACACTTGGCCCTTCATCTGCCTGAGCAGGGGCTGCTGCACCCGCAGTAAAATGAGCAATGACTTCATCACTCAGCACTGTGCCACCTTCGTCTACAATAATGTTTGACAGGCTTCCGTCAGCAGGTGCAACCACTTCCATCACGACCTTATCCGTTTCTATATCAACGATTAAATCATCGCGCTTACATGCCTCTCCTGGCTGTTTGTGCCAAGTGGCGATGGTACCGTCTGCCACAGACTCAGGAAAAGATGGGGCTTTAATTTCAATAGACATGGTTTATCTCTTCACTTTAATAATGGTAAGGGTCTGCTCAGCAGACCCGTTCAAGATTCTAATCCCAAGGCTTGGGCTACTAAATAATTTTGTTCTTCTAAATGTACCGACATATAGCCGCATGCTGGGGCTGCAGAGGCAGGGCGTGACGAAACAATCAGATTTAAATCAGTGCGTACTAACTGAATGACTTTACGCATGTGATGCTGACTACAATACCAAGCACCTTGGTTTTGTGGTTCTTCTTGACACCAAACGACAAGCTCTAGATGCGGATACTGGGCTAATACATCGGCTAGGTGTTGTTCAGGGAAAGGGTACAATTGCTCAACACGAATAATAGCCACATGATCTAATTTTCCTAAACGACGTTGTTCAAGTAAATCATAGTAGACCTTGCCACTAGTAAGCACTACCCGCTTAACTGCACTTTTATCAAGATCATCGACCTCATCAATGACGTTCTGAAACTCGCCATTAGCAAGTTCATCAAGACTAGAGATAGCCATTTTGTGCCGCAATAAACTCTTTGGTGACATCACTACTAGGGGCTTGCGCATAGGACGCACTACCTGCCTTCGAATCAAATGGAATATTTGAGCAGGCGTGGTAGGCACACAAACTTGAATATTATGTTCTGCACATAACTGTAAAAAACGTTCTAAACGAGCAGATGAGTGCTCTGGGCCTTGACCCTCGTACCCATGGGGAAGTAACATCGTTAAACCACACATGCGGCCCCACTTGTGCTCACCACTGGTGATAAATTGATCAATCACAACTTGGGCCCCGTTAGCAAAGTCGCCAAATTGCGCTTCCCATATGACTAAGCCTTCTGGTGCGGTTGAAGCATAGCCATACTCAAACGCCAGTACAGCCTCCTCTGATAATAAAGAATCAAAGATCGTGAAATCAGGTTGTTCATCTGACAAATTTCGCAAAGGAACATAAGCACCACTGCCTTTTTGATCGTGCAAAACGGCGTGCCGATGGGAGAAAGTACCACGGCCCACATCTTGCCCAGTTAGGCGAATGGGATACCCTTCCTCTAACAATGAAGCATAGGCCATAACTTCAGCAAAGCCCCAATTAATTTCTGCAGCGCCTGCTGCCATTTTTAAGCGGTCATCAAGAATTTTTTTCACCTGACGCTGAACCACAAAACCCGGTGGGACTTGGTCTAAACGTTGGCCTAGATCTTTGAGTATATCTGCAGATACTCGTGTGTCTCCTAGAGCCGTCCATTCATGATTAAGATAAGGTTTCCAGTCCACAAACGAACTTGAGTCAGGCGTTGAGACCAATGCTTTGGCGACGTGTTTTCCATTATCTAGCGCATTGCGGTATTCGTTTTGATACGCTGCAATATCTTCAGCTGAAATCACACCTTCAGTAACTAACTGCTGTCCATATAGAGTGGCTACACTGCTTTTCGCCTTAATGGCATTATACATCAGCGGCTGCGTACCTGACGGCTCATCAGCTTCGTTGTGACCACGACGGCGATAACACACGAGATCGATGACGACGTCTCGTTTGAACTCGTTGCGATAATCTAAGGCTAGTTCTGACACAAAGGCGACTGCGTCAGGGTCATCTCCATTAACATGGAAAATGGGCGCATCAATAAATTTAGCAACATCTGTACAGTAAGGCGTAGTGCGGGCATCTTCCTTTTTGCTCGTAGTAAAGCCTACCTGATTATTAATGACAATATGCACCGTTCCGCCCGTTTTAAAGGCGCGAGTTTGGGACATTTGTAAGGTTTCCATGACCACACCTTGACCTGCAAAGGCGGCGTCTCCGTGCAGGCAAATGGGTAATACTGTGTCACCTTGTGAATCTTTGCGGCGATCTTGACGAGCTCTTACGGAGCCCTCTACGACTGGATTAGCAATTTCGAGGTGTGATGGATTAAATGCTAAGGCCATGTGAACTTCGCCACCAGGCGTATTAACATTAGTAGAAAAACCTTGATGATACTTCACATCACCTGAGGTATTCAGAGGTCGTTTACCTTCAAATTCTTCAAACAAGTCGACTGGATTTTTACCAAAGATATTGATTAATACATTGAGTCGACCTCGATGGGCCATACCAATAACAATTTCTTTAGCTTTATTGCTACCCGAGCGCTGAATAATATTGTCTAACATAGGGATGAGGCTTTCGCCCCCTTCAAGGCCAAAGCGTTTTGCACCAGAAAAACGAGACCCAAGGTATTTCTCTAAGCCTTCTGCAGCGATCAAACGTTCAAATATATGTTGGCGCTTTTCTGCCGTATGTGTCGGATGGCTGCGCACTGACTCCACTCGCTGGCGAATCCACAGCTTTTCGTCAGTATTAACAATATGACTATATTCGCAGCCAACGGTTGAGCAGTAGGTTTGCTCAAGCCCCTCAATAATTTCTGACAAAGGCATCTCATCTTTACCTAAGTATGATGCACCAACTTGGAATACTGTGTCTAAATCAGCTGCCGATAATTCGTGAAAATGTAAATCGAGGGTGGGAACTATTTCTTTAGGCTTAAGATCTAGTGGGTCTAGGCTCGCAATTTGGTGACCGTGTAATCGGTATGCATTAATGAGTCTTACAACTCTTACCTGTTTGCGCTCATGATCGCTGCTAAGGCTAGCCGTTTGGACAGGATGAGATTTGCTTTGGTTTTTACCTAAAAGAACAAAGTGCTCTTTTACTATCGAATGAGGTACATCCCCACTGATCGAGTCTGGCACCCGAGGTAGCTGATCAAATTCTTGCCGCCACTGTTCAGGAACAGCATTGGGGTCACGTAAATAGGTTTCGTACATTTCTTCAATGTACGCAAAGTTGCCGCCAGAGAAATGAGACTCACGCCTCTGTTGCTCCATCACGCTGTCTTGCATTCAGTATCACCAATTTTTGATTGTGGTTAAGCCGTAACCAAACATCACCATTATAACCTTTAATGCGTCATATGGTTAAGAGCCGTAAACAAACTTTATCAAAAAAATTAATGCCCTAGGCAATTAAAAAGAGCTTTAATTATGTACCATAACAGTTAGG
>Ga0308003_1000769_pt1 | contig 14320 bp, 10 predicted proteins | sample Neamet36_FD_203159 | JGI IMG/M metagenome (GOLD analysis project Ga0308003, IMG submission 203159) | Marine microbial communities from water near the shore, Antarctic Ocean - #36 | ecosystem: Environmental > Aquatic > Marine > Unclassified | place: Southern Ocean | collected 2014-06-06
CCAAAAGCATTTTTCTGTTATAGAAATATCTACTAGGGCATCATGTGCGTCTTCAAAATCCTCACCAAATAGCTTTATATGTAGTTCGGATAGGGTAGGCCATTTGTAACCATAAAGACCGGGTATTCTACAGTATTCAGTTGATGACTTCATGGTACATAGCTTCTTAGTTGACTCAAAAGAACTAGGCACATCTTTTCTCAATAGTTCAGCACCCATAATTTTTTCATCAAAGCTGATGTTGTGTGCACCAATATAGTTCGTTTGAGCTACTGCATCATTAAACTTATGTAATACCTCAATTAGTGGTATTCCTTGTTCATTAGCCATCTCGGTGGTTATTCCGTGGACATTTGAAGCTTCTATGGGAATTGTAAATCCTTCAGGTTTAATAATGTGTACCTGTGTGTCAATTTTATTACCCTCGGCATCACATAATATCCATGCTATTTGAATCATTCGTGGCCAGTTATCTAAATCGGTAACGGGTGCTTTCCAGTTTTTTGGAAGTCCAGTAGTTTCAGTGTCAAAGAATAAGTACATAATTTTGTTTTTTTAGTCCGTGCTAGCGGATTTATTATTCTGTTATTTGAATTACCCGTTGAATTATTCCTAGGTTTCAACTAAGGTAATAATCTTTTCGATTACGGTAAGGGCTCTCATTTTTTGTTGAAGTAGCTTTGTAATATTAGTTGCAAACCTATTATGTCTCACAATTTTATGTATTTCTGAGAAAATAAAATACAGCTGCTATGACTATTGTATTCTGTGTTGTTAATGCTCAACAAACTTCTTAATAATCGGAAGGAATTCTACAGAATAGAGGTTTATTTTTTGCTTACCAAACCCATACACTTCTTCTAACTCGTTTTTAGATTTTGGCATTTTCATAATAAGGTCGTCTAAAGTCTTGTTTGAGAAAACGGTAAACGTAGGTTTATTTATGCTGTTCGCAATCTCTAATCGTTTTTTCTTTAGAGCCTCACGTAATCCTGTTTTTGGTTTGATAGAAGTTTTTGTTTCATTTTCACCATCAAAGATTTCTATTCCATTATTCCTAGCCATAAAGACCAAAGTACCGAAGCTTAAACCTCCATTATTGTCTTTATGTAATTGAGAATACTTTGCATCACATTTTTCATAATTATATTCGGGGTGATGTGCGCTTAACTGATGAAAATAGTCTCTTCCACTTTCACCAAATGTATTTGATAGAATGAATCCTACACTAATCCAATTTGCGTGAGAGTCAGTTAAGTCGATATTTGTATTCTTAATATTTGTACAGAGTTTGTTGACTAAATACTCTTCTCGTCCTTCAAAGCTATTGACTCTTTTATAAAGAGCTTTAGTCTCATTTACTTCGTTACTTATTGGTTGTGACCTTTTGTACTTTTTTTCCTCTAGTATTTCTTCAAAGATTTCAGCAAATGGATTACAGTACAAATGTGGGTCGTAGGAGAGAAGCATTGCACGAGACACATCCTTTGTGCCTTTATCCATCTGTAGATTGTATTCTTCTAGGTAGTAATTTTCAAGAGCTAAAAACTGTCCTTTATGCGTTTCCTGTAATGGATTTATTTTAACGAGCATTTTTATTCCATTTCCACTTGGACTTCTAAAGAGTACGTATGTGTATTGGTCATTTATAAGTGCCTCTCTAGTCTCATTATAATTCTCAATATCATCAAAGTCTATTTGCATTAGCCCCGAATGTTGTTCTAAACTTAAATTCTTTCTCTCAGGGAATATTCCTGATAAAGTTACATTGGGTAAGCTAAGCTTTTGTTTTTTGTACTCAACTTTATCTAATGCTCTTAAGCGGTCAAGTTCAGATTTTAAGTAAGGGTATTTGATAAACTCAATCAATTGATTCACATCAATTATTTGACTTGGATTTGGCGTGAATAAGTTTTCGAAGTAAGAGAATTTATAATCAGAGTTTCTATTTTTCATCTAGTTTGGGGGAAATTAGAGGGACTAATGTTATGTTGTCGTAGGAAGTTATTTCCCTATATACTCTATTGATTCGTTAAGTATATTATAAAAATCATTTGAGTTTATAGTGTACTTTAATCCTGAAATCCACAGATGGATGTCTTTCATTGAATTTATAGCAAAGGCTTCCTTTTTATAGCTAATGAAGAACTCTTTTGAAACAGTATAGTCTATGTATTTTGATTCATACATATCTGCAGATTTAATAGCGTCAGCAGATTTTGTAAGTGTGATTACTGCATTAGTTAAATCCTTTATTTGAGCTAAATTAAGAACAATAAAATCAGATTCAACTATAATAATTCTTTCAGAATCAACTCTTTTTGGGGTTTTGTATTGTTTTACTCCTCTTATTAACAAACCTTGTTTGTCAGCAGATTTATATGCAGTAAATTCAAAATCTTCATTGAAATAAACCTCAGATGTTTCTATACCTGAATATTCATTTGTAACGTGTTGCTGAATATTATTTTTAATATACTGCTCAGAAATATTCCTTGACACCGTACAGCTTTGAATGGTAAATGCTCCAATAATAAATATAATGTACTTCTTCATAATTTAATATTTTGTTATTAATTAATCATTATGCCACCATCCCATCAACAAAAGTCACCACGAATTTAAGTTTCAAATGTAGGGAATTTAAGAAGAGTAGCAGAGGATGAAAATGGTGGATTTACCTACATATTTCCTTAATTTTTCAAAATATCAGCGACTATAATTAGGCTTTGAAACTCCTATAAACATTGGGTATTTAAAATGAGTTTTAAAATAGTGCTGGATTGGTGTTAACCTTTTTAGTTTTGTAGACATTAATGTTTGAAGTTGTGTGTTTATTTAATTCAGATAACTAAACTAATTATCTTATGAGAGAACTATTATCAAAGATTGCTATTGTTATATTTACATCAACATTGCTTGCTAGCTGTACAGTATTACATAGTGGTTATATGACAAACTCTACTGCTTTAAGTCAAGCTAACTTTGAATATGTAAACAACAACATTCAAGGATCAGAAAGCATAGGTTACTTTTTAGGTATTGGTGGTATGGCTTCACATTCTTTAGTTCATAATGCTAAAAAAGATATGCTACAAAGAAATCCGTTAAATGCAAATCAAGCATTAGCTAACCTTACTGTAAACATGAAAACTGATTATACGTTTCCTTTTTTCATTACTGTAACTTGTATTGTAACAGCAGATGTTGTAGAATTTATGAAAAGTGGTTCTAGCAATGTGATTTCAGAAAAGAAGTCATCTACAAACGTGATATTAAGAGAAGAAAAGGAGGAGGGAACTATTCTTTCTGAATTTACTGAGCTAGATGCCCCAATTAATTATGGCTTACCTAATACTTTGGATTCAGTAAATCCATCTAATAAAGAATTCCCTGATTATATAATTTATGATAATGTTAAATATAGCATTGGGGATGTTGTTAATTATACCTATTCTAATAAAGGAGTTATCATAGAAGGCTTTATCCGAGATGAAGCTTCGAGAAGCTTTTTTGATATTAAAATTAAATTAAAAAAGAATAATAAAATAAAACTCACTTCCATCTATAACATTTATAAGTAATTACCTCCACTTTACCACTCTTCGATATTTTAAAGTAACTGATTGAAGTGAAATTGTTGATATTTTGGTTCCATAAATTGGGTGAATGTAAATTTGATTGTGCCCACAATCTTCACTAATTATCGACTCTACACGTTAAATTCTAAAGCACAAAAAAAGCCCAATCTTACGATTGGGCTTTGGCTTCAGCGGAGAAAGAGGGAATCGAAACTCCTTCTACATCCTACTATTTTCGGGCATTTTCACTTTCTATTTCTCTAATGGACACCATTTGGACACCGTTACATAATAGCATTCCTTTGAGTAAATGTAGACCTTTTTCTGGAACTGGCAAGTAGTATTTTTGTTGGTTTGTAATGGACAATATTTGGTGTTTTTTTATTCCTAATATTCCAGCATAAAACTATAAGAAGTACTTATCTCTTTTCCTGAAAATTGATAATTCATTTAGTTGTTTTAATTCTCTAGTTGTTGTGGATTTTGAAACTGGTGTAATAAAAATAATTTTTTTGCTGTCATCCCACCAATATATATAAGCCAGAATAAAGTATTTTCAGAATGCATTAATTTCGAGAATAGTATATTGTTATCTTAATAAGTAGAGTTTAATACATGATAAATCTAAATTAGATTTGAATCAAGTTGAATTATTCAAGAATAAATTATTACAAGTGTTTGGTGAAATGAAAAATTAATAGATTGATGTTATGAAAATTAAGCTCTTACTTTCTTCTGGTAAAGTCTCAATGTAAATCGAATATTTATTCACATAGGTATAGTACTTAGAAGAAGTACACAGCTTTTATTATTAATCAAGTTTTTCAGAAGTTATATTTTGATTCTTTTAATGATTTGACAAATGAACTTGTGTTACCCCTTAACTGTAGTTTTTCCCAAATGAGTATATGAAATTGAATGTATTTTTGGTCTTATTTTCTGCTTCCTAAATTAGGTTTCACAACTGGTAAGGGTTTAAAAATCAATGATTAATCTCGTTTATCATTAAGGTTATTCAAAATCAATTACCATTGAGTTATTAAGAGTGAAAAGTGACTTTATTGGGCATGAAATCATTTATGTCAATATAAATACATTGCAAAATATTTGATGTAATTAATGCGACAGATCCCAGTTATTTAATTTTAAATATCAATTTAAAGTTTTCATTTTAAAATCTCCATTCACCCCAACTCTCGTTTACACTTTGACTAGTGTTAACCTTAGGATTTTGTTTCTTTTTATTTATTTTTAATGAGTTTAATGAGACTTTCTGATTCACATATTCAAACAGCTCACTGTAGGAACAATCCCCATTACTATTTTGTAACATCTCTAAAATAAAGTAGGTAAACATACCATGACCCTGTTCGTAATAAGGTAAAGAAGATTGAGTCTCACTACTAGCAGAGAATACGACTAAATTACCATTAAGGTTATCTTCTTTAGGGCTAATTTTAATTCCTCTTGAGGCAACCAAACCTTGACTTCTTGCGCCTCCCGTAAAGCAGGCATCTAAGAAAACTGTTACTCTATTAGATTTACTTTTCGTTAAGGTCTTGTATAAATCTGATAAATTGATTGCATTACTTAAATCTGTTGCAGTAATATCTACAGGGATTAAATAGGATTCTTTAGTGACTTCATCGGGGTAACCATGACCTGCGTAGTAAAATATTAGTTCAGCATCAGATTCTAAAACCTTCAATATCTCGCTAACTAAAGTGATTTCTCGTTTCATTTGCCCAGCCGTAGCATTGACTAGGTAATGAAGATTTTCTTGTTTTACACCAAGAGTTTTTAAAGCATATTCTTTGAAAATAGTGGCATCATTTTCAGCAAAATCAACATTTTGCTCAGTGCTTAATCCGGCCTGATAAGAAGTATAGTCTTCATTTCCAATGATTAAGGCATAACGATTGTTTGCTTTTGAATTTACTGGGACATCTATATCTACTTTACTTCCAAGAGAGTATACTTTCTTAGTTTTACTAAGTCCTATTTCTCCTTCATAATTCTCAATTTCCCCAATTACGATATCAGAAAAGTTATAAGTAAAGTCTGTTTGTTGGTAATCTAATTTATTTGCTAATGAATATGAGTAATTTTCACCTTTTTTCTTGCTTGAGACTCCTTTATACTTGATATTAAATTCTTGTTTAACTTTATCCTCTAGGCTGGCATCAAAATTAGATATTACGAAAACATTATTTTTAACAATAACATCAAAATTTGAAAATTTTAATTTCTCATAATTTTCTTTAAAATTGGGAGCTTCAATGATTGGAATGTTTATTGGGAATTGACCATGAAGTTTGGACATTAAAATAAAAACTTCATTGTCAGCATCATAATTACTAATTTCTAGATTTGTTTGATCGATATTTATTTTGGAGATAAATTCATTTTTCAAAGAATCTAAGGCGATTTTTTCTAATTTTTCAATTAAAGTTTTCCGTGTCTTGTTATTCACTCGTTCAATGTAGTCAAGAGTCTTTTCATATTCACCCTTAATTTGCCAAATATTTATTTTATTTTCAACATATGGTTGAATTAAAAGATTTAATTCCCGTTGGGTACTGCAAGTGCCATTGTTTGTGTTTGCATCCTTATTAAATTCAATATAACTAGATGATGTACATCCATTAATAATTAAAGATACGCATGACCCATCGTCAGTATTGGCATTGATATCGTAATCTATGTATCTATTATCTATACACCCTAGAATAGATGCTATACAAGAACTATCATTTGTGTTAGCCAACGAATTATAATTAAAGGAGGATTTGTTGGTGCAACCAAATATTTTATTGAAAGTCACCTTAGTTTTTCTAATTGCTCTGTAGTACTTACTATTATAATGCATACCTGAAGAAACTTGATTTGTTTCATTTGGAAAGAAATTATAAAAAAAGTATTTAGAATTTAATTTATCTGATGACCAATAGTCATCAAATACAAAGTCACCAATATTACCTAATGAGTTTTTTTCGGAAGGGCCAATACTTTCATACATTTCAGACAAATCATCTATTGATGGAAGAAACCAATCATTATATGATAAATATTCAAATGCATTGCAATTCTGTTGAGATTTATCTTGCCATTCATGACCAAGATCTTGATGGGTGACTACTGAGACAAAATCTTTTGATTCGTTAATACTGTAAATAATTCCTCCACAAGCATTCATCCCAATAAAAGGTTCAGTATCTAAAGAACATACCTGAGAATAACCATCAGTAATAATTGAAATTGATAGTATATAAAAGATTAGATATTTTTTCATTTCGTAATGATAAATTGATGGTAATACTCAGTTCTATTTTCAGGTTCGATATCTAATATCCATTGGAATACATCTTCAACTGTGGTAATTGTTTCATAACCATCATTGTTTTTCTTAGCTGAATCGTATGGGTAGTATTCTTTCGTAATTACTGTAATTAATCTACCAGATTCATGATTTGTATTTGCTTCAGCTAATAAATAGTCTATCATTTTATTTTTATTGGCTTGAATTAAAGTGTTTTGGGTTCTTTCGTAAGGGAATAATATGTTAGCCTCACTCTCTGAAATGTAAAAGATATTTAGATACGATTCGATAAAAGGAAATATTGAAAACTCAATTCTATCTCCGTCAATATATGAACCTCTTAAACCCTCAATTTTAGCTTTAAAGGTAGGGTCTGGTTTAGATTTGTATTTTTTTACTTTAGCCTTAATTTCAAACTTAATAAAAAACAATTGTTTTTCTGTATCAAACTTCTTTATTGGGTTCACTATGTAATCCCATTCTTTAATACTTCCTCCCAGATGTATTAAAAGGTCTGAGTTGAATACCTCATTTATATTCTCATTAACTTCAGTAGTTAATAATCTTGTATACTCTGAAATGTACTCAGTAACTCCTGCTTTAACTAAAGCCTCACTTTTGGCAGCTTTGAGTCCTTTTTCTAATGCCGAATTGTAAGTATCATTATCTGAGATATATATTTTTTGAGAAACCCTCACGTTTTGAGCATTTGCACATACAATTATAAGTGATGTGAAAAGTATAAGAAACCTCATTTGAATGGAATTATTTAATGAAAAAGATTACTGTAAATTACTCATTTCAGTTTCAAAAGTTTTTTTGAACTTTTCATAATCGTAGTCAATCTTAATTAAATCATCTTTCAGCATACGGTCATGAAACTTCTCAACTAGTTTTTGTGCAGACAACTCTATTGCAACATAAGTTTTAAATTTACCTTCTGATGTTCTTGTTAGCTTTTCACATATGGTTTTTATACCAACCAATTCTTCTTTAATGATTTCTCTATTGAGTCCTTCAAATCTTTCCTCCACCTGTTCTTGATTGTTCATTTCTGAAGACTTTACATAATTATCTACTACAGCAGAAACCAAAACTTTTACAGAAGCAGCCAAGTCGGCTCTTGCATTGCTAAGTGCTTTTTTCTTAGAAACAACTTGATCTAAACTTTCGCCTATACTATTGGCTCTAAAATAATTTTTATTGGTAAAGAAATCTGAGCCAGAGCAATGGATACTAACCTCTGTTTCAGAATAGGTAGATTGTTTTGAAATTTTCTTAGAACTGCTACAAGAGAATAGCATTACAGATAGTACGAGGATAGGTAGGTAATTAGATAGATTCTTCATTTTGGTTGTTTGATTAATTATTAATATAGTTTTTATGCAGTCTTTAAAACTTCCAATTCCCCCAGTCTTCATTTACATTTTGACTTGTGTTTACTTTTGGATTTTGTTCTTTCTCATTTATTTTTAAAGCGTTTAAAGACACTTTTTGATTCACATAATCAAAAAGCTCTGAGTAAGTACATTTCCCTCTACTGCTTTGCAACTTGTCTAAAAGGAAATAGGTGAACATACCATGTGCTTGCTCATAATAAGGTAGTGAGGACTGCTTATCACTACTCGCAGAGAACACAACTAGATTTCCATTCAGGTTATCTTTTTTAGGGCTGATTTTAATTCCTCTAGAGGCAACCAAACCTTGACTTCTAGCTCCGCCAGTAAAACAAGCATCAAGGAATACTGTAATTTTTTTTGCCTTACTTTCCGAAAAGGTTCTGTATAAATCAGATAAATTAATTGCACTACTCAAATCACTAGCTGAAATATCAACTGGGATAAGGTAGGGTACCTTAGTAAGTTCATCAGGATAACCATGACCAGCATAATAAAAAATCAACTCTGCATCTGAACCTAATTGATTCATAATTTTAGAAACTAGTGTGATTTTTTGTTTCATTTGCCCAGCCGTAGCATTTTTTAAATAGTACAGGTTCTCTACTTTAACACCAAGAGTTTTTAGAGCATATTGTTTAAACGTTTTGGCATCATTTTCAGCAAAATCAACATTTTGCTCTGTACTTAAGCCTGACTGATACGAAGTATAATCCTCATTTCCTATAATAAGTGCGTATCGGTTTTCTACTTTAGGGTTTGAAGGGAAGTTTACGTCAACTTTACTACCCAAGGATAATATTTTGTTTTCAACTTTAAACGGTTTACTTGAGGTAGCCTCATTTGAAACTTCAAATTCAATTTCAGGGAAATTGTAATTAATCTCAGTTGAAGAATAAGTAGATTTGTTTTCAATGTCGTAATAAAAACACTCCTGCGGAAGCATTTCACCATCGTAAATTGGATAGCAAACATCCAAGTGAGATAAAGTAAATTTATTATCTATTAATAAAACTTTAGAATTTTCAACAGTTAAGTAACCGACCTTTCTTTTAAACTCTTTTGCATAGTCAATTGATACATTTATAGGGAATTGACCTAATTCAGAATTAATTACAAAAACTTCACTTTCTGCGTCGTACTTACTAAGTGTTATATCGTTTAGATTAATATTTTGAATAAAATCTTTCTTCAATGAGTCTAATGCTAGCGCTTCGATTTTCATAATTTGAACCACCCGAGTCTTCACATTTACCCGTTCTTGATATGTTGACATTTTTTCAAACTCACCTTTGATTTGCCAATTTGATATCTTATCTATTACAAGTTTTCTTAATACATCTTCAATCGATTTATCAACACTAATTATATTTGAATCGAATAACAAATAATTCTTAGTGAATTTATCATCCAAATTCAATATTACATTAGTTCGAAACTTTCCATCAATAAAATTCACAATAAATTCTGAATCATCATATTCAATTTTAATTTTATCCTTGTAACTTCTCCATTGGCCATATGAATCTGAAGCGCTATTACTATAACCCCATGTTTGTTGTCTATTTGTAATAAGAATTTTACAATCACCATTCTTATTAAAAGTGACTGAATGAAAATTCACGTATGCTCCTTTTTCCTCCTCTTCATAGAAAGATAGGTGATTTCCAACAATCATATTGACATTGAGATCTTGGGAGTATGTCTTAAACGTAAAGATTAAGAAAAATGAAAATAATGCAACTTGTAGTCTCATACTTTTATGTGATTATTGTTTTTTATAAACCCTTTAAATTCAGTTATTCAGTAATTATTCTGAATGAATATTTTAATTTATCGTATGAAATATCAAATATAGATTTTTTAAATTTTATTAAAAAAAAAACTCAAGGTTTATGTATGTAAATACCAGTAAAATACACAGGCCTTCACTAAAGCTTAACTATTTTGCAGTTTTTAAGCCTTTTTATAATGCCGAATTGTATCTATCATTATCTGAGATAGATTCTTTTTGATAAACCCTCACGTTTTACACATTTGCACATTCATTGAATCTTCTTTGAATTGATGTCTTTTTTTTTCAATAGATTCTACATCTGGATTTGAGCAACTTATTGTTATTCAGATATTACTAAATGCAAAATATTTGATTTTTCATTTTTCTTTTTTATTTATTAATTGTGAATATTGTCATTGTTATTAAAAGCAAAATTGGTTTGATAGTAAGCTTGTGGAACTTAACTGTTCTTGTAAACAATTTCTATATTTTTATTTCACTCGATATTCTTTCTGGCAAGTGCATATCTGGCCCATAAAGCATTCTTTTTCTTTTCAAACTTGCTCTTTCCCTTTTTGGTAGTGTACCATGAATCATCTTTTTTATAAATTAACTAATTATAAACAAGCCAACTATTAATTTTTCGATTCCTAATTTCAATTTTTTCAGATAATTTTTTTGTTCACAATAATTTTGATTTTGAGAAGTCCTTTGTTTTTACTTCGGTCTTTTCTGTAACTTTCGTTTTAGAGACTATTTGTCTTGTTGCGTGAACTTTTTGAACAGAGATCGTTCAGTTCGCATTTCCTTTTTATGCTTAAAGTCATTTTTTCTGTTTTGGTACTTTATTAGCTTTGTAGCGTACAAAAATTCTGTAAACTACATTTCTTACCTTTTTGGGATGGGATGGATTAATAACCTCATTATTTCATCTATTGACTACACAGTTAGACTTCGTAATTCCATTGGTATTTACTGGATCAATACACTTAGATAAAAGCGAATTGTTTAACGCCTAGAGCTCATATCTTCAAAGCTACTTCTGTTTAACCAGTTACTGATGGTCTTTTGGTACACTTCAATTTTATACAAAGGTTGCTGTTTGTTGTAATACTCTTGTTAACTTAAGAACGCAAACGTATATTTGTTGAATGCGTTAGAGTGATATAATTGTTTAATATTGTTATGTTTTATCAATCATAAATTTTTATCGATACTTCGTATCCCTGCGTTTCATCGTGTTACAATAGAATTACGAAAAATACTTGAACAAGGTTTTAATACTAATCAAGTAAGGGTTTAAAATAGAGGTGTATGGAAGGATTATTAATTTATTTACTTTGTCTTTTATTACCATTTTTAATAATTGGAGTAATTGAAAGAGAACAGACTAAAACTACTTATCATGAAAATAATAAATTAAAAACAAAATATATTTATCGGAACTTCATTTTTAGTAAAAAATGTGTAATATCTGATAAAGGTTGGTATAAAAATGGACAGTTAAAATTCAAAATAGAGTATCGAAATGAAAAAAAATCAAAAGAAACAAGGTATTTTGAAGATGGACAGATAGATTCAATAAAAGAACATCAATTACCAATACTATTAAATACAATCTATAAAAGGTTTAACTCTGAAGGGAATATAACTAATTATGTAGGGTTTAAAACCTCTATGTTTGATGAGTATGGCTCAGATAAATATTCAGAAGAGTCTAAATCAAAAATATTTATACAGCCAAATATAGAAGAATTGAGAATTGCGCAATTTTTGCTAAAAAACTCAAATAATGGACTATATAATTTTGAGAATCACATCAATTTAAAATCTTATAAATTTGATTATAATGATATTGATTATCTAAATGATATTCAGAAAAGTATTAAACGAGGTTATTGGATTAAAAACCATGAGTATGAGTATGACGAAGGTGAATTTTACGTAACGATAACTAAAAAATAATAGTGTTCTTGTTTTGTTGGGTTCGAAACACATAACACTGTGTAGGATTTTAAATACTGACATTCTTTATGAGGTTTTTATGCTCAATAATTTTCACATTTCCAATACTTTCTCTAATCGCATTCGTAATATTCACTTTATCTTCATCAGGGCTTCTATACTAATATTGTGGTACAATCCCTTTACCCGAAACCGATTATTTTAATGGGAGTTGGGGTGTCTGATCTATTTTAAGGTTTCAGAATTGAAAAGTCGATTTTATTAGTCAGAACATGCAAGACAAGGAGGTGCCTCTAACCTAACCCAGTATGCATTTCAAGAAATATACCTTTATATGTATCTAATACATTATTATAATTACAACCTTGTGAATCTAAACATCCGTGAACTACACTATTATCCTCGTAAGAAGAAATAAATAAAAATGGTGCAAGTAATAAAGTGTAAAGTAGTTTTTTCATGGTCCCGTGGAATAAGAAGCCTGAAGTTATGAAATAGTGTAAGTAAAAAAGAAGGTTTAGATGGAGCTATTTAGCTAAAGACATCCACACAAACATGAATACAATTTTTTTATTGAATTAAACATTCTGGAACTCATTTAGATTAAGTGGATATGCTATATATTCATTGCCCATATATGATTTCATCACTAGACCATTATTTTTACCTAGTGCTGTTATGGAGTTATCTTTGATATAGCCAGCGCTTTGCATTAAGTCAATAATTATTGACTGAGAAACCCCTTTACTTTTAGAGATTTGTGTTGCAGATTTTACACTGGCTTTTAGTTTTTTAGATGGCTCTTGATTAGAAGATTTCTTACTTTTAACTTGCCCTTTTAGGTTGTCTATAATTATATTTCTATCCGTTAATTCTTTACCTCCAATTAGTCCAGAAATTCCTTTCTTATTTCCAATAATTGGCTCTGACTTAAACATTAACTCAGATTCTGCATAAATATTTTCAAATTTTTCAATTGGATTTATTTCTTTTTTTGTTCCTAAAAAATCTTTCTTAACCTTATTAATGCCATCACCAATGTTATTAAGAACACCCTCAATAGCCTTATTTATATATCCTGGTTCTGAATACTCACAGATAATACCAACTTCTATATTAGTTGCAAGCGAGTAATCATATAAGTTTATGCTAGTCATAATAAACCTAGTGTCGCTTTGATAAAATTTTGCATGCAATAGAGGGTTGTATCTTATTTCGATATTTGGAAATTCTTTCAAAAAATCAAAACTATCCTTCTTTACACTTTTATAAATATTGTTTTCGTTTTCACCAAATAAAACTTTTAGTTTAAAATCATGTAGACTTTTCTTTTCATTTAATATACTTCGAATTCTAGGAGATAAATCAATGAAAGGAGAAATCAAAAGCAACTCCCCCTTAGAGTCTTGAATTAAGTCCTCTATAGCATCTACTAATTTTGTATTGAAAATAAAACCTACATCATCCATGAGCTAATTACTTATATGAGTTAGAAAGTGTAAAACTAATATATAAATTCTATCCTCATATATTTTGAGTAATCAATTTCGTAATATACCATCACACACTTAAAGAAATATATCCCTAAAAAAGTTTAAGTGTATTAAACTACCTCATGTTAAGCCTAATCTATGATTTTATTTTAACGCAGAGCTAAATATGCTAAAAAAGTAGTTATGGAGCTCGTGTGAATTCCGGCTATACTGACCAACCTAACTGTCCCATTTTGACCAGGTAATTTAAGTGAATAACGCGCGATAAGTATTATTATCATAGTTACTAAAATTTAAAATTATGCTCTTGTTCTATAGGGGGCGACACAATATTGATTTCCTTACAAGCTTGTAAATATCCTCTTCAACTTTCTATTATCTTTATGTTTGTATCAATATTAATTTAATCCAACAAAATGGTACAGAACAAAAAAACTTATTATCAAATTATCCTTGACATGAGCTCTTCAATGGGAGATTGTCTCAACGAAACGATTAATGGTTTCAATATGCAAATGGAATCTATTGAAAAGCTTCAGGAGCAACATCCCGAGCAAGAATTCTTAGTGTCTTTAACTACCTTTAACAATGAGAGTAAAATTCAATTTGAATTCTTAAAGCCAAGCTCAAGTATCAGTTTAACTAAGTGGAGTCGTTGGTGGCATAAGTCTGTAGATCAAATACAATATTCTCCAAGTGGAATGACTGCTTTGTATGATGCAATTGGCAAATCTTGTCAGTCTGTCATGAACAGAGCAAAAGAAGAGTTAGATAGTAATTTAGCTACT
>Ga0308003_1000770_pt1 | contig 14302 bp, 11 predicted proteins | sample Neamet36_FD_203159 | JGI IMG/M metagenome (GOLD analysis project Ga0308003, IMG submission 203159) | Marine microbial communities from water near the shore, Antarctic Ocean - #36 | ecosystem: Environmental > Aquatic > Marine > Unclassified | place: Southern Ocean | collected 2014-06-06
ATAATCACAAAATAGCAATCATAGGCCTCGGTTACGTTGGGTTACCATTAGCTGTAGAATTTGCTAAGCAATACAAAGTAATAGGATTCGATATTAATAACAGTCGTGTAGATGAGCTTAAAACGGGGAATGACCACACTTTAGAGGTTAGCCCGGTAGATTTAAAAAAAGTATTAGTAAGTAAAGCAGAAATAGAATCTAAGAATCAAATTGGCTTACTACCCAGTGCTGATGTAAACGATATAGCCTCAGCGAATATCTATATAGTTACGGTACCTACACCAATCGACGAGCATAAACGCCCAGACTTAAGACCTCTATTAGGGGCTTCAGCAATGATTTCTAAAATCTTAAAAAAGGGAGATATTGTAATTTACGAATCTACCGTATACCCTGGATGTACCGAAGAAGACTGCGTACCCGTATTAGAAAAATCTAGCGGACTCGTATTTAACCAAGACTTCTTCTGCGGCTACTCACCAGAACGTATTAATCCAGGAGATAAAATAAATACGCTGGCCACGATTAAAAAAGTAACCTCCGGTTCTACACCAGGAATAGGAATAGAAGTAGATAATTTATACAAAACTATTATTACTGCAGGTACGCACCTTGCGCCTACACTAAAAGTGGCTGAAGCATCTAAAGCAATAGAAAATGCACAAAGAGATGTAAACATCTCTTTTGTAAACGAACTGGCTTTAATTTTCGACCGTATGAATATTGATACCCACGATGTATTAGCTGCTGCAGGAACCAAATGGAATTTCTTACCCTTTAAGCCTGGATTAGTTGGTGGACACTGTATAAGTGTAGATCCGTATTATTTAGCACATAAAGCTGAATCTTTAGGATACCATCCTGCCGTAATACTTTCTGGCCGTAGAGTAAACGATCAAATGGGCGCTTTTGTAGCTACGAAAGTTGTTAAGTTAATGATCCAAAAAGGGATTCAAATAAAAGGAGCCAAGGTGCTCATTTTAGGAATCACTTTTAAAGAAAACTGCCCAGATATTAGAAACACCAAAGTGGTAGATATTCACAAAGAACTACTCAGCTATAATGCCTCAGTTGATATTTACGATCCTTGGGCAAACAAAGCAGCGGTTAAAGAGGTGTATGGCATCAATTTAATCGAAGAGTTAGATTTATCACTCTACCAGGCAATCATTCTATCTGTTGCGCATACCGAATTTGAACAAATTGACTTTAACAATTTAAAGAAGAAGGATCTTGTTATTTTCGATACGAAGGGTGTAATAGACCTTGCGAATACAGATGCGAGGTTATAGTTGAAAATATGAATCTTTCTTCGCTACAATTATAGTGAGTTTACATGAATTAATGTCTTGGTTCAGTCGAAATTATATATATATTTACAAGATTAATTGGAGTGATTTAATGCGTGTAATTCTGGGACTCACTGGGCGAAGCGGGGCAGTAAATACCGTTTTACGTTATTTAACACTATAAATTTATAGAATTAAACAAAAACAATTATGAATTACCCACTCTTACCTAAGCCATTTTCTTACCAGTTAAATGATTTGAAACAGGGTTTATTGCTTTTTTTAATGTGTTTTAGCCTTGTAGGTTTTGCTCAAACTGAGCTAATGCTAAATAATGAAGTTAACAGAAGAGGTATAAACACTATGTCGGAGGTAAATGCAGCATTGGCTTCGCAAGGAATGACAGAAGCTGAAGCTCGTAAAATGGCAAAAGTGTACGGTATTAATTACGACGATTATATAGCAAAACATATTTTAGGAGGTAAGTCTAAACCAAATGCAGCAGTTGCGGTAGCAGACAATGGAGTAACGGAAACGACCACCACTATATCTTATTCTGGTGATGCGGCAGTAGCTGCTACGCCAACACTAGCAGCTCCAAAGGTAGCAGCGAAATATTTTGGTTACGAGATTTTCCAAAACAACCCTTTTGCGAATAAGGATTACTTAGTAGGAAATATTGATGAGAACTATATCCTCGGACCTGGTGATGAGATTCGTTTGTATGTTTGGGGTTCACATGCTTACCAAGCACAAGTTCGCATTGACCTAAATGGGAATGTTGTATTACCAGACAACGGTGTATTCTTCGCTTCTGGATATACTTTTGAGACCTTAAAGAAGAAATTGAGCAACTATCTAGGGAAATCTTTTTCTGGTTTAGTAACTTCACCACAAACTTCATTTATAGATGTTTCCTTAACTCAATTACGTCCTGTAAGTATTACGGTATTGGGAGAGTCAAACACACCTGGGCCCCACTTGGTAAATGGGTTTGCTACGGTACTCAATGCTTTATATGCTTCGGGTGGTATAAAGACTACAGGGTCTTTACGTGAGATTAAAGTGTACAGAAATAATAAGTTGATTAAAACAATCGACTTATACGATTATATCACCAAAGGTTCATTAAGTAAAGATGTTCGTTTAATGAACAACGATATCATCTTTATTCCAATGCGTAACAATAGTATCACGCTTAATGGAGCGGTTAAGAAGTCTGCTATTTTTGAATTGAAAGATAATGAAGGTTTAAGTGAAATTCTAGAATTAGCTGGAGGTTTAAATGCTGATGCTTCCTTAAAGAATGTAAGCCTGAGTAGAATTACTCCTTTTGAAAATCGTTCTGATGACGAGGTTTACCACCGATTTATTTCTTCTATTGATTTAGCTGAATTGAAAAAAGCTAAAAAGAATTACGCATTGAACGATGGAGATGTAATTTCTGTAAAGACTATCCTCGGAAAAGTCTTGAATCAAGCAAGTATTTCTGGACCTGTAAAAAGACCAGGTACTTATGCTATTTCAGAATTCCCAGACATCCATTCTTTAATTGTTTCTGCTGCAGACAGCCTTTTGCCTAGAGTATATATGGAGCGTATTCACCTGTACAGATCCAACGAGGACGGTACACGCAATTTCTACACCTTTAACTTAGAGAAGGTGTTGGCTGGAACAGAAAACTTTGGTTTACAAAATGAAGATAGATTGGAGCTCTTTGGTTTAAGCCATACTGAAGGAGACGATAGAAAAGTAAGTATTTCGGGTTATGGATCTACAGGAGGTACACATGAATGGAATGAAGACTTGACCATGTACGACGTAATTTTTCAAACCGTTTCTCTAGAAGATAAGGATTTCCAAGCGCAGGTATTAAATTCTCGTGTGGACTTAAATCGTTATAATGTAGAATCAGGAATGTACTATAAGCAGTCTTATAATTTATTGGATGTGTTAAGTAAAGATAAAAATGAAAAATTAATTCCTCGTGATAGAATTGTACTGTACTCTAAAGCCTTAAATACCATCATCAACAAAACGGTATCAATAAAAGGTTATGTAAAGCGTCCCGGGGCTTTTACCTTAACGGAAGACATGACGGCTGAAGATTTAATCCTTCTGGCAGGCGGATACCAAGAATATGCCATTCAAGAATCGGCTATTGTTTCTAGACCTAAATTTGATGTAGACAAAGGAGAGATTTCTGAAGAATTTGATGTGCTTTTAGACTTGGACTATATTTTGGGTGCTTCTAAAAACAAAACAGAGACAGCTTTCTACCTGCAGCACCACGATGTGGTAAACATTCGCCAAATTCCTGGGGTAGCGGGAATGAAATCCATCACCGTTTCGGGTGAAGTACGTTACCCTGGCGTAGTGAGCTTAACCAACAAAAAACAAAACTTAAAAGAAGTTTTAAATAAAGCAGGAGGAATGACTCCTTTTGCCTCTTTAAAATCTTCGTATATCCTTAGAGCTGGAGACCGATTTATCATAGACATGAAAAAAACCCTTAAAGACCAAGTATCCTTCTTAGAAAATGGGGATCATATTGTAATTGGAACAAATACTGGGGCTGTATCGGTACAGGGAGCTGTTGCGAATGAAGGTTTATTCGTTTGGGAGCAAGGAAAACGCGTAAAAGGCTATATTAGAAACTCAGGGAATTACGATGGACAAATTGAAAATGTTATTGTACAACATCCCAACGGAATTTCGAGAAAGAAAAGATGGTATACCAATCCGAGGGTAATACCAAACTCCAAGATTTTTGTTTATCAAAAACCCGAAAAGGAAAAGAAGGAGCGCAATGGAGATAGTATGGATAAATTTATTCAAGTTCTTTCTGTGCTTACAGGTGCACTAACTACTCTAGTACTAGTAAAGGCCCTTTAAAATAGAGCTCCTATTGCTATCGGGAAGGAAGAGCTGAGTAAGAAATACTATGTCATCCTGAGTTTGTCGAAGGGTGAGTTTAGCGAAGACCAATTGACCTCATTATATTTATCATTTTTAATCTTATCTCCAGCTTAGTCCTTAACCGACCTATTGACTGCACGATATTTTGACATTTTTTACCCATGGAAAACAAACCCAACATAGACCATAATCGCACACCTCACTACGATGAAGACGAGATAGATTTAATAGCTCTAGCTAAAACCTTATGGGCTGGTCGTAAAACCATCATCAAGACTACAATCATCTTTGCTTGTATTGGCCTTTTTGTTGCCTTAACGACACCAGCACAATACACTTCGACCGTAGTTGTGAAGCCTATTTTATCAGATGCAAAGGCTAATATTAGTGGGTCCTTAGGAGGTTTGGCTGCTATGGCTGGAATTAATTTGGGGAGCTCTAGTGCTTCTGCTGAAATACATCCTACATTATATCCTAAAATTGTAGAGTCCTACAAATTTCAAAAAGAGTTGATGCAAACTCTTATTTATGTTAGTGAATTGAACAAAGAAGTGACTTTTGAGAAGTATTATACTGAAATTTATCGCCCATCGATTTTAGGTTATATAAAGAGATATACAATAGACTTACCAGCGATGTTTTTGAAGTTTTTGAGTAGCGAAAAAGAAAGAAGTGAATATAATATTGCTTTTTATAGAATTACTGAAAAAGATAAAGAGCTATTAAAAATTCTTTCCAGCCAATTGGATATTATTGTAGATGAAAATGATGGCTCTGTAAGTTTATACGCCACTATGCCAGAAAACATACAAGCGGCTCAAGTAGTGGAAGCAATGCAAAGTATTTTACAGAGGGAGGTCATTACTCATAAGATGAAAAAAGCAAAAGAAGACTTAGCTTTTATTGAAGACCGATTTAAAGAAAAGAAAAAGGAATTTGAGTTCGCACAAAATAATTTAGCGAAATACCGAGATGCTAATAAAAATGTAAGTACTGCTATAGCATTGACAGAGGTTGAGCGCTTGGAATCCGAGTACCAATTATCTTTTTCAGTTTATTCAGAATTAGCAAAGCAAGTAGAAGCTCAAAAAATTCAGGTAAAAGAGAACACTCCAGTATTTGCGGTACTACAAGGTGCAGTAGTACAGATAGACAGGTCTAGTAAGTCTAAAATAGTGATTGGATTCATATGGATTGTGCTGGGAGGAGTAATTAGTATAAGTGTTGTCACATTAACCAGTATAGTTAGTAAATTTAAAGTTAAGTTGAAAAATGATTAAAAGTATTGCTAAGGAAGTGTTTGAAATTGAGGCTAAAGAAATAGCTAAATTAAGTAATTTATTGACAGATGATTTTGAGTATGCAGTGAAGGCGATACTTGCTTCAGAAGGGAAATTAATTATTTCTGGAATGGGTAAATCTGGGATAATTGCTAAGAAAATTGCAGCAACATTAGCGAGCACGGGTACACCAAGTTTTTTTCTACATCCAGGTGAAGCTTATCATGGCGACCTTGGCATGATTGAATCTAATGATATCGTGTTACTTATTTCTAATTCGGGAGAAACTGATGAGGTCTTAAAATTAATCCCTTTTTTAAAGAGACAGAAGAATATAACGATTTCTATGAGCGGAAACCCAAATTCAACTTTGGCGAAGAACACGAAATATCATCTTAATATTTCAGTGGATAAGGAAGCATGTCCACTACAGCTAGCACCTACGTCATCCACAACAGCTACTTTAGTTATGGGAGATGCAATTGCTGTAGCCTTAATGAAATTACGTGATTTTAAGGATGTAAATTTTGCTAAGTTTCACCCAGGCGGGAGTCTTGGAAGAAGGTTGTTAACTAAGGTTGAAGATGTGATGAAAAAGGTTAGATTGCCAATATGTAATGGAAGTCTACCTATTATTGATGTGGTACATAAGATTACAGAGGGAAAGTGTGGTTTAGTTGTGGTATTGCGAGATAATAAGATACTGGGTGTGATTTCTGATGGAGATATAAGACGTACTATGCAATCAAATGAAAATGGATTCTTTGATCTAGTTGCAAAAGATGTAATGACTAGGGCTCCAAAAACAATTAATGGGCTAGAAAAATTAGTGCAAGCTGAAGAGATTATGCGGAAAAGGAAAATAAATTCATTACTTGTAAGTAATGAGAGTGACAACTTAGTTGGAATAATCCAGTTATATGACTTAATATAAAATAATGAATACTGTAATTGTTATACCGGCTAGATTAGAGTCGACGAGATTACCCAATAAAGTATTATTAGATTTACATGGAAAAAGTATAATACATCGAGTTTATAATCAGTGCATCAAAGTTAGGAATGTTTCATCTGTATTTATTGCAACTGATAATGATAAAATTATTGAGCACTGTCAATTATTTACAGACAATATTATTCGTACCAATAAAAAACATGTAACGGGTACAGACAGAATATCGGAGGCAATAACTAAGATTAATTGTGATAATGTAATAAATGTTCAAGCTGACGAGCCTTTTATCGCTGTTAGTCTCATTGAAGAATTGTCAAAACAAATTGATGAAAAAGATGTTCAAATGGCAAGTGCAATGCACAGAATAAAATTGTTTGATGACTTATTAGACCCAAATAATGTAAAAGTATGTGTAGATAACGAAATGAATGCACTCTACTTTTCAAGAGGAATTATACCATATTATAGAAATGACAAAGAACAACTTCTGCCTAGATCTAATCATATTCCGAATCAGTTACACTATTTTAAACACATTGGGATATATGGATTCAAAAAATGCTTTTTGTTAAAATACTCTAAAATGAAACCCTCCCCTGCTGAAAATATTGAAAAACTAGAACAGTTAAGAGTTTTAGAAAATGGATTTAAAATCCGTATGATTGAAACAAAAAGTCCAACACTGGGTATAGATACTTTGGAAGATTACCAACTTGCACAAAAAATAATTAACGAACAACAATAACAAAATGAACAGTCAAGAATTATATCAAAAGTTACAAACAGAAAAGTTCATTATTAGTGGTCCTTGTGTTATCGAAAGTGAATCTATGATTATGCACCTTGCTGAGAATATTAAACAGATTACAGAGGATTTAGATCTTACCTACATTTTTAAGGCCTCTTTCGATAAGGCTAATAGAACTTCTTTAGATAGTTACAGAGGACCAGGTTTAGAAGAAGGTTTAAGGATTTTAGAAAAAGTAAAAACTGAGTTTAACCTGCCTATAACAACTGATATACATGATAGTAGCCAAGTTGATATAGTTGCAGAAGTAGCAGATATTCTTCAAATCCCTGCTTTCTTGTGCCGACAAACCGATTTGCTTATTGCTGCTGCTAAAACTGATAAAATTGTAAATATTAAGAAAGCACAGTTTTTAGATGGAAAGGATATGTTTTACCCAGCTAACAAGGTGAAAGAAAGCGGAAATAATAAAATTATGTTAACCGAAAGAGGGTCTATGTTTGGTTTAGGGAATTTAGTAGTAGATTTCCGTCAAATAATTGATATGAAGGAGTTTGGTTATCCCGTGGTGATGGATGTTACGCATTCAACACAAAAACCTAGTTCTTTAGGTGGTAAAAGTGGTGGTGATAGAAAATACGCGCCTTATATGGCAAAATTAGCCAATGCTTTGGAAGTAAATGGGTTTTTCTTTGAAGTTCATGAAGACCCTTCTATTGCGTTGAGCGACGGGCCAAACATGGTGTATTTGAAGGATTTTAAGGAGATGTTAAAAAATATAGTGTAAATGTTGGAGGGTTATTTGATCGCAATAGTTATTGGTAATTTATTTTTTATACGTTACTGGTATTTAAAACATAATCAAATAATAAATTTAGGCTCTTTTTTTAATATTCTTTCAATTTTATACTTCGGGCTTGGTATATATCTTTATCACATAATTCAATTAAAAACTTTAAATAATGAACTTGAAATCGTAGCAAGGTTTTCAATGTATGCAGTATTAGCTTATAACTTCGGTTATTATTTAGTTTCAAGGTTTAGGCAGGTAGATGTTAATCAGAAATTTGTAAGCCTTCCGTCAAATAAAATTTTAATATCAATAGTATGTATGGCTGTAGTTACACAATTATACATGGTATTAAAAGTGGGATTAGTAGATTTTTTTTTAATGAATCGAACAGAGCGATTTAACTATTTTAGTAACAATACATATTTATTATACGTTAGTACTTTTTTATACTTAGCATATATTGATTATGCAATTCGAGGATTGTATTTTGAATCAAAAAAGTATAAAAGATATTTTAAGTATTTATTTATTTACCTACTAGTTTGGGGTATTGCTACTATTTCAAGAAATGACTTGTTGATAGTTTTTCTAACCATAATGTATATTTTGGAAAGAAAAGAAAAATTAAACACAAAGAAAATAGTACTTTATAGTATCAGTTTATTGGCTGGCTTATTTGTATTTAAAGGACTAATGTATGGTGCTGTTTTAAATAATTCATCTCAAGAAGGTTTGAATTTTGGGGAATTAATAAACTGGGTACGAAACTCTGTAATGATAATAAATAATAGTAATACATCTTACAATCACTTTAGTTATTGGATTACGATAAAAGGTTTGCTAACGCCATTTATTAATGAAAGTGAACCATTATCGAATTGGTTTATGGAAACGTATTACCCAAAAGCTTATGCGAATGGTAATAAATATGGTTTTAGTGGTGTCATTGAAGGATACATGATGGGGGGGGGGGTGTTTACCTTTTTACATTTTTTTATAACAGGAATCTTATTAGCTATTTTTTCATTTGGTAAGTCTTGGATACACATGTTTTTAACAATTATGTCAATGTTAATTTTATATAAGTTGTTTCGCTCTGAGAGTTATAATTTCTACAGACAACTATTTTGGTATGGATTGTATCCTATGTTGCTAATAAAGTATTTATCAAAGATCTTATCATTTATTAAAAGTTGAAACAGTTAGTACAATTATTTTTTAGTCGTGGAATGAGTGTTGTTTGTGCTTATGTATTTACACTATCTATTACCACACACTTACCCACTAATGATGCTGGTGTATTCTTTATGGCGGTAAATATATTGTCATTACTTATTCTGTTTGTGAAATTCGGTCAGGATCAAATTATCATAAGAAGACTTTCTTCAGTTAATCATCAATCTAATAAAGAACAGATAGGGTTCATTATTTCCAGCTCTTTTTTTGTCCTCTTTTTCTTATCTATACTAGTGTATACGATCTGGGCTATATTTGGAGAGTATATTTTTGTGAAATATCTTGAGAAGAATCTATTGTATGACACAAGTAAATATGTTATTATATCTGTTTTACCCGTTTCAATTATTTTTGTAATCAGTGGGATATTAAAATCTTTCGATAAACAAGGTTTAGCAAATTTTATAGAAACTGGTATGTTACCCTTATTTATGGTAGTTGTAATATTATTGTGTAAGAACGATATAATTTTATATTCAAAAGCTTATTTATTATGCTCAATAATTATTGTTATTATTCTAATTAGTTATATTAAAAAGTATTTCAGAATCCATAGATTAGAGCCCCTTGTTGATGTTAGTTCTTTTAGATCTGGATATGTGTTAATGCTGGCTGCTATAATGAATTATTCATTGATTACTTTTCCAGTTTTTGTTGTTATGTATTTTCATACGAACTCAGATGTAGCCTTGCTGAATGTGAGCTTAAAACTATCATTCATAATATCTGTTGTAATTACAATTTTTAATAGTCTTGTAGCACCTAAATTTGTAGCACTACATTCAATTAATTCAATTAAAGCACTCAAAATATATTATTATAAAATGCGAAATGGCATGATCATAACAGTTTTATTTCCTGTTATATTTTTATTCGTATTTTCTTCAGAAGTATTAAATTTATTTGGGGTAGATTATGTTTCAGCTATCGTTAGTTTAAGAATTTTATTAGTGGCGCAATTTATTAGTGTTTTAACAGGAACAACAGGAACATTTTTATCAATGGTTTCAGAGGAAAAAACATTTAGAAAGAATGTGTTTATTTCATTTGTATTTGGTTTACCATTTGGAGTTTTAATGATTAAATATTATGGTCTAAATGGTGCTGCATTGGCAATATCTTTTTCAATAGTTCTTGAAAATATATTAAGCTACTTTAGTATACGACAATACTTTAAAGCTAACTCTTTTGAATAAAGTATTATTTCTAGAAGATGAAAAATATCTATTAAATTTGGGTGTTTTTGAAAATTGTGCATGTTGTGATGGTACTGAAGATTATAAGATTCTCGATTCTACAATTAAAAAATATGATCTAGTAATATCACAACTTTATACTAGTCCATTATCTAATTTTTTGATAATAAAAGCAAAAAATAATAATGTAAAAACAATGTTGTTATGTGATGGCGTATTAGAGTGGGCAAATTGCTTTACAAATCCAATGAATAGTAAGTACAATTTAAATTTTTATCATCCAATATTACATGACATGGTTTTGAGTGTTGGCAATGTAGAATCCAAATATTTTAAATTCTTAGGATTTAATTCAAAACAATATGTACCTAAACGAATGAAGCCAACCATGGATAAAATAGGTAAAGTAAACAAAAATAGACTATTGATAACTACTGCAAATACTGCATATTATAACAATTCAGAAAAATTACATTTGGTAACTTTAATCAAAGATGTTCAAAGTTCTTGCCATGTAATCCAATTAGACTACATTTTTAGACTATTTGATGATGAATTGATTAATCTCTTAGGGGTTAGTGACGAAAAAAATCATATTAATGGTTCGTTTGAAGAATGCTTAACTCTGGTTGATTTTGTTGTTTCTACACCAAGTAGTATTTCTATATCCGCAATGTTCCATGGTAAACCATTAGGTCATTTAATATATAGAGATGCCCCAATGTTTGTTCAAGCAGGTTGGAACATTTCTAGTTCAATAGATATCGATTTAACCTTAAAGCATATGATTTCTTTTAATAAAGAAAGATTGGATTTTCAAGATTTTCAAGTCTCTAATTATATCACAGATGATATGGGTTTGGAGGAAGACATATTTAAAGAATTATCTAAACAAAAATCTGAAAAAATAGAAAAATTTATAAATCAGAATTTATACAATATGTTAAATTCGAAGTTTAATTTCAACATTGAATATTCAATAAGGAAGTTGTACTTATCATTCAAATCACATAGACTGTTTAAGGTTGTAAAAAAGAAATTGTATTAATATTTTAAAGGCGATATTTCATGGTTAAACAAAAATTATTATTTGTGATAACAAAGAGTGACTCTATTGGTGGTGCACAAATATATGTTCTAAACTTAGCTGAATCATTTAAAAATGATGGGTTTGAAGTTGCAATAGCTGCTGGAGGGAATGGCGCTTTTGCTGATTTAGTTAGGGCAAAGGATATATCATACATTACTTTGAAAAAAATCGAAAACACATTAAATATTTTAAAGTTACCATCAGCAGTATTAGAGTTAAACAGTGTAATAAACAAATATAATCCTGACTTAGTTTCTCTTAACTCATCAATGGTTGGTTTAGTCGGTCGCATTTCATGTTACTTAACTAAAACGTTTAATGTTTTTACCGTTCATGGTTGGTCGTACACTGACGGAATTTCTCCATTTAAGGCTGCTATCTTCAATTACATTGAGAAAGGACTTAAAACGATTTACACATCATGGATATTAGTGTCGAAGTATGATTATAATCTGGGTATCACAAATAATACATTAATTTCTGAGAGAGCTGAAGTCATTTATAATGGTTTCATATTGAATAATAATGAATGTTCTCAAATTCAATTAGACGATAAGTTAGTAAATATCGTGATGGTTGCACGACACGATAATCAAAAAGATCATAAGACTCTTTTTAATGCTTTGAAAGCCTTAGATGGTTATAAGTTGTATTTAATTGGTGATGGACCATTATTACAAGCTAATGTGATATATGTTAAAGAAATTGGAATATTTAAAAATGTTGAATTTTTAGGTTACAAAAATGATGTTTTAGATTATGTCAAGAAATCTGATATTTTCGTTTTAAGTTCCAATTGGGAAGGTTTTCCAATATCAACAATTGAGGCAATGGGGTGTGGAGTACCAGTCATTGTTTCTGGTGTTGGAGGTGCAGGTGAAGCTGTTGAGGAAGGTGTAAGTGGATATGTTATAAAAAGAAAAGATTCTTCTTTAATGTCTAAACGAATAAATAGTTTAATTTTAAATAAAAAATTGAGAGGCTATATGGGTGTTTCGGCTGAAAAACGTGCAAATAAGCTTTTCACTTTGGAGCTTATGTATGAAAAAACTAAAAGATTCTATTTGTCAATAATCGAAAAATTATGATTCAGATATTTACCCCAGAAGACTCTTCTGAAATTGTAAATGCTATTTCTAAAGCAAATATAGATTGTTTTTGTCTAAACAAAGATCAAGATTTACATGTGAATGGTGAGTTTATTTTACACCACAGGCCAAGGAAGTTAGATCAACATGTAAAAAACATTCTTATTGACGCCATAGCAAAAGGAGCTAAAGTCATGCCATTTGTTGATTATTTAGATAAAATAAATGGCTACACTGAAATTGCACTTTTAAATTCGGACTACTTTATACAAAAGACAGATTTTTCAGTTTTAAGAAGTCGAAAAAAAGTTATGATTAAGTCTTTAATGGATAAAGTTATATCTGTACTCTTATTAGTTGTTACTTCACCAATAATGCTAATTACTGCTCTTTTAATTAGGCTGGAATCTAGGGGGGGGCTTTTTTACAAACAAGAACGTATAGGTCAGTTTAACAAACCCTTTATGGTGTACAAATTTAGAAGTATGAGACTTGATGCAGAGGCTGATGGAGCTCAATGGTCAAAGAAAGGCGATAGTAGAATAACAAAAGTAGGACGTATCATTAGAAAATTAAGGGTTGATGAATTACCTCAATTAATTAACGTTTTAAAAGGCGAGATGAGTGTTGTTGGTCCAAGACCAGAAAGAGAAGTATTTATAAATGAATTAGAGAAGGAAATACCTTATTATCGTTTTAGACACGCTGTACTTCCTGGTGTTACAGGTTGGGCTCAAGTTAAATACCCATATGGTGCGTCTATAGAAGATTCAAAATGGAAGCATAAATATGACCTTTATTACATAAAACACGGTGGTTTAAGGATGGATTTGAAAATTTTATTATACACTGTTAAAGTAGTTTTACTAGGGAAAGGACAATAATATCAAGAACCCCTTACCTAGGACATTTTTAGTATAATTTATCTCCTACCCTCTAGAATCAATTATTAAAATTTCAGACAGTATTTATTAAATTATTTCACCATGAAGAAAAAATCAATCATAGTTTCAGGATATTTTAATCCGATACATAAAGGGCATTTAGAATACTTTAATACTGCCAAGGCATTAACCGATGAGTTGTTTGTAATTGTAAACAACGACTATCAACGAGCTTTAAAGGGCAGTATTGAATTTCAGCTTGAAGAGGAGCGTATGATTATTGTCTCTAATATAAAAGCGGTAGACAAGGCTATACTATCTGTAGATACAGATAGAACGGTTTGTAAAACAATAGCAGCAATAGCAAAGGAGTACGGTGAAGGTTACAGTTTAGCCTTTGCAAATGGCGGAGATCAAAATAATGAGACCATTCCAGAAAAAAGTATTTGCGAGACTATGGGCATAGAACTTTTAGATGGCTTAGGAGATAAAATTCAATCGAGTAGCTGGCTCTTAAAAAAATAAGACATCGCTAAAGACTCTGTAACTAGATTTTAAAACAAAAAGCCCTCCATATGGAGGGCTTTTTGTTTTAGTCTCTAAAATAATTGAGGACGGAACTAAAAAAAAGAAATAGACATCCAGCCTTTAACCGACCTCTTGAACTATTGAATTTCAATCCAAGACTCAAAACTATTTCCAATACTAGCCTTTGTCCTTTTTCTGATTATCTTAGCGCTGATGAAAAAACCACAAACATACCAGGCACACGAAACGGCTGTAATAGATGCGGATTGTACCATTGGTTCTGGAACCAAAATTTG
>Ga0308003_1000773_pt1 | contig 14280 bp, 13 predicted proteins | sample Neamet36_FD_203159 | JGI IMG/M metagenome (GOLD analysis project Ga0308003, IMG submission 203159) | Marine microbial communities from water near the shore, Antarctic Ocean - #36 | ecosystem: Environmental > Aquatic > Marine > Unclassified | place: Southern Ocean | collected 2014-06-06
CTTAAAGAGTCATGAAGCTGTCGTGTCAATTTACCAATTTCTTCAAAAAGCTCTGAATTGATTGGACTTTGAATTTCAGCAAAAACAGCATCGGCTTCATCATTCTGGCCTGACTCTAAAAGCTCAACCAAGGACTTTGCTTGTTCTAATGATATTCGCCCAGTCATAGGTATCGGTGGTATAGGTATAGCTGGTATAGGTGGTATAGATATACTCATACTAGGTCCTTATACAATAGTTATTCAAACCTTACTTTAGCTTTATAAAAACATATCAACTAAAGCCCAGACATTAAGCTAAGCGTTCAAAAATCTTATCTAACTTAGTTTTTAATGTTCCAGCTGTAAAAGGCTTAACAATATAACCATTAACACCTGCTTGTGCTGCCATTACAATCTGCTCTTTTTTAGCTTCAGCTGTAATAAGTAATACTGGGATATGTGATAGAGCAGGATCTGCTCGAATAGCCCTAAGCAGATCAATACCTTGCATACCAGGCATATTCCAATCAGTTACAACAAAGTCGAAATCTCCACCTTGAAGCATAGGTAATGCAGTACTACCATCATCAGCTTCTTGAATATTGGTAAAGCCTAAATCGCGTAACAAGTTTTTCACTATACGTCTCATTGTTGAAAAGTCATCAACAACCAGTACTTTTATATTTTTATCCAAGGCACCCTCCGGCGAAACGTTCAAAATAAATTAGTTTTCTATGTGTTTTACCTAAAAAGGTATGTAGTAATTTTAGCTTTAGCTATCATTAACTTATTATTAATTGAGTATAGCTAGCTTTATTCAAATAGCTAATTTTTAACTAACTTTTCCAAGATTGCATACGCGCTTTAAGTCGATGCATTGCTTGGCTATGAATTTGACTTACTCTTGACTCACTTACGTCAAGTACTTGGCCTATTTCTCTTAAATTAAGTTCTTCATCGTAATACAAAGACAATACTAAAGCTTCTTTTTCTGGCAAAGCGCTAATACACTCTGATAGACCCTTTTTAAATGCGCTATGTTCAATGCTTTCATAGGGGTCATCACTCAATGAGTCATCTCTATGTTTAATTACATCTTCATCAATGCCCAGGTCATCAATACCGAGTATTTTTCCTGAACTCGCTTCGCTTAATATATGGTGGTATTGATTTAACGAAATATCAAGTTTTTCAGCAACTTCAATATCAGTTACATCTCGCCCTAAGCTTGATTCAAGTTCTTTTATGGCTTGACTTACCATTCGGCTATTTTTATGAACCGAACGAGGGGTCCAATCGCCTCTGCGCATTTCATCAAGCATAGCCCCCCGTATACGAATACCAGCAAAAGTTTCAAAACTTGCACCTTTACTGTTATCAAAGTTATTAGCTGCTTCAAATAAGCCAATCATTCCTGACTGAATTAAATCATCAACCAATACACTAGCAGGTAGTCTTGCTAACAAATGATAAGCAATACGCTTTACGAGAACGGTATGTCTTTCAAGTAAAGTTGTTTTATCAATTTGACTATTATAGCTATTCGCTTTTGCCACTTACTCACGCTCTCATTAGGATAGACTTAATCGATTAATTTGCTAGTAATTGTTCAATAAAAAATTCTAAATGCCCTGAAGCATGTTTAGGCACGGGCCATTCACTTACTTTTCTGGCTAATTCAACATAGGCTAACGCTGCTGGGGATTGAGGGTACGCTTCTACAATAACTTGTTGCTTACGTACTGACTTTCTCATGTTTTCATCGAATGGAATAACGCCAACCAATTCTATTGCTACATCAAGAAACCTACCGGTTACTTTGGTTAACTTAGCAAACAATTGCTGCCCTTCTTTAGGACTACGAACCATATTTGCTACAACTTTAAACTTGAATACACCGTGATCACGACTCAGTAATTTCATTAAAGCATAACAATCGGTTATAGAAGTAGGTTCATCACAAACAACTAGCATTACATCTTGTGCTGCGCGCGTGAAACTTAACACCATGTCAGAAATACCTGCAGCGGTATCAACTATCAATACATCAAACTGAGTTTTCATTTCACTAAAAGCTCTAATAAGCCCTGCATGTTCTGATGGCGTTAAATCCACCATTGATTGGGACCCTGATGTCGCAGGAATAATTTTAATTCCTGCAGGACCTTCAATGATAATATCGTCAAGCTCACACTCACCTGACAATACATGTGAGAGATTACGTTTAACTCTTAAACCTAGCATTACATCTACATTAGCTAAACCTAAATCGGCATCGAGTACGAGTACTCTTTTACCTTGTTGTCCTAGGGCTATAGCTGTATTCAGAGAAGTATTGGTTTTACCCACTCCACCCTTTCCTCCTGAAACTGCTACGACTTTAACTTGCTGTAGGTCTTGCATTTTTCTTAGGCCACTCGCTTGATCTATCATTTAATGATTACTTCTATTTATATCTATTAACAATTTATTTAAGCGTTTGGGCTTTATGCTATTGCCGCTGGTGCAACTGGCATTGGCCGTAATACACTAACATTATTACTAACTGATTTAGCTGCCATCTTATCTGCAAGAATAACTAACTTTTCAGCATTTGCAACTTTAATATCTTCAGGAACTCTTTGACCATCAGTAAGATACCCTATTGGTAATCCATTTTGGATCGACGTTGTTATGATTTCACCAATACTGATGCTTTCATCAAGTTTAGTATAAATACAGCCAGATAAAGGTACTTTTTTAAAACGATCAACATTTTCCTGCATAACACCTTGCTGAGCATTAGCAGCTAACACTAAATAATTACGAATTCTTACTCGGGAGTTAGAAATTAACGTCGTTAAATGCTCCGCTAAACGCATATCACGTTGTCCCATGCCTGCTGTATCAATGAGAATTAACTTCTTTTTAGCATATTGCTGTAATAATGTATCTAATGTCTGACTGTCTTTAGCTAGGCTTACCTGACAACCAATAATTTTTCCATAGGTAGCTAATTGTTCAAAGCCTGCGATTCTAAAGGTATCTGTAGATATTAACGCAACTTGATCGCTTCCATGAACTTGAGAAAATCCGGCAGCAAGTTTAGCAATAGTCGTTGTTTTACCTACCCCTGTAGGACCAACTAACGCAACAACACCACCACGATTTATTATGTCATTTTGTGTTGTATTAATTTGTTTTGCAATAAGCTGTGTTGCTTGAGTCCAGGCTTCATTATCATGTGCTTTTTCAGGTACATAGCCTGCAATTTGATCTGCAATCTGTTCATTTAAGCCTAAAGAAAGTAAGCGATTGACCAATACTGCGCGTTGCGGATCTTTTTGAGCCATGTCCTGCCACATTAAACCAGAAACTTGATGTTCCAATAATGAACGAATAGAAGCCATTTCTTGTTGCATCTTTGCTAAATCTTGTGATGAAACATTAGCATCATTATTGATACTGTTACTTGGTTCAGCGTTTGATGGTATTGATGAAGGTATATGCGAAGATAAGTTTGCTGTTATATCATCATTATCATAAGTAGAATGAGATTTTTTTTCAGCTTTCGATTCATTCGAATCAATATTAGGATGACTTAAGCGGTCGGTAAAATCCTTAAGTTGTTGTTCTATAGCTCCCTCATCAAGGGTATCAGGCGTTTTATCTTGCTGTTGACTTGGTTGCTGTACTTGGCGACTCAGTAATGCAGATAAACTATCTGCCGGGGTATCACTGCGTAAAGTATCATTAGATGCTGAGGTATTATTTTGGTCATGCACTTTTTGACCAAGGCTAACAACATCATTACTGACTTCTCTTGCCACAGAAGGACTTTCGACCTCTTTACTCTGTTGTGGATTACTTTTAGAAAATTGTGCCGGAGGGACTACTTGATTGTAATCAACCGCAGCCATTAACTCCACACCTTCTGGAATTTTTTTATTGGACATAATAACTGCATCAACGCCAAGTTCATCTTTTATCTGTGCTAATGCTGTACGCATATCTTTGGCAACAAAACGTCTTATTTTCATATCCAACCTCTGTGTTTACTATAAGTTAAACTATATACCAATAACGTTAAATTCAATATTATTGCCCAATAGCACTAACAATTTTAATTTGTTTATCATCAGGTATTTCTTGGTAAGAAATAACACGTAAGCTCGGAATTGTGTATTTTACAAACTTTGCCAAAACTTGACGTAATATTCCTGATGTTAATAATATTGGTGTATCACCAGCCATTTCTTGCTGGTTAGCTCCTTCAGTTAATGATTTTTGTAAGCGTTCCGCTAATCCGGGTTCAATGCCGGCTCCATCATCTCCTGCCATCTGCATTGACTGATGCAACATTTGTTCCAATTCTGGAGCCAAAGTTATGACGGGTACTTCTTGCTCCGATCCAACAAGGTCTTGTACAATAAATTTTCTTAGGCTAATGCGTACAGCCGCAGTAAGAACTTCAGAGTCTTGACTCTTAGGACCATACTCAACCAATGTTTGTACAATAGATCGCATATCTCGAACAGCAACACCTTCATTCATTAAACTTTGTAAAACTTTAACAACAGTCCCTAAAGATAAAGTATCAGGTACAAAACCTTCAACTAATTTAGGATAGTTTTTAGCCAGTAAATCTAATAAATTTTGAACTTCTTCGTGACCTAGCAATTGCGAGGCATTATTGGTGAGTATTTGACTTAAATGTGTCGCTAACACCGTTGCAGAGTCAACCACGGTATACCCCAATGTTTGTGCTTGATCACGTTGATTTTGATTAATCCATATGGCTTCTAACCCAAAAGCAGGGTCTTTCGTTGCAACCCCCTCTAGCTTGCCAAAAACTTGCCCAGGATTAATAGCTAACTCTTGATCGTGACGAATTTGCGCGGTGCCTACCACCACACCCATTAATGAAATTTGATAGCTATTTGGGTCTAAATCTAAATTATCACGTATATGTACCGAAGGTATTAAAAAACCAAACTCTTGCGATAATTTTTTACGTACCCCTTTAATTCTACTTAATAACTCTCCACCTTGCGCTTTATCTACTAACGGAATTAAACGATACCCAATTTCTAAACCAATAATATCAACATGATTAACATCATCCCAATCGAGATCCTTCACTTCATCTTCTTGTTGTTGATGTTGTACTTGTTCATCTTCTGCTAATTTTGCTAACTCAGTCGTTTTATTAACTTTGTTTTTTGCACCAATAAAAGCAGTAAAAGCAATAAGTGCAGCAAATAATAAAAATACAAAATGAGGCATACCTGGAATAACGCCCATAACAAACATTACGCCTGCTGCTATATACAGAGATTTTTCTTGACCAAGTTGGCTACTAACTTGCTCTCCCATGTCTTGAGAAGTATTTTGACGTGTTACTACAATCGCGGTACCAATAGATAATAATAGCCCTGGTATTTGCGCGACTAGACCGTCACCAATCGTTAATAGTGTATATATTTCAACCGCTTCACCAAAAGGTAAATCATGTTGCACCATACCAATAATTAATCCACCCACAATATTGATGAATAAAATTAAAATACCCGCAACGGCATCGCCTTTAACAAATTTACTGGCACCATCCATAGAACCATAAAAGTCAGCTTCACTGGTTACTTCTGTTCTCCGATCTTTTGCTTGTTCTTGGGTAATAAAACCTGCATTCAAATCAGCATCAATTGCCATTTGTTTACCCGGCATTGCATCCAGTGTAAAACGTGCTGTTACCTCTGCAATTCGGCCAGCACCCTTGGTTACAACCACAAAATTAATAATAATCAAGATAAGAAAAACAACTAAACCAACGGCATAATTCCCTCCGATAACAACAGACCCAAAAGCTTCAATTACCTTACCTGCGGCTCCAGGCCCTTCATGCCCTTCAAGTAATACAACACGGGTACTGGCAACATTTAAGGCTAACCTTAAAATAGTTGCGATAAGTAAAACAGCAGGAAAAGAGCCAAATTCAAGAGGCTTTAAGGTGTATACGGTAATAAGTAGAACAACGAGAGAAAGGGCGATATTAAAAGAAAATAAAATATCTAATAACCAAGATGGCATAGGTAAAATAACCATACCCAAAGCAGCCATCACTAATATTGGGGTACCTAAGCCACTTAAATGGCGTAGTTTAGACTTATCTAATTGATTAAAGTAATCGACTATTTTCATTTTCACTTCGTGATGTTTTTTTGACAGTGAATATGATTTAGCAATTCTTATACCAAAATAAAGATTTATAGCTACAAATAAAAAGCCTCGACAATAATAAACGCTACTTATTTTTTATTGAATAAGATTAAAGAATATCAATATTTAAATTCATCAGGAATAGGTAAATCTTTCGATATGGGCTTTGGCTTTCCACCTTTACCTTTTTTGTGCTCATTAAGCTGAAAAATAAAAGCCAGTACTTGCGCTACCGCTGCAAATAACTCTTCAGGGATATCGTCTCCTACCTCTGCCGTATAATATAATGAACGCGCTAAGGCGGGCGATTGAATAATTTCAACGTGGTGCTCTTTAGCAATAGTACGAATATGTAAAGCCATTTCGTCAACTCCTTTTGCAGATAAGGTAGGAGCTCCCCCCCCGGAAGCATCATACTTAATAGCAATAGAGAAATGAGTCGGGTTAGTAATAATAACATCCGAGTCGGGTATATCTTGCATCATACGGCGTTGTGACATTTCGTATTGGGTTCGGCGTATACGTCCTTTATTTTCAGGGCTACCCTCACTACTTTTATGCTCATCTTTAATCTCTTGCTTAGTCATTTTCAATTGACGCGCATGATTCCAAACTTGATAAGGCGCATCAATAACAACAATAACACCTATAGACAACGCTAAAACTAAAAACATCCATTGTAACATCGTAGCGGCATGCTCAAAATTGGTAGGAATAGTTTCTCGACTTAAGCCTAATATTTCTTCAAACAGCGCACTTAGTAATAAGAAGGCAACAATAAAAACAACAAAAAACTTTAAGATAGACTTGATAAGCTCGACAGCCGCTTGAACACCAAACATTCTTTTAAAGCCAGCAAGCGGCGATAGCTTACTTGCTTTTGGCGCCATTGCTTTCCATGAGAAACTCATTCCTCCTAGTAATATATTACCCACAAATGCCGAAAGCATAATAATAAAGAAAATCCACAATAACGGAGTAAGTACTTGATAAGCACCATCATTAATTACTTTGAATAAAGCATTAACATCCATAGCCTCTTGTCTATTAATACTAAACATATGCCCCATCATATTAACCATTGCCTTGGTTAAAGATCCCCCCATCAATAACATCGCACAAGCACTTCCGACCAGAACAAAAAAAGTTCCTAAATCTTTAGAGCGCGCTATCTGACCTTCTTTTCTGGCGTCTGATAGCTTTTTTGCCGTAGGCTCTTCACTTTTTTCACCGCTATCAGAGTCAGCCATTTAGGTAGCCTGACAATCAATAAGGTAACAGCTAAAGTCAAGCGCACGTTGCCATTGCAACTCAAAGTGGGTAAAGAAATTACCAAAAGTTAGCCACATAATAAGTAAACCTGCCATCATAGTAATAGGAAAACCAATAGCAAAAATATTAAGTTGTGGTGCTGCTCTGGTCATTACACCAAAAGAAAAATTGATTAATAGCATGGCTGTTATAGGCGCTAAAGAAAGTGATAAAGCCGTAGCAAACATCCATCCTCCCCACTCAACCACTTCACGATACTTTATACTCGACAAATGTTCCGTTGGAATAGGCAAAGTATCAAAGCTAGCGACAACAAATTGTAAATAAGCTAAATGACCATCCATAACCCAAAATAATAATGAAGACAGGGTTAAAAAGAATTGTCCAACCGCAGGTACATTCATGCCACTTGTTGGGTCAACTAGTGAAGCAAAACCAAGGCCTGATTGCATTGCAATAATTTGTCCGGCGAGTGTAAAGGTATTAACCACCATAACGGTGACAAAACCCAGCATAATACCAATAATCATTTGCTGCCCCAGTAAAATAGCCGTAGCAAGTGATAATAAACTATCAACTCTAGCTGGGGGTATTGCGGGCATAACGGCAATGGTGATCGTAATACATAAAAATACTTTTATGCGACCAGGAATTGTATTGGCACTAAAACCAATCATCGTCATAATCAAGGCTGATATGCGACTAAAAGGTAGAATAAAATCTGCCATATATTGATTAATAACAGACTCAGTAAACTCCATCTTTATATACCTATAACAGTTAAGTTAAATACGTTTGTATATATGGCATTAAGGCTTCTAGTAAAGCGATGACTAATAGTTACCATTAAACAATCACTGTAGGAATACTGGCAATAAGCCGAATAGTAAAGTCCATTATTTTTTGTACTAACCAATGACCACCAAATATCAGTGCAAGTAAAGTAATTATTAATCGCGGTAAAAAACTCAATGTTTGTTCATTGATTGAGGTTGCTGCTTGAAAAACAGCAACCATTAAGCCCACGGCTAAACTTGGTAAGATGATCGCGGAAACTAAGATAATCACAAGTAATAATGCATCTCCTAGTATATCTATATAGATTTCTGGACCCATAACTTATTCTCTTTACTTATTTGATATTATTAATTAAAAAAGTTGCGTGATAAAAAAACAATAAAAAACGCCACTAAGTACCTAATCCATAACTGGTTGCGATAGTACCTATAACTAAATTCCAGCCATCAACTAAAACAAATAACATTAATTTAAAAGGTAAAGAAACAATCATAGGAGAAAGCATCATCATACCCATCGCCATTAATATACTAGCAACAACTAAATCAATAATTAAAAACGGGATAAATAATATAAAACCAATTTGAAAAGCGGTTTTTAATTCACTAATAATAAAAGCGGGAATAATGACCGTCATAGGTAAATCAGTCGCTTGAGCTACTGGACCAACGCCTGCCATTTCGGCTAGAGTATCTAAATCTTTAATACGTGTTTGTTCTAACATAAAAGCGCGCAACGGAATAATACCTAGATTAACCGCTTCAGTAGACGTTAATTGCTCAGATATATAAGGTTGAATAGCTGTCTTATCTATTTGATTATAAACGGGTGTCATAATAAATAGCGTCATAAATAGTGTTAACCCAATAATGACTTGATTAGAAGGCGTTTGCTGAAGACCAAAGGCCTGCCGTAAAATAGCCATCACCACAACAATGCGAGTAAATGATGTCATCATTATCACCGCGGCTGGAATAAAACTTAGCGCAGTCATAAAAATTAATATTTGTAAGTTTACTGAATATTCCTGAGATCCATCGGGATTCGTCGTAAGCGTTAATGCTGATAACGATAGATCTTCAGCAGACGCGCCAAAACTGATACTGAGTAAAGATAAAGTAGTAATAATGATTAACGAAAGACTTTTCATGATTTTCTAATATTCCTTAATTAACAAGCTCGACTAAAGTAATTAATCATTACGTTTTTTTGGTGATAAAAAGGATAAAATATTTTTTGGTAGAGGGGTATAATTACTACTTTGACTAATTAATGGCTCAGACAACTTATCTAATAATGTGATTTTTTGTCCTGTCACACCCAATAATAATTGTTGCTCCCCTACTTGTACCACTATGACTCGCTCTTTAGCACTTAGCCTCAGGCTTGTTACTACCTTAAGTTGACTAACGCTTTGTTGAGTCAAATTAAAACGCTTAAGCACAAATGCACAAACAATAATTAACCCTAAAACCATTAATAAAGATAAAATCATACTGCCCGCATTCATGTTTGTCATAACATGTTTACCTACTTGCGGTTCACTGCTCAATAAACTATTAGTAGGTTTCTTATCTAAAGATGATTTTTGTGTTGAACTTTCATCAATCGACTTTTCATCAATTGACTTTTCATTAACTGATGTCCTGGAAATTATAAGCGCTTCTAGCGGTAATTTTTTATCTAAAACAATAGTAGAAGCACGACTTGATACAATCACTGCAGCCTCCTCAGTTGTATTGGTTTGTGCAAAAACTATCGAAGACTGTAAAGCGCAACTTACCACTAAGAAAATACGTATTATTTTTATTATCATAAATTAGATATCTTTACTGGTACTCTATTCTACTTAATCAAATGTAATTATTTTAATTTCTTAATTCGCTCTATCTGACTAACCACATCAGTTAAGCGAATACCGAATTTATCATTAACAACCACGACTTCACCATGAGCAATTAAAGTACCATTAACCATTACATCGAGTGACTCACCCGCAACGCGGTCTAATTCAACCACTGAACCTTGGTTTAATTGTAATAAATTCCGAATACTAATATTACTACGCCCAACTTCCATCGAAATAGTTACAGGAATATCTAAAATAGCATCAAGCTTACGCTTTTCTTCACCCGTAATAGGTGCACTCTCTTCTGTTAACTCTTCAAGCTCAACAGCTTCTGCTGCCGCAGCTTCTGTTGTCGCAAGTGCATCCGCTTGTTCATCAAGCGCTTCATCCCACATACTTAAATCTTCATCTTCACTCATACTACTGGCCTCAATTTATAATTTATTCGAATAACTAGACATCTTTTTATAAGTCGTCTTCTAGCAAATGGAGTTCTGCATCATTATCAAGACGCTTACCGCCTTTAGTTAAAATAGTTAACTCAGATTTAGCTGATTCTGGTCGTTTGATTTTCGATTCAATTTTCAATGCTAAATTATCACGGCTACGTCCTAATTTAGCTCTAAAAGTAGGTAGGTTTTCAATTAATACCGTAATGTTATCTGGCATTTCTATGGGGATTATATCACCTGCTTGTAATTCCATAACTTGACTTAAGGGAATATCAACTTCAATAAACTTAGTATTAATATTTACTGATACATCCATAATTTCATCGCGTAGGGCCTTAGACCAACGCATATCTGTATCTTCTTTATCACTTTGCACACCCGCATCCAATAGTTCACGAATGGGTTCGAGCATAGAATAAGGTAAGGCAATATGAAAATCACCACCACCACCATCTAATTCTATATGAAAAGAGCTAATAACAACGACTTCTGTTGGACTAACAATATTGGCCATTGATGGGTTAACTTCTGAGTCTAAATATTCAAAAGAAACATCCATTACAGGTGACCAAGCCTCTTTATAATCTTCAAAAATCAATTTTAGCAGCATTTGAATAATACGGCGTTCTGTTGGTGTAAATTCTCGCCCTTCAATTTTTGCATGATAACGCCCATCACCACCAAAAAAGTTATCCACTAAAATAAACACTAATCGTGCTTCCATCGTAATTAAAGCAGTACCTTTTAACGGGCGAAAACGTACCATATTCAAACTGGTTGGAACAAATAAAGTATGTACATACTCTCCGAACTTGATCATCTGAATACCGTTAATAGATACTTCAGACGTACTACGCATCATATTGAATAAACTGATGCGCATATGCCGTGCAAAACGTTCATTAACCATTTCCAACGTTGGCATGCGACCACGCACAATACGATCTTGTGAAGAAAAGTCATACTCAGAGGCACTGCCTTTTTGCTGAGCTACATCCTCAACGTCATCTTCTTCTTCAACATCATCAACCCCATGTAATAAGGCATCAATCTCGTCTTGGGATAATAAGTCACTCACTCAATATACTCTTCTTAGTTTTCTATTAAATAATGCTAAAACGGAGCTAACTAATTTACTTAACTAACTATTGCATAACAAAAGCAGTAAAAAGTACTTTATCTACTGTTTTATTACCTTCAATATCCATCATTGCCTTCTGTACTTCTGCCAGTGATTGTTGCTTCAAAGCTGTTTTACCGGCGCTTGTTGCTAAGTCATCTGCATTGGCACGTGAGAATACACCTAATAAAGTACTTTCAATTAATGGAATGTGCATTTTAGCGTTTTCTTCATGATCTGCACCACGAACCAGTAACTGTACACGTATTTCAACAAAACGGTCTCGTGCGGCACCTGGTACATTAAAACGGAAAGGTCTCGGCATCGGTACATATAAAGCGGAACCCATATTTGCGCCTGAATCAGCCGCAACAGCTGCAGTATCGCCACCTTCCATTTCACTATTTAATGCCGCATCAAGCTCCGTTTGAGTTGTATCACTGCCACCCATAAAGACAAAATAAGCACCTGCACCACCACCGAGTAAAACAACTACAGCAATGATAATTATAATCATTTTTTTCTTTTTGCCTGAGTTATCTAATTCTAACTCACCTTCTTTAACGTCTTCTTTTTCGTCTGCCATGAGAATCCTTTATATTGATGTCATTCATTATTAAAAAGCGATGAATAACGGCCATGTATGTATTGATAGACTATATCCTTGAATAGTGATTGAGCCAATCTGTTTTCATCAACTTAACTCCATTAAAATCAATTAAGCGTAGTAATCGACACCCTTTGTAGGAGAAATGAACGACTGAGCGGATAAAAGGTGCTCTACATTATTAACATCTATATTTTGTTTTGATAACAGTGATTTATCATCATTATTTTGGTCTAGATTACTTTCACCATGACTTTGTTGCTGATCTTGTTGTTCAACATTAGCTCCACCGACATCAACACCTTGCTCAGCAAGCATTTCTTTTAATTTATGCATATTTTGTTCTAGCGCTTCTTTTGCTTGTTGGTTTTGTACTACAAAATTAACCGCTGCTTGTTCGCCTTGTAAATTAACACGTACTTGCATATTCCCAAATTCAGGAGGATCAAGAGTAATATCAAATTGTTGTAGTTTCTGGCTGATCATCACCATCACTTTATCTTTTACGGCATCGGCGAAGTCTTTTCTAAAAATAGACACCGTTTCTTGTTGAAGCTGCACATTATTTTTTTGAATTTGTGCGGTATCCGTCGCCACATTGTGATTAAGTACTTCTGATGATTGATGATCCCTATAGGCATCATTACTTTGTTTCGTTTGTGTCGCTTGGGCTGTTTGTGCTTGTAAATCGGATGCCATCCGCTGTGAAAGTGTTTCAGTAAGGTTGCTCGTTGTTTTTATTTCTGGTGCTACGACGCTACCTTTAGGAGAAAGTATTGACTCAATAAAATCTTCGCCAGATTTTTCAATAGCATTTTGCTCATTTTCTTGAATCTGAGATTGTTGTAATGTTTGTGTTGCAAGTACTTGAGCACTTGTCATCCCTGATTGTTTAACTGGAGACTCTATTGATTGCTCTATTGATTTTTTTTCAGGTCCAGCTTGTAATTGTTGTTCTGCAATGAGCTTATCTATATTTGCTTTACTTAACTGAGTATCAGCTTTACTTAACTGCGTATCAGTTATACTTGATGCAACATGAACAGCTTCTGAGATAGTACTATTTTGTGATGAGTTATCAGCACCTTTAGTTACTTCTGTTGTTACCGGAGAGAAGTTTTTATTATGAGTATGAACTAATACCTCTTTATTCATAGGCTCAGTCGGCACTTTGTCTAAGTTAGAGGCTATTTCATTTGTTATAAGACTTTTATTGGCGAACGCTCCTGCCGCGACTAAATCAGCGTCGTTATTATTTTTAAGCTGTGCATTTAGTAATTGACTATTTAATACCGGTTCATTACTAACGCTATCGTTCTTCAATGTGTCTTTTTGTGACTGTAACGACAGTTGGTAATCTTTTAATGCTTGATCACTTGGTGGCTTTAATAGGGTCTCACCGGTGACGTTATTTTTTAGTGTCGTGGGTGTAAGTACTTCATCTTTAGAAAATGACTTGAGCTTATGCTCAAATAAAAGCGGTGGCGTTATTTTATCACTCGGTTCATCGGTACTCGGAATATCATTAGCATGACCTGCTACAGCATTATCGGTATGGCTGATTGCTACTGAAAGATGACTACTTAATATTGCAGTATTATTACCATTGTTATCATTGTGGCTAGAACTTATAGCTTGGTTATCCGTCACCACAACCGACTTTACCTCATCCGCTGAACTGCTTAGTGTTTGATCGCTATTATAAAGTAAAGAAATAAACTGCTCAGATTCAGCTAATGCTTCATTGTCGATTGACTTAATTTGGCTACTTTCTTCAGCCAAAATATCATGCTGATTAATTACATCAATATTAGCGTCTTTATTTTCATTCATTTGGCTGGAGTTATTCGTCTCTACTTCTGATAAAGAGCCACTTTCTTGACGGGTATTATCTTGCTTAGTCTCAGTTGGGACACTTTTATCAAGAGTATTACCATTATTTGCCGCTACCGACTCCGTTTTTACTTGGGACGATTTATCATCAACCGGCTTTCGCTCATCAT
>Ga0308003_1000776_pt1 | contig 14261 bp, 13 predicted proteins | sample Neamet36_FD_203159 | JGI IMG/M metagenome (GOLD analysis project Ga0308003, IMG submission 203159) | Marine microbial communities from water near the shore, Antarctic Ocean - #36 | ecosystem: Environmental > Aquatic > Marine > Unclassified | place: Southern Ocean | collected 2014-06-06
GTCTCATAAGCAATGAACAGGTTAAATTATCTGGTTTTGGTAATTTTGACCTACGTGATAAACGCTCCAGGCCCGGACGAAACCCAAAAACAGGTGAAGAAGTGGCTATTTCAGCACGGCGAGTGGTCACTTTTAGGCCTGGCCAAAAGCTGAAAGACCGTGTTGAGACAGAAAACTAGCCTGTGTCTTTAATTAGATCAACGACTTGATTTAATTCTGTATTGTTGATGAATTCAAGGCTGCTTTGCTTCCAAAGTGGCAACGATTCTAGTACTATATTGCCTCTGTTGGGTTGCCTTAAATCAACTACAGCAGCGGTGTCGGGGCGTGGCGCAGTTTGGTAGCGCACCTGCCTGGGGGGCAGGGGGTCGTAGGTTCAAATCCTGCCGTCCCGACCATTCAAACCCTTATGGGGTAAGGCTTTCAGAGCTTTCCCAAATATCTAAAAAACAGAGTTTGTAAAAAGTTTGTAAAAAGTTTGTAACGCCTAACGCTTTAAATCGGTTTTTAGGCTTAATTTGGGTACTGCTTTTCTCCACTCAATATCATCAGGATCTTCTTCATAGAAGTTAGTCATTTCTACACTAGAGTGACCAGCCATTGTTGTTGCTGATTCGCCAAATCTTCGTTTGTATAATTTACTGCCAAGGGCTTTTCCTTGATGAATGCCAGGCTGTTCTTCTTCTGTGTAATCAGGATATGGGTTAACCAAATCTCTAACCTTCTTAAATGCCCTACTTAAATATGCGGGGGTGATATAAGTTCGATGATTTCCTGTATCCATTGCAGCTTTAGTTCGTTTTGCTGGCACTCTATGAATTAGGTACGGAGAAAACAGATTATCCGCTTTGCATTGCTGAATCACTTGCGCCAACTCGCTAGTCACTTCAATTTTAATATAAGCACTATCATGCTTAATACTTTTCTTTTGGATAACTTTTATGTGACCATCTTTTATATCTGAAAATTTAATATCAACTAAGTCTGATCTGCGCTGCAGAATTAAGATTGCCAAATCCATTGCGTTTTTCAGCCAAGGTTCTGCTGCGTTATAGATGGCGTTCCATCCTTCGACAGTATGCCTTCTAGTAACACGCTTCTTACTAACTTTTAAACACGGCTCCGCTGGATTAAATTTATCAACGTAACCCTCTTGAATAGCGTAATCAAAAATAAGCATTAGGTGGCCCCTATGAACGTCACGCGCTCTAGCCGTACCTTCGCCTGTCTTGGGATCGTACATCTTATTAAGGTATCGCGTAATGTCTATCGTTTGAATATCTCTAGCGTAGGTCTTACCTAACTTTAGCTTGACGCGATCCAAAGTGTAGCCGCGATTATCTACTGTTGATTGAGCTAACTTTCCTACAGATAACTGCTGCTTAATAAACGCTCGGTACTCATCGCATAGTGCGTTCATTTTAATTAAACCGCAACCTAGCAGCTTTTCTATTTCAAAACGCTGCTCGAATTTATCATTCATAAGCCTAGCGGTTTTTATTGCATCTAACTTATTGGTTCCAAGCCCATAACGCTTTTTATTTACAGGGTGCTTGTAGGCATAGTACAAAGTGCCTTTTGTCACACTGGCGTAAAGGTTTGGTGGCAATCCTTGGGGGTTAGGCATTTAGAATTTTCGCCATAATAGCGTCCATTTTATTTTTATTCGAATCGTTAGCGTACTCTTCTCCGTCATTATCTTCAATGTAATAAGATCGGCCCATCTTGATCGCGCTTAACTTGCCCTCTCTAATCCACCTTCTCACAGTGTTAATGTGAGGCTGTGAAGCCTTTGAAAAGGTGCGATCCATATATTCATCAATTGTCATTAATCTACTCATAGCTTTATATCTTCCAATTAGGTTTGTTCATAATGAGGGCTCGATTTTTGTTCCGTCATATTGCAGGGTTAAAAGTGACCTAGCCGCTTTTTCTACCCTGCGCGAGGGTCAAATTCCTCAACAATGGTATGAGGGCTAATAAATGAGCGAGTCATACGATGGTCTATCTCAGGGTTAAATTGATAATCTTTGGGAAATGATACGCTTGAGTTCATATTAATTGCCTATTTTATAGCAGTTCGAAGCACTTTATTTTCTTTAATTACCTCTGACAATCGAAGTGTTAATTCATCATTAGTCGTTTTAAGTTGCGCTATTCTTTCGCCTTGGTCAGCATTGGCAGCGATAATTAAGTTGTGATGTTTACCGTGTTTACTCAAACGCTGGAGTCGTTTGCACAATCGAACTTGTGCTTTCCAGACAGACTTGCGGCTTGCCGATCTCTGGATCTGGGATCACGATAATACGCTCAAATAGACCGCTTAAGATCTCTGTGGCTTTCCACTTTTTTGAGACAAGCCCACGTTGGCACATTCTGCTCAACAGGCTATCAAGACCGAACAGGACCATATGGATACTGCCAGAAGGGAGCGCCCTCTGGTGAGGTTTATTGCGCCATCAAATTCCGGGACTCAACACGATGAGGGGGAAACTTGACAGTCATTATATTCTTGTATAATGTATCTGTATTCTTGTATACAAGTATCACAGTAACTTTAATTTGGAGTTTTTCATTTGGCCAACATAACTGAAATTTCTGCTGGTGAGAGTGCCTACCGAGAGATACGTAACCGGATTGTATCGTTGGACCTGAAACCAAACCAAACCATCGGCGAAACATATCTGGCGGACGAGCTGGGCATGAGTCGCACGCCCATTCGCGAAGCGCTGACTCGTCTTTCATCTGAAGGGTTGATCGATTTCCGTTCGCGTGCGGGAACCATAGTTTCGCCTATTCGTTTTGACGCAGTAATTTCAGCCCAATATGTACGCGAAAAGCTGGAGTTAGCGATCATCGAAGAGGCAGTGAAAGTACAATCGAAGCGCGCTGTATTTAACATTCGCCAAGCAATTGATGAACAAAAATTTGCTATCTTGGAGGGCGATACTGCCGGTTTTTTTGTAGCCGATGAGCGAATGCATCGCCACTTTAGTGAGATGACTGGTCGCGTCGCTGTATGGTCAGTTATATCTGAGGCAAAGAAGCATATGGACCGGGTTCGCCGACTGAGCCTGCAAAAAATCGATTTAAATGTACTTTTGTCCGACCACTTGTTGATTTTGGAGGCAATCGAAAACCAAGACGTGGATGCAGCCCGCTCGATCGTGACGACTCATTTGCGACGGGTAATGCACGATCTCGACAATCTCGCGGAGCAACATAGCGACTATTTCGAGTTGGCAAAGAGTGAAAAATAGCACCAACATAGCTGACCATTTGGGGGATTAGCATGGATCTTACAGGAAAAACGGCAATCGTAACGGGTGGTTCAAAAGGCATGGGTCTAGGGATCGCCAAACAGTTCTGTGATCAGGGCGCCAATGTTGTTGTCTGCGCCAATGACGCAGTCAGCCTGGAGGAGGTTGGAAGAGTGATTGGTAGTGATAGGTTGATCACTGTTCTGGCTGATGTGTCGAAGCAGGCGGATATGAAAATGTTGACCGAAGTGACGGTTCATGCTTTTGGCGGTGTTGACGTCCTAGTCAACGCTGCAGGCATTCAACGCTACGGCACAGTGATCGACACCCCGGAAGATACTTGGGACGAGGTAATGAATGCCAACGTTAAGGGTATCTTTCTGGCGGCAAAATATGCAATTCCCGAGATCGATAAGCGTGGCGGCGGATCGGTCATCAATATTGCATCGGTGCAGGCCTATGCATCCCAAACCAATGTGGCAGCTTATACCGCGTCCAAAGGCGCGATCGTAGCCCTGACGCGTGCAATGGCGCTGGATCATGCGGACGTAGGCATTCGGGTGAACGCAATCTGCCCAGCCGCGATAGATACACCGATGCTGCGTTGGGCCGCTGATTTGTGGAAAGGCGACAGCACTGCCGAGGCAACCATCGAGGCCTGGGGCAAAGGGCATCCGATCGGGCGTGTTGGAACAGTCGAAGAAGTTGCAGCTCTTGCGAACTTTCTGGCCACTGATTATTGCAAATTCATGACTGGAGCGGACATCAAACTCGACGGTGGTGTGTTGTCGAAACTGGGCATCATTCTGCCTGAATAGGCATAGTTGAAAGGAAATGAGCATGGACTACAAAAGCCAAGACTTTCTAAAATCGCATATCGCTGCAATCATGGATTTTTACCATCCGACCTGTATGGACATGGAAGATGGCGGATATATAAATCAGATGCGCGACGACGGTACAGTCTTTGACAAAGTGACCAAGCACCTTGTTGGAACTTGCCGGTTTATTTACAACTTCTCGCTTTCGTCTCTTGTGTTGGGACGCGCGGATTACCGGGCTGCTGCCGAACATGGCGTTGCTTTCTTGCGTGATCATCATCGCCAACCGGACGGTGGTTATGCCTGGGTTCTGGATGGGCAAACCGTGAGCGACGGCACTTATCATTGTTATGGTCAGGCTTTCGTCCTGCTGGCGGCTGCAGGAGCGAAGAAGGCAGGAATCACCGCAGCGGATGCCTTGTTAGACGATATTTGGGGCCTGTTGGAAACTCGATTCTGGCAACCTGACACTCAGCTTTATGTTGATGAGATCAAGGCAGGTGACTGGTCGGCAATCGACGGCTACCGGGGCCAGAATGCCAATATGCATATGTGTGAAGCGATGCTGGCGGCCTATGAGGCCACGGGCAATAATCGCTATCTGGATCGGGCGGGCGTGCTGGCACAGCGAATCTGTGTCGATCTAGCCGCTCAGGCTGACGGGCTGGTTTGGGAGCATTACAAGACCGACTGGACCCATGACTGGGAATACAACAAAGACGATCCAAAAAACCTGTTTCGCCCCTATGGTTATTTGCCCGGACATTTCGTGGAATGGTCCAAGTTATTGTTGATCCTAAACCGCCACCGCCCGGTGGATTGGCTTATACCCAAGGCGGAATTCCTGTTTAAGGCAGCACTTGACTCGGCTTGGAACCCAACGACTGGGGCCATCAATTACACGTTCGCGCCCGACGGAACCATTTTGGACACTGACCAATACTACTGGGTGTTTTCCGAAACTATCGGTGCGGCGGCGCTTTTGGCACTGACTACCAGCAAGGATAGCTATTGGGACTGGTATGACAAAGCCTGGAACTATGCTGATAAGCATTTTATCGATCACGATTTTGGTGGCTGGTACCGCATTCTTGACCATACCGGCAAAAGATACAGCGACCAGAAAAGCCCGGCGTCCAAGACGGATTATCATCCGTTGGCCGCCTGTTACGAAGTGTCGGAGGCAATCCGGCTTAATAACACTTTATAAACCTGAAGGAAAAACTGATGAAAAAAACAATTCTAAAAATATGCTCAGCCGCAGCCTTTATTGTAGGCCTTGGCGCCACAAATGCTTTTTCTGCTGATGATCTCAAGTTCACAGTGCTGACGCAGACCGGCATTGACAACACGTTCTGGCAAACAATCAAGCGAGGCATGGATGATGCCTGCGAAGATTATCAGGTTGACTGCCAGATGTTGTTTACATCGGAAAACGGAAATTTGCAGATGCATTTGCAAAATCTCGAAACCACTATTGGCCAGGACGTTGACGGCATTGCGACGGTTATCGTGGACGATAATCTTTATGATGAGGCCATTGCGCGGGCTGCTGAAAAAGGTATTCCGCTTATCACCATAAACGTTGACGATACAGAAGGTGCTGACGGTAATTCCCGCCTTGCTTTTATTGGTCAGGATCTGTTTCAAGCCGGATATGAAGTTGCCAAAGGCCTGTTGGTTGGTATGGACAAAAGCCAACCCCAGCATGTGCTGCTTGGCTTGGCGCGTCCTGGTGAATCATGGGCCGAAGACCGGATTGGTGGCGCACGTCTGTATCTGGACGAAGCCATTGCAGATGGCTGGAATCTGACGCACGAAACCATCGACTCTGCGAATGATATCTCGGTCACGGGTCAACGCATCTGCCAATATATTTTAGGCAACCGAAAAACAACGGCCGTGGTAGGTTCCGCCTTCTGGTTTGCCGGTGCTGGGGAATGCCTGCGCGATATGGGCGTGAAACCGGGTGAAATCCATATGGGTGGTTTTGATTTGGTTCCAATTTTATTGGACGAGATGAAGCTGGGCTATGTTGATCTGACCATTGACCAACAGCCGTACCTGCAAGGCTACTTGCCGATCCAACAATTGTATTTCATTAACAAGTTTGGTCTGTCAGCCTTTGACGTCAATACCGGTAAAGCGTTGATCCGACCAGAAGACGTGGGGTCAGTTGAGAAATACTCTGCGATGGGTGTTCGCTAAATCTCCATAAACTTTGGCCGCCCGTTTTGATGGGCGGCTATTCCTTAATTTATTTATCCCTGCCATACGTGCAGTGGAGACCTAGTATGCACTTCAAAAAAATGCTTCAAACAAAGCCTGAGGCCAGCGCTTTTTTAATGTTGATGGCAATGACATTTGTATTTAGCCTTCTGTCGCCAACCTTTCTGACACTTGGGAATTTCCAGATTGTGCTTCAGCCAATACCGGAAATCGCGCTAGTGGCAATTGGCGTGACAATCCTGATGATTTCAGGCGAATTTGATCTTTCGGTAGGGTCAGTATTTGCCCTGTCACCGATGGTCATGGTGCTTTTGATGGCAGCAGGTTTTCCTTTACCTGTTTCGATGATTGGGGGGCTTGTCGTGGCCGCCTTAGTAGGTTTAGCAAATGCCTTCATCACTATTCGACTCGGCATACCTTCATTTATTGCAACGCTCGGAATGTTGTTTATGGCTCGGAGTATGACCGTTGTAATTTCAGATGGGTTCCCTCCACCATTCCCACGTGACTTGGATCTTTGGTGGATTGTGGGCAAAGTTGATCTCCTACGCGTATCTGTTTTCTGGTTGTTAGGTATCGGTATCTTGTTAGGTATCTGGTTGCGTAAATTTGATTTTGGCAGTTGGATTTTTGCGACCGGTGGCAGTCAAGAGTCAGCGCGAAACATGGGAATAAATGTCAATCTGGTGAAGACGACAACCTTTATGCTTTGTTCGATGTTGGCGGGTTTTGCAGGGATGATTCAGGTATTCAGGATCAAAGCCATCGTGCCATCCATGGGCACCGGCTATGAGCTGACAGCAATCGCGGCCACCGTTATCGGTGGCGCGGCCCTAGCTGGCGGGGTCGGTTCAGTTATTGGCGCAGTGATCGGAGCCTTGTTGCTCGCCTTTATAGAGAACATCATCATTCTCACCCGGGTTGATGCCAACTGGTTTAGATTTGCAGTGGGCGCGATTATTGTCATAGCGGTCACCATTAACAAAATGACACGCGACGTTGCGGCACGCGCCAAATACAAGGAAGTCGAAGATGACTAAACCACATTTATCAGTCCGTGGCCTCCATAAATGGTATGGCTCGGTTCACGCTCTGCGCGGTCTCGATCTTGATATCCCACAAGGGCAAGTTATTGGCCTGATTGGTGATAATGGTGCCGGTAAATCTACCTTTATAAAAATCCTGTCTGGCGTTCATAAACAAACCGAAGGTCAAATTTTCTTTGAAGGAAAAGAGGCTCATATCGCGCGTCCTCGTGATGCCATGAACCTTGGGATCGAAACGATCTATCAATACACCGCCATGGTTCCTGAAATGTCGATTGCGCGCAATGTCTTTATTGGACGCGAAAAACGCAAATGGGGGGTGCGGGGCTTTGGTATGTTGGATCATGCTGCAATGGCTGAGGAAGCAATGGCGGCAATTGCAGATGTGGGTCTGCATTTGCGCTCGGCCGATGCACCGGTCAAAGACCTTTCAGGCGGCCAACGTCAGGGTGTTGCAATTGCACGGGCGATGCACTTTCGCTCTCGCATGTTGATCTTGGATGAACCAACTAATCACTTGTCAGTCAAGGAGACCAACAAGGTTTTGGAATACGTGCGTCAAATGCGTGAACAAGGGATAACGGTGATCTTTATTAGCCACAACCTTCACCACGTGCATGAAGTATCTGACCGGATTGTTGCATTTTCGCGGGGAAACAAAGTTGCAGATTTACTGTCTGAGGAAACAACCGTCCCTCATATGATCGACCTCATTACCTAAACGTTGGAGCAATTCCATGAAACGACCTAAAATTATTGATATTCGCGCCACAACCGTAGCTGTTCCGCTTGAGGCACCAATCAGGACCGCAACTGGTGCACATTGGGGCAAGTTCGTACGCACCATTGTCGAAGTAGAAACCGACACTGGAGTCATTGGCCTTGGAGAGATGGGAGGCGGTGGTGAATCTTCTGAGGCTGCCTTTCAAGGTCTAAAATCCTATCTCGTTGGTCACGATCCTTTTGAACTTGAGGCACTTTGGTTTAAAATTTGCAATCCAACCGCCAGTCTCTATAACAACCGTACACAATTACATGCTGCCATAGAATTTGCCTGCCTTGATATAATTGGCAAAACTTTGGACGTTCCAGTTTATGATCTGATAGGGGGTAAGTTGCGCGATGAGGTAGGCTTCGCATCCTATCTTTTCTTTCGCTATAACGATCAGGATCGTGGTGGAGAAGTACGAACTGCCGATCAACTATTGGCCGAAGCGCGCCGCTTAAAAGACAAATGCGGTTTCACCGCCCACAAGCTTAAAGCCGGCGTATTCCCGCCTGATTACGAACTTGAACTTTATCGCGCATTAGCAAATGAATTCCCTGGGGATTCCTTACGTTATGACCCTAACGCGGCTCTTTCTGTGGAAGAATCAATCCGCTTCGGCCACGCAATCGAAGATCTGCGTAATGACTATTTTGAGGATCCTACCTGGGGCATGAATGGGATGCGTCGAGTTCGGGAGCAAGTGCGAATACCGATGGCGACTAATACGGTTGTGGTTAACTTTGAACAGCTTTCCTCAAATATTTTAAATCCCGCTGTTGATGTCATCTTACTTGATACGACTTTCTGGGGTGGCATTCGCCAATGTGTCAAAGCGGCACATGTATGTGACACTTTCCAGCTTGGTATTGCTGTGCACTCTTCTGGTGAACTGGGAATCCAACTGGCGACAATGCTTCATCTGGGCGCAGCATTACCAAGCCTTTCGTTTACTGCTGACGCTCATTACCATCATCTGATGGATGATGTGATAAAGGGCGGGCTAATGAAATATAAAAACGGCAAGATCAAAGTGCCGACTGGACCCGGGCTCGGGGTAGAGCTAGATCGTGCCAAACTCGAAAAATACGCAGCCTATTACAAAGAGTTTGGTGGTTATCCTTATGATCGTGATCCGGGACGTAAGGATTGGTTTGCGCTTGTTCCAAATACCCGCTGGGCAAATCCGGCAGTGTCGGTCGAAGACGACGGTAAATAGAAAAGGGCTCGCAAATGGAACAGAAACCCTATTTCAACGTTATCACGGCCACCCGTGATCAGGTCGGTGAAAGTCCGATATGGGATGAAGACACGCAATGCCTTTATTGGGTCGATATCATCGGCAAGGCCATCCGTCGACATGATTTCACGAATGAGAAAACAACGTCATGGCGGTCTAAAGATTTTCCGACAGCAATCGCCCTACGGCAAACTGTGTCGGGGGCCGTCGTAGCTCTGGCCGGCGGAGTGGCCTGGTTTGATTTCAGTACCGGCCAATTCATTTCCCAAAGCAACCCTGATCCGACCGTAGGTAATCGACTGAACGAAGGTCGGTGTGATCCTTCGGGGCGGTTTTGGTTAGGGTCAATGCGTACCAATCTAAATCCCGATGGCAGCGGGCGTGACATTGACCGACATAGTGGAGCGTTGTTTCGTCTTGACCCTGATGGCACAGTTACCCGCCACACCGATTATGAATTTGGCATATCCAACACAATGGCCTGGTCGCCAGACAAGAAAACTTTCTATTTCGGCGATTCGTTACGTAATGTGATATTTGCCTTCGATTACGATGACGATAGCGGTGGGCTTAGCAATCGCCGGGTGCTGCTTGAAGGCTTTGAGTCGGGGGTGCCCGATGGTTCGAGTATCGACGAAGACGGCTGTCTATGGAACGCGCGTTTTGGCGGTGGTCGGGTGATCCGTATCACACCCGATGGACGGGTTGATCGGGAGATCATCGTACCGATGACGAACCCGACCAGTTGCACCTTTGGCGGGGCCGATCGAAAATCACTTTTTGTCAGTTCGGCTCAGTTCACGCTCAGTGAAGCACAGCTAAGGGCCAATCCACTTGAGGGGGCACTGATCGAGATATCCTTGGATTTTACAGGCCTGCCCGATCACAAATTCAGAGGATAAGATGGCTAATTCCTTTCATCTCAAACGGGCCAATCAAATGTTACAAATGGCAAATCCAGCTGAGGCTGCGACACTGGATTCGAGCCCTATTGTATCGGCCTCTTTTGCTGTTGCATTTTTGTTGTTTTGAGAATCTCAATCAAGCGGTTGATACTGACAACTAACTTGGATCACCAATTTTGGTGAATTCGAGAGACGGTTAATGATGAGATGCCAATATGAAAGTGAGTTGGAAAAACCTGGTATAAATTAATGAGGAGATAGTTCATGACATCGAACAAAAAACAGGCCTTTGATTTGGGTAAAGATCTAGACCCCAAGGGTACCTATATCGGCCGAGTCTGGAATCCGGCGGTCTCGGGCCCTTCAGTTATCGTCGTTCGAGAGGGTCAGGTTATTGATATCACGTTAAAAGTAGCCCCCCTCGTTTGCGACATACTGGAAATGGATAACCCGGCTGAATACGTCAATTCGATAGAAGGGGCTTTTTTGGGTAACGTTGATGACATCGCCTTAAATCATGCTGGCAGGCCTGACGCAATTCATATGCTGGCTCCCTGTGATTTACAGGCCATCAAGGCGGCAGGTGTGACGTTTGTAAAATCCATGGTCGAGCGGGTAATTGAAGAAGCGGCAGCCGGGGACCCAGCGAAAGCAGAAGCTGTGCGAGCCAAAGTGACAAGCCTCATTGGCGACTCTCTTCGTGATGTCGAGCCTGGTTCTGAAAAGGCGGCCAAGCTGAAAGATGCCCTTATTGAAGAGGGAGTTTGGTCGCAATATTTGGAAGTGGGAATAGGGCCAGACGTAGAAGTATTTTCAAAATCACAAACACTTTCTTCTATGGGATGGGGAGTTAGCGTTGGTCTTCACCCTAAATCAATTTGGAATAACCCCGAGCCAGAAATTGTTCTGGCTGTTGACAGCCGGGGGCGAATAAAGGGAGCGTCCTTAGGTAATGATGTTAATTTGCGTGATTTTGAAGGCCGGTCAGCGCTGCTCCTTTCCAAGGCAAAAGATAATAATGCTTCTTGTTCAATAGGCCCCTTCATTCGTTTGTTTGATGAAAACTACTCACTCGACGATGTACGAAACGCTGAGCTTAATATGCAGATATCTGGCGAAGATGGTTATGAACTCACGGGTTACTCTTCTATGAAAGAAATCAGTCGTGATCCGAAGGACATCGTCTCTCAGACTATTGGGCGGCATCACCAGTACCCTGACGGGATCATGCTTTTTCTAGGTACTTTGTTCGCGCCGACTGAGGACCGGGATGTCCCAGGCGAGGGATTTACCCACAAGCTTGGAGACATAGTGACAATTTCATCTGACGGGCTAGGTCAACTCAGTAACACCGTCCACCTTTCCACTAAATGTCCTGAGTGGACATTTGGTATATCTGCACTTATACGTAACCTTAAATCCAGAAACCTCATTTAACAAGCAGGACACATACTTATGCTTAAAAACAGTCACCTCGTTGCCGGAGAATGGAATTCCAGGGCACCTACATTTACATCTAACCCAGCCCATGGATTTGTTCAAGATTTTTCAGTTGGTACGCCAGAGCTTGTGGATCAGGCTGTTAAAGCGGCGGAAGAAGCGTTCTGGAGTTACGGTTATTCAAACAGGATGGATCGCGCCAGGTTCCTGAATCAGATCGCGGATGAAATAGATGCCCGTGGTGACGAGATTACCGAAATTGGCACCCAGGAAACAGGCTTGCCGGAGGCTCGCTTGATCGGAGAAAGAGGGCGGACAACGGGACAGCTTAGGATGTTTGCATCCTATATTGAGAAAGGAGATTATCTTGACGTTCGTCAAGATGAAGCATTGCCCGACCGCCAGCCTTTACCTCGTTCAGATTTGAGACTGGTTCAGCGGCCCATCGGTCCGGTCGCCGTATTTGGAGCCTCTAACTTTCCGCTGGCATTCTCAACGGCTGGCGGTGATACAGCGTCGGCACTAGCTGCAGGTTGTCCGGTCATTGTTAAGGGTCACGAAGCACATCCGGGAACCGCAGAAATAGTTGCTCAAGCCATTAATGCGGCAATACAGGCCTGTGATTTGCATCCTGGCGTCTTTTCGCTGGTTCAAGGCGGTTCATTCGACGTAGGTACATGTTTGGTAAAACACCCATTAATTAATGCCGTTGGCTTTACTGGGTCGCTACAAGGTGGACGGGCTTTGTTTGATTTATGTGCGGCACGACCAAACCCAATTCCGTTTTTTGGTGAGCTAGGTTCGATCAATCCGATGTTCATCCTTCCGGTTGCCCTCTCTGGTCGTTGTGAACAAATCGCAGCAGGGTGGAGTGGATCACTTACCATGGGAGCAGGGCAGTTTTGTACCAATCCCGGTATCGCTGTTGTAATTGATGGACCAGACGCCGATGCTCTGGCCGAGAAAATGGCTGAAAACCTAAAACAAATTGCTCCACAATCTATGTTAACTGACGGTATTGCAGATGCCTACCGTGCGGGGACAAAACGTATATCGTCAAATGAGTCAGTTCAGCAATTGGTGGGAACATCGTTTACAACTCGTGAAGCCTCACCGCATTTGTATGCCTGCTCAGGTGATGACTGGTTAGTAAATGAGGAATTGGCCGAAGAAGTCTTCGGCCCTATGGGAATGATGATTAGGGCTAAAGATATCCAGCAAATGCGAGATATCGCCTTAAGCCTGCAAGGACAACTAACCTGCACGTTGTTTATTGATGAGAGCGATCATAAAACCGCGAAGGAGCTGTTGCCAATATTGGAGCGAAAAACGGGCCGAATTCTCATTAACGGCTTCCCCACTGGGGTAGAAGTCTGTGATGCCATGGTCCACGGCGGCCCTTACCCCGCCAGCACTAATTTCGGTGCGACGTCGGTTGGGTCCATGGCCATCCGCCGTTTCTTGAGGCCTGTATGTTATCAGGATGTGCCAGATGATTTGCTGCCTATGGACTTGTTTGCTCCCAACATTGTGGGCTGACGGGGTACACATGAATGCTTTGGGGTTGATGACGGCGACGTCAATACCCGCGGCTGCATGAGCCTCTCTAGTTTCTGCCTTAGTGCCGGACTCGTTAGCAGATTAGATAGTGTCCCCTAACCTTTTTCATAGCTCAGCACAAAGAGCTTGCCACTCATGGTTGAATATCATCAGGATCTTGTTCATAAAAGTTGGTCATTTCCACACTGGTGTGACCAGCCATTTTTGTTGCCTCTACCCCATTGATTTAGCTAATAAATAATCCAGTGTGTCTAAGCTTAAGTCAGGGCTTTTGTTAAGTTGTGAAAAATCCTCATAGTCATTGCCTAGGACATTAAAACTCATCAGCTGTATGGCTTCGCTATCGTATTCGGGGTGGGTTGATGAGAGCAACCAGCTGCCTTGGCCGTATTGACCATAAACAATAGCTGGTGGCTTTTCGGGTAGCTCATGAAACCTCGCTAATACTTCGTAAGGGCCGTCTTGTTGAGGCTCAAAGATGCAACCGCCTAAGTAAAGTGAAGACACTATCTTACCTTTTATTTCCAGCTTTACGAGACGGGCATCTGTACCCTCATAATTACTTGCTTGGCCAAAATCTTTAATAGGCCCTATGGCTATACCTTTGAAAAAATTTAATGGGTTCTGGCAGATGATTTCAAAAGGCTGGCCCTTAGCCCAGTAAGTAGTTTCGCAGCCCATATATGCCCCGGCACAGATACCCAGGTAATTACCACCACTGTTGATGTATTTCTTTATTAAATCATTAGCTTTGCCTTCCAGTTTGGCGGCTTTATAGCGGCTTGCACCACCGGGCATTACAAATAAATCAATAGCAGGGCTCAGTGCGCCAGCCAATATCTGATTGGCATTTACAAAATGTACACTTTTCTTGCCACGCAGCTTGCCTAGTGCATAGTAGAGAATGTTGTTGTTTGACACATTGTCAGTGTAGATAAGAATATTCAAACTAACTCCTCTTCAAAACAAGTAGGGGGCGTTTGTTGCTTTCTTA
>Ga0308003_1000781_pt1 | contig 14179 bp, 14 predicted proteins | sample Neamet36_FD_203159 | JGI IMG/M metagenome (GOLD analysis project Ga0308003, IMG submission 203159) | Marine microbial communities from water near the shore, Antarctic Ocean - #36 | ecosystem: Environmental > Aquatic > Marine > Unclassified | place: Southern Ocean | collected 2014-06-06
TCGTTGTTAGCCCAGCAAAAGCTGGTTGATTCTGCTGCAGACAAGAAAGCAGCAGACAAGAAAGCAGCTAAAAAGAAAGCAGCAGACAAGAAAGCAGCTAAAAAGAAAGCCGCAGACAAGAAAGCAGCTAAAAAGAAGTCAGCAGATAAGAAAGCCGCAGATAAGAAAGCAGCGGACAAAAAGTCAGCGGATATGAAAGAAGCAGATAAGAAGTCAGCGGACAAAAAAGTATCAGACAAAAAAGCAGCGGACAAAAAAGCATCAGATAAGAAAGCAGCAGATAAGAAAGCAGCAGATAAGAAAGCAGCAGACAAAAAAGTATCAGATAAGAAAGCAGCAGACAAGAAAGTAGCAGACAAGAAAGTAGCAGACAAGAAAGTAGCAGACAAGAAAGTAGCAGACAAGAAAGTAGCAGACAAAAAAGCAGCAGACAAAAAAGCATCAGCTAAGAAAGCAGCAGACAAAAAAGTATCAGATAAGAAAGCAGCAGACAAGAAAGCATCAGCTAAGAAAGCAGCAGACAAGAAAGCATCAGCTAAGAAAGCAGCAGACAAGAAAGCAGCAGACAAGAAAGCAGCAGACAAAAAAGCATCAGACAAAAAGTCAGCGGATAAGAAAGCAGCTCAGCAGTTAGCTGAAGTTGAACAAGCGTTAGATAGTTTGCTAGACGAAGAAGAAGCGGAAACCCAGGCTCTTGAACAACAGGCCACCAGTGGTGAAGCTGTGGCCTCTGCAGTAAACTATATGAAAGATGAAATTATCAAAAAGTGGACTAGGCCAGCCAATTCTCGTAATGGGATGGTTGTTGAGCTTGTTATCCACCTTGTTCCTACGGGTGAAGTAGTTGATGTTGAAGTAAGTTATCGAGATTCCAGTGCTACGGATGCGTTTGTGGCGTCGGTAGAAAACGCTGTGAAAAGAGTAAGGCGGTTTGATAAGTTAAGTCAATTAAACTCAGTGTTATTTGAAACGAATTTCCGTAGATTTACCGTTAGGTTTAGACCAGAGGATTTGAGATTGTGATGCGATTAGAAAAAATGATTCAATTAAGTCAAAGAATACCAAAAATAATGTCCTTCTCGGTATTTTCATCCGCAGTATTCACCTTGGTGTTCTCGCTATCTGCATGGTCTTCAGAGTTGGTTATTGAAATAACACAGGGTGTTGATAATCCTGTGCCTATTGCGGTGGTTCCATTTCAGTGGTCTGGTGATAGTGCTTTGAATGAGGACGTAGCCCAAGTTGTAGATGCAGATTTGGAGCGTAGCGGCCAATTTAAATCGTTAAAACGTTCACTAATGCTTAGTTTTCCTTACCAAAAAGAGGATGTCCATTTTCGTGACTGGACTTATTTGGCTACAGAGTATCTCATCATAGGTCAGGTTATGGCCACGGATGCTGGGGGTTATCAAGTTGATTACCAGCTGTTCGACGTGCAGCGTCAAGAATCTATTGCGGGTGCCCGTTTTACCGGGGGTAAAAATGATTTACGTGCATTGGGTCATTCTGTCAGTGATGCTGTCTACGAAGCGTTAACAGGTCTGAAGGGCGCTTTTAGAACCCGTATAGCCTACGTTGCAGCTGATAAAAAGGTTAACCCTAGTTATTATAAGCTTCTAGTTGCAGACGCTGATGGTCATAATGCTAAAGAGATCCTTAAGTCTAATCAGCCAATTATGTCACCGTCTTGGTCTCGTGATGCTAGTAAGCTGGCTTATGTTTCTTTTGAAACAAATCGTCCTGCTATCTATGTTCAAGATATCACTACAGGCCAGCGTGAACGCATTAAATCTTTTAAGGGCATCAACGGTGCACCAGCCTGGTCGCCAGATGGTAGTAAGTTGGCGATAGTGCTGTCTAAAGATGGAAATGCAGAAATATATGTCCTAGATTTAACCTCTAATCGCCTCACTAGAGTAACAAAACATTATGGTATCGATACAGAGCCTTCATGGAGTGTTGATGGTAAGCATATTTTGTTTACCTCTGATCGAGGGGGTAAACCCCAAATATACCAGGTGACGTTAGATTCAGGCTGGGTTGAGCGAATAACCTTTGAAGGGGACTACAATGCTCGTGGCAGTTTAACCCATGACGGCCGTTTTTTGGTGCTTGTTAGTCGTCAGAATGGACAGTTCCATATCGCCGTACAAGATTTGCAACGAGGCACTATGTCCTTGTTAACCCAAACAAGCTTGGATGAGTCCCCAAGTGTGGCGCCAAACGGCAGCATGGTAATTTATTCTACGCAAGACGGTGGGCGAGATATTTTGGCTGCGGTATCCATCGATGGCAAAGTTAGGTTTAACATTCCTGCAAATGAAGGTGTGGTTAGGGAGCCCGCTTGGTCGCCTTACCTGAATTAGTCATGAGAAGGTCAGCAGGCCTAGTGATGTGTAGATTATATATGTTAGAATTGGCGCACGAATTTATTGATCGATAAATTAAAATTTTTGAGGAGCAAGTCCATGCAAGTGGGTAATTTAAGTAAAATCATCGCCTCCAGTGTTTTGGTAGCATTTTTAGCTGCCTGTAGCTCTACTGGCGAAACCACTGATGCAACTGCTAGCACCCAAGCCGCACAAGTTGCAGCAGAGGCCCAAGCATTGGCAGAAACTCAAGCCATGGCAGAAGTTCAAGCAAGCGCTGAAGCAGAAGCTCAGGCAGCTGCAGAAGCTATAGTTCAAGCTGAAGCTGAGGCTGCAAGTCAAGCACAAGCTCAAGCTGCAGCAGATGCAGCAGATGCAGCACAGCAGGCTGCAAACGAAGCAGCTGCAGTTGCAGAAGATCTTGCGCAACAGCAGCAGCAAGCTCAAGACACAGCACAAGCTTTAGCGCACATCATTTATTTTGATTTTGACCAGTCAACCATTAAAGCTGAGTTCCGTACTGCACTTAATGGCCATGCCGCGTATTTAAGTCAAAATCCGTCAGCGAGTATCGTTTTAGAAGGTCATGCTGATGAGCGCGGCACCCGAGAGTATAATATTGCTTTGGGTGAACGTCGTGGCAATGCTGTAAGTCGTTATTTAGTGGTTCAGGGCGTTTCTATAGATGCCATTGAAGTGGTTAGTTTTGGCGAAGAGCGTCCAGTCAATGCTGGTAACGATAGTGCTTCTTGGTCTGAAAATCGCCGGGTAGAAATTCGCTACATTAATTACTAATTAGCTGTATTTGTTACAGTCACTACAATAGTAATGTAGCGTGTGTTACACGCCTTAAATACCATCGTTGTGCTCTGCATAACGGTGGTTTTTGTTTTTTAACTTGGTGTTTTTTGAGGTTTATTTCCATGTCTCAAACTTTTGGTCGTTTTATCCCATTGCTATTTATATTGGCATGGTCAGTTCAAGTGAGTGCCAATAGTTCCGTACCAGTCAGTGATTTGGCAAATGATATAGGTACTGAGTCTTTAGCTATTTCTCAGCCTGCGCAGGCTGTGGTTGAAGTGCCTAATCCAGCGGTATTGGTGGAAAGCGCGGCCAAGGTCAATGCCAATGCCAATGCCAATGCCAATGCACAGATGTTGTATATTGTTGGAGAGTTGCAAGATGAATTACGACAATTACTCGGTCAAGTGGAAGAGCTCAACTACAATCTAGAACGCCTTAAGCAAGATCAAAAGCAACGTTACTTGGATTTGGATCGTCGAATTGTCAGTTTATCTACGCCACCTCCAGTAACGGATGAGACACAAGCTTCTTCTGCTGTGAATCAAATAATTCAAACTAGCGGGGCAAGTACTCAGGTTGACGGTGTAACTGCTGTAGAACGAGCCATAGTGATTCAGGAGACGTATGATCCTGAAATTGAAAAGGCAGCTTATAAGGCCGCGTTCGGGCTCATTAGAGAGCGTCAGTTTGATGCCTCCATCGAGGCGTTATTGGTTTTTTTAAATGACTTTCCGCAAGGTTCATTAGTGGGTAATGCGCACTATTGGATAGGAGAAGTGCACATGGTTCAGGGAGATACCTCTTTGGCTATCCAATCCTTTGAGTATGTAATACGCGAGTTCCCAGATAACCGAAAGATTCCACTTGCTTTGTATAAAGCTGGAGTTGCTTATCAAAATTTAGGCGATATTGATAAAGCTAACAAGCTTCTGCAACGTGTACTTCAGGAGTATCCAGGTTCTTCTGTCTCTCGTTTAGCCTACGAGAGATTAAACTAGGATGGTCGATAATATTGACTTGATGATGAGCCAAAAAGAGATTGCTGCAAGGGTGCTGGTGCAAGAGCACTTGGCTCATGAGCACTTACAATCTATGTCCGTTGTACAAGACGTAGATGCACAAAAGCAACGCATTAAACGCTTGCTCAAGGAACAAGATGCAACCTTGGTAGCGCATTATTATACGGATGCCTTGGTCCAGGAATTGGCAGAAGAGACCGGGGGGTGCGTATCTGACTCCTTAGAAATGGCGCGTTTTGGTAGCCACACTTCAGCATCTACTTTAGTTGTAGCCGGTGTTCACTTTATGGGTGAAACTGCAAAAATTCTTAGCCCAAATAAACGAGTTTTAGTGCCTACTTTAGAGGCGACCTGTTCTCTCGATATTGGTTGCCCAGCGGATGAATTCACAGCCTTCTGTGATGCACATCCAGACCATACTGTAGTTGTTTATGCCAATACTTCTGCGGCAGTTAAAGCGCGAGCAGATTGGGTGGTTACTTCCGGTATTGCGGTAAAATTAATGGAGCACTTGTCCGCGGAAGATAAGCCTATAATATGGGGGCCAGATCAGCATTTGGGTCGCTACATCGCTAAACAAACTGGTACTGAAATGCTACTTTGGCAGGGGTCGTGTATTGTACATGATGAGTTTAAGGTCATAGGTGTGCAACAGCTGAAGCAGGTTTACCCTAATGCTGCGGTATTGGTTCATCCTGAGTCTTCTTATGCTATGGCTGAAATTGCAGACTTTGTAGGTTCTACCACTCAGCTCATTAAAGCGGCACAAGAGATGCCTAACAAAGAGTTTATTGTAGCAACAGATCGTGGCATTTTTTATAAAATGCAGCAGGCAGCTCCAGATAAAACGCTAATGGAAGCCCCTACGGCTGGGAACAGTGCCACGTGTCGAAGTTGTGCCCATTGTCCTTGGATGGCGATGAACGATCTTGATAAGATCGAGCAGGTTTTGTTGTTAGGGAACAATGAAATTGTGATTGACGCAGACCTACAGAAGCGGGCATTAAAGCCCTTGCAGCGACTCATGGATTTTGCAGCAGCTAATTAAATTCTGCTTGATCAGCCAGGAGATTTAAGGCGTCTTGCCGTCGCTTTGACACTGAACCTGCCTGACTATCGGGTTGCTGTTGACTAGCGTACTGGGCCTGTTGAAGGGCCAATTTTGCTTCCCCGCGTAATAAATGCCACTGCGATTTTGCCATATGGTTGAGTTGTAAACGCTGATCTTCAGCACTCCATTCAGCCAGCGTGCGCCAACCTATAATCCAGGTGGGCTGGTGTTCTAAAAGTGCTAATAAAACATCAACAGCAGCCCTTGGCTTAGTGTCTTGGCGCAAGGCTAGTGCATTGATCCACAGGGACAAACTACTATCACGACGGTAAAGTTTTCTTAGCTCCAGCTGCTTGAATACTGCTAGTGTTTGTTTTTGACTTAATAGGCTATGCATCCAGCTATACCAAATCAATGTTGCATTAGGTTGTTTTGATGCCAATTTTTGGAGTTGCTGGCTCGCCAGAACCGATTTCCCTAAGTAGTGGCTAACAAGAGCTTCAGCATATGCAACTAAGGTACTGTAGTGATTAATTAATGGGTCAAAGTCAGCCATTAATTGATTGACCGAGAGCGTGGGAGAATCTGAAAGAGCCACAGTTTGGTAAATTTTTAGTAAGTCAAAGCCAAGTTCAAACCCATGCTCAGCCCGGCTCTGTTGAGCTATTAAAATACGCTGGCTAATGTCTGCCACACGTTCATTGTTGATAGGGTGGCTACGAGCCCATTCCCACTGAGGCGAATCTGTAACGTAGGGCGATTGCAATCGTTGTAATAATCGTTGCATATGGGTTACGTCAAAAGGGCTTTGATACATTAAATCAAAACCAATACGGTCTGCTTCTCGTTCATGAGTTCGACTATAACTCAGTTGATTTCGTTGGAGAGCCGATTGAGTGGCGTAAATTCCAGCTTGTCCGATATCTGAATTAACGTTCCCTGCAAGCCAGATAGACGCAATAAATGCACCTAAATATAACGGTGCTTGGGCTTTTTCTTGTGCTTGAGTCTGCACGTAATGGCGTAAGCTAAGGTGGGCTACTTCATGGGCAAGTACGGCCACTAACTCGTCTACAGAGCCAGCTTGTTGTATCAGTCCAGTATTAATGCCAATAATGCCGCCAGGAGCTGCAAAAGCGTTAATTTTGTTATCCTGTACAACAAAAAGTTGGGTATTTTTGTTACTCAGTTGACTGCTGCTGATTAATGGTTGTGTTAGGTCTGTTATAAATTTTAAGGCTGCTAGGTCATTCCAAAGAGGGAGTTGCTTGCGGATGCTGCCCGCAATGATGTTGCCAAAGCGGTACTCATCTTCTAAGCTCATGCTGGAAGAGTTGTGGGTGTTAATTATGGGTAAGGTTTTTGCATGAGCTATTTGTATCGGGATGGCCAATGCCAATATGAGCATGCAGAGAGGCCGTGCTATAGGAATAATAAAATATACCAAGCATAGATAGGACTGAAGGACCGCTTGACCTATAATGTGGCTTCTCATTGAAAATTCCTTTTAATGAAGGTGATACGTGATATGGACTACGACATGACATTGGACGCAACACCGGGACAGCAGTTGCTGGATACTCAAGGTTTGCAATGTCCTTTACCGCTATTAAAAGCTAAGCGGGCTTTAAGTCAATTAGAGGTGGGGCAGGAACTTAAAGTGCTATCGACAGATGCCGGTTCACAAAGGGACTTTGCCGCCTGGACTCGATTGGCTGGTCACCATTTACACCAGAGCCAATGTATTGATGGCGTTTATCATTACCTCATTGAAAAGACAATTTAGGATAACACATGTTTAAAGTATTTCGTGCTTGGTTGGACCACTTTTTTGCCGATGAACAAGCATTGCTATTAGTGGTTTTGTTGGCTGTTGGTTTAGCTGCAATTTTGATGTTTGGCTCCACTTTGGCCCCAGTTTTTGCCAGTATGATACTGGCGTATCTAACCCTTGGTTTAGTAGAGTGGTTGGAGCGATTTGGGGTTAATCATCTTCCCGCTGTGTGGGGTATCTATAGCTTATTTATAGCATTACTTATGGCTTTTGTTTTTGTTGTGTTACCTTTATTGTGGAACCAAGCAACTGATTTACTTAGTGATTTACCATTAATGTTAGAAAAACTAATGGGCTTGTTTATGTTGTTACCAGAACAATATCCTGAACTCGTTAGTGCTGACCAAATTAAACAATTGGCTGATGCTGCTATGGCAGAAATTGGTAATGCTGGGCAGTTGTTAGTGTCCTTTTCATTGGCTTCTATTGGTCAGTCTCTCACTTGGTTAGTGTATTTAGTATTGGTGCCGATTCTGGTATTTTTCTTTCTCAAAGATGGCCATATGATGGTGCTTTGGCTAACCTCATTTTTACCAACTGAACGCAACGTTTTGAGCAATGTATGGCTTGAAATGGACCAGCAAATTGCTAATTACGTACGTGGCAAGGTGGTTGAGATTGTGATTGTAGGCGGTGCTACTTACGTTGCTTTTTTGTGGTTAGGGTTGGATTATGCAGCACTATTAGCCATGGTTGTGGGTTTGTCGGTGCTTATTCCGTACATAGGAGCAACCCTTGTGACTATCCCGGTAGCATTAATCGCCTATGTCCAATGGGGTGTGTCTACGGAATTTTATACCTTGCTCATCGTCTACGGAATCATTCAAGCCCTCGATGGTAATGTGCTTGTACCTTTGTTGTTTTCAGAAGCAGTGAACTTACACCCAGTGGCCATCATTGTAGCTGTGCTGTTCTTTGGTAGTCTTTGGGGCCTTTGGGGTGTATTTTTTGCCATTCCTTTGGCAACACTGATTAAAGCCGTAATGAATGCATGGCCTAAGAAGTTGTTAGCTGGTTAATATAGTCTAAAACTATTTGAGCGTGCTGAGTTACTTTAACAGCACGCCACTCTTGTATTAAAACACCTTCTGGATTAATCACGAAGGTGCTGCGGTCAATGCCCATATATTCTTTCCCGTATAGCTTTTTTAACTTGATTACATCAAAAAGCTGGCATAGTGCTTCGCTCTCATCACTAATGAGTTCAAAGTTGTAACCTTGTTTGGCTTTGAAGCTTTCGTGCATTTTAATGGAATCTCTTGAGATGCCAAATATTTTACAATTGAGTTTTTCAAACTCACTAAGTAAGTTGTTGAAATCATGGCCTTCAGTAGTGCACCCAGGAGTATCGTCTTTTGGGTAAAAATAAAGCACAACAAATTGACCTTTTAACTGATCAAAACTAAATTCAATTTGGCTTGTGGCTGGCGCTGCTAGGTAGGGCACTGGGTGTCCAATAGTAAGGGTCATATGGGTAGTCTCAATTAAAAGTGTTATGATATGGTTTTAGTGCCATCTTAAACAACTGGACGACATTTTGAAACAACAAGGTTTTGGATTTACGCGCATTCTTCCGATATTTCTAGTAACGATGGTGCTTACTGCATGCTCTGGAAATCCTTTACTCAGTGAGGATAGCGACAGTATTCTCAGGAATAAAAGCTTAGATTATGCAAAATCTAAAGTTGTCGATCGCATTATTGTGCCTCAAGGTTTAAATGGCGATCAAATACAGAATGACCTGCTCACAATTCCTGCTGCTCAATTGGTAGAGCAATCAAAAGGTATTGAAACTGCGCCACGACCAGACTTTGTGTTTGCTGAAGCAGGTAGTGATTCTGCACATTTTACTGGTGACGTGAACTTAAAGCGCATAAGTGTTGCTGGTAGCTTGACCAAGGTGCAGGGCCAGGTAGCCCAATTTTGGTCTAATCAGGGCATCGCTATAGACACTGTGTCTGGAACTAGGGCTATTGAGACCGAGTGGTTCTCGCTGTCCAAAAGCGCTCCCTCAGATGACTTCATCAGTCGTTGGATTAGAAGTTTGACTGAGCCTGATGATGATATTGCCTATGGCCGAGTGAAAGTTGAGTTAAATAAAACTCTAAAAAATCGTATTGAACTGTCTTTGTACTTTTTGCAATTTACTCAGTTAGAGATAGAACAGAATAAATTGGTAGATTGGCAAGAAGCGGGTCGTACGTTAGCCAACGAGTCTGAAATTACCTTTGAATTACTGCGGTATCTTAGCCACACGGCGCTAGTGGCTCAAAAAACTGATAAAACTACTCTACAATATCAAACGCCTTTGTTGGGCAAAGATCAACATGGACGGCCTTTGGTGCAACTTAACATGAGTTATAACGAGGCTTTGCCAAAGGTTATTGCAGCTATGACCTCTTTTGATGTTGGCAGTTACGACGAAGTGGCGAAAAAAGTTTATTTTACCCATACAAGTCACATGCGAACGACTGAAGAAATGGCATCTAACGGTGAGGGAATATGGGGCTGGTTCAAAGGCCTTAACAGTGGCGGTACTAGAAAGCCCGGCATCAACATCAATCTCGCCTTGTTTGGTGGTGATGAGGCTGAAGCTCCAATCAATGACAGTCCTATTTATTCATCTGATCCAAACGTAGCATTAGAGGAAGAGAGTTTAGAAGATAAGAAGGGATATAAGATTTGGTTGGGTGGAGAAGTCATCTATATATTTGAAGACCAGGATCAGGGTGGCATCAGCGATACTGGAGAATATACCTATGTTGGGCAGTTTCAGTTAAGTTTTGAAGAAACCCTAACTAGTGTGTACTTACAAATATTGGATAACCAAGGCCTGCCTGCTGCTAAAGTTTATGCGGAAGAAATTCTTTGGGGCTTGCAGCAGCAGTTGATTCAATAAAATAGTTGTTACAGGGGTTCTAAGGCATGGATGCAGTTCTGTTGGATGGGGCAACATTAGGCCCAGAAGATCTCGATTTTCGCCCCCTACGAGCTGCTGTTGATGGTTTACGCTGTTATCAGCACACTCGACCTTATGATGTTGTTGAACGGCTAGAAGATGCCCATATAGCCTTAGTTAATAAGGTTGTATTAGACGCAACGCACCTTGCTCAATTACCTCAGCTAAAGCATATAATTGTGCTTGCTACTGGGACTAACAACATTGATGTGAAAGCGGCTAAAAAACTTGGTATTAGCGTACAAAACTGCCGAGCGTATGGGGTAGATTCGGTGGCACAGCATTGTTTAATGATGATGCTTAGCCTCAGCACTAGAATGCTTAGTTATAGGCGTTCAATCAATAACGGTGGCTGGAGCAGTAGTGCTCAATTTTGCATGTTAGATTATCCGGTAGAAAGTTTGGCAGGGAAAACTTTGGGTATTGTAGGGTATGGCGATCTCGGTAAAGGTGTTGCCAATCTTGCACGTGCTTTTGGCATGACTATACTGATTGCTGCTAGACAAGGCCAAGAACCTAGGCATGGCCGTATCCCCCTAGACAAGCTGTTGCCTCAAGTTGATGTACTGTCTCTGCATTGCCCCCTTACTCAGAACACCACTAACTTAATCGATTGGCCCCAGCTTTGTGCTTTGCCAAACACTGCCTTACTGATTAATTGTGCTCGCGGTGGGATTGTAAATGAGGCAGCCTTAATTAAGGCGTTGGATGAAGGCCAAATAGCTGGAGCGGGTATTGATGTTTTGACTCAAGAGCCCCCGCCTGAAGATCACCCCTTATTAGCTGTAGAAAGAGACAATTTAATTATTACACCGCACACAGCATGGGCTAGCCGTCAAGCTCGCCAAACTATCCTAAATCAAGCTGTAGAAAACATAATGAGCTTAATTTCTGGCCAAGGCCTTGTTCGTCAGCTGTAAGTTGTTGATTTTGCAAAGTGTCAATACTTGGGGTTAAAAAAGAGCATGTTTTTTGTAGTTTTACTTGCTATTTATTCTTGACATCCTTAACTCGTTGAAATTTATAGCGCGTGTTGTGCACATTTTTTAAACACGGATATAAAACTAATTAATTCCTAAAAAATATCTTAACTCAACTGATTGACATTCATAACATATTGATATAAAAGGTTAAATTTCAAACTGGTTGTTTTTTAACCACTTTGTTAACAAGGCCCACACAATGGGCTTTGAGGCTTTTTTACAATATTTGTTCACAGTGTTATCCACAGCTTGTGTGCATAAAACACGGAAGCTCCTAAAGCTTACTGTTTGCTATTACATTAGCCTTGGTGCAATTAAAAAAAACTCAATTCGGTATATTATTGAGATATTTGTTGCTGATATAATTGACAACGAAAACTTAAAGTCATAATGAGTGAGATAGAGAAAAAATGAAATTAATACGGATCTTTCTTGTAGCGATGGCTGTGTTGTCTGCCAACAGTTTTGCTAATCAAGTAACAACAGATCAAGTTAAGTTTTCTAACGCTTGGGTAAAAATGCCTATGCCAGGGATGCAAATGACAGCAGGGTTTGTTGATATAGAAAACGTAACCACTTCGGATATTCGGGTGATTGCTGTAAGGACTTCATTCAGCGCGAGCTCAGAACTGCATAATATGGCTATGGTTAACAGCGTCATGCAAATGCGCCGAGCAATTGCTGGCTGGGTCATTACGCCTGGGGCTACATTAACTTTAGCACCCGGTGGAAACCATGCCATGTTAATGGGTCTTATGAGCAAGCTGAAAAATCAATCAGAAGTTCTGCTAGAGTTTAACATTGAAGGCATAGGTTGGGTTTCGGTGCCGGCAGTCGTTAGGCCACCAAAACCCTGATCGTTAAAGCTTAACGCGAAAATAGGGTAATGCCAAGCTCCGTTACTATACCGTCCAAGGGCTCGTCATATGGCCCCTTAATCACTTGATCCATTTCTTGCCCAGCATAAGCAACACCGTAAACTGATACGGGTTTGTTTTTTCGTAGTTTTTCTAACGTCCGATCATAAAAACCACCACCGTATCCAAGACGGAAACCTCTACTATCAAAGGCTAGCAAAGGTGCCAAAATAACATCTGGTTCTAATGTTGGTTTATCTTCACATGGCTCACGGGTTCCAAAACCAGCGTCTTGTAATTCATCCCCTGGGCTCCACGTACGAAAAATAAGCGGTTTTCCGGCCCCAAGCATGACGGGTAATACCATTTTATGACCTAAAGAGTGTAGTGTCTTTAGCAATGGCATAGGGTCAAGCTCATCTCCTAAAGGCCAATACACTGCTACGATTTGATTATGGTGGAGTATATTTCCGTCTAATAATTGATCACATACTTGCATACCCATGAGCGGGTTAAGAGCAAATGCTGCTGCTCTTTGTTGTTTGGCTTTAATACGCAGCAACCGCTTTTGTTCATCGATAGATGGCATCGTTAATACTCTTAAGTAGGCACAAGAAAGGCTTGTTTTGGTTTACCGGCTAGTACACACTAGATCTCGCCTAAAGCATAGTTTTTTCTCACTACTTTGGGTGGTAAGATCATGTTTATCTAACTAATGAGAGTGATTAGGGTAATTTTATGGCGATTGAAGAACTACTAGACATGAATCAAGCCTGGGCTAAAAAGGTGGCCCAAGAGCAGCCAGAGTTATTTACTACTTTGGCCCAGCAACAAGCGCCAAAGTATTTGTGGATTGGCTGTTCCGATAGTCGTGTTCCAGCTAATGAAATTGTTGGACTGTTGCCAGGAGAGCTGTTTGTTCATCGAAATGTAGCTAATTTAGTGAAGCATGTCGACTTCAACTGCCAATCTGTTATTCAATATGCAGTGGATGTGTTGAAAGTTGAGCACATTATCGTTTGTGGCCATTATGGATGTGGTGGTATTAAGGTGGCTTTGGAAAATACTAACGCAGGTATAAGCGACTACTGGTTGCGGTCAGTTAAAGATATCTTCTTGCGTCACCGAGAAGAGTTGCAGAGTTTTCAGAATCAAGAAGCGTGTTTGAGCCGTATGTGTGAAATTAACGTGGCTGAGCAAGTGGCTAACTTAGCCCATAGTAAAATCGTGCAAACAGCCTGGCAAAAAAATCAAACTTTAGAAATACATGGTTGGATCTACGGACTTCATGACGGTGTGATAAAAGATTTAAAGGTCAGTCACAAAGGCTTAGATGATGTCGATGATATCTACCAAGTAGAGGTGTAGTTGATTAATGGGTTGATAGGGCGTTAATTAACTTCAGTCCCTCTGCACGAAGCTTTGCGTAAGCGTCTGTGTGCCCTCTAGTAATGATCTGTACGTTAACCCTTGTGCAAGTATTAGATCTGCAGCTTTGGCTTTAGAACTGAGAACTCACAGGATACACCTGAGGTATTACTCAGGTGTATTAGAGTGCTCATTATAGACTTTGCTATCCATAATCAAGTGCAAGCGTTTTCCTGTATAGGGAGAGTGGGCTTTTACTACATCCATATTTAGCTCTATGCCTAATCCTGGCTTAGTGCTGGGAATAATGTAACCTTTTTGCCAGTCGATTTTTTCCTTAACTACTTCTGCATGGAAACCATCCCATGTGCCGATGCTTTCTTGAATTAAAAAGTTAGGTGTAGCTGTTGCTAGCTGAATGCTGGCGGCTGCACCTATTGGGCCGTTATATAAGTGGGGGGCTACCTGGCAGAAATATACTTCGGCTAAGGCTGCGATTTTTTTAGCTTCCAAAATTCCTCCTACCCGGCCTAAGTTCATTTGTAAAATAGACGCAGCCTTGTGCTTCAACACGTCGTGGAATTCATATTTAGTGGTTAACCTCTCACCTGTAGCAATGGGAATGCTGGTTTTGGAGGCTACTCTAGCCATCGCCTCAGGTTGGCCTGGTGGTACTGGCTCTTCAAACCATAAAGGGTCAAAGGGTTCTATACGCTGGGCTAAACGAATGGCAGAGGCAGGGGTCATTTGGCCATGGGTACCAAACAACAAGTCACAGTTATTGCCTACTGCATCACGAATTTTGCGGCAAAAAGTTTCACTGCGCTCTAAAGCGGCGAGTGAAATTTGATGGCCAGAATAGATGCTATAAGGCCCGGCAGGGTCAAATTTTAGAGCAGTAAAACCTTGTTCCATATTCTCTAGGGCACATTCAA
>Ga0308003_1000782_pt1 | contig 14178 bp, 8 predicted proteins | sample Neamet36_FD_203159 | JGI IMG/M metagenome (GOLD analysis project Ga0308003, IMG submission 203159) | Marine microbial communities from water near the shore, Antarctic Ocean - #36 | ecosystem: Environmental > Aquatic > Marine > Unclassified | place: Southern Ocean | collected 2014-06-06
TAAATTGAATAAGGAAGGAACTGACGATCCAATCATCCCTGCATTTAACACTCCAGAACATAAATTTAACTTAGGCTTTGGAGTAAGAGATATTAATGTTTTCGGGATTTCTAGACACTGGGGATTTAGTACAAACTATAAATGGGTAGAAGGTTTTATTTTCGAGGGATCACCACAATTTACAGGAGAAGTTCCTAGTTATTCTCAATTAGATGCACAGATCAATAAAGCAATTCCCGAAATTAAAGCAACTGTTAAAATAGGTGCATCAAATCTTTTAAATCTAAATGCCTACCAAGTTTATGGCGGCCCTAGAGTTGGCCGTATGATGTATGCTTCCCTCCTATTTGACTTAAATTAATTGTTCTATCACCTGAATACAAACCACCTACGGGTGGTTTTTTTTTGTTGGTCAAAACCAATATACCCACATACAGATTCATATATTTGTTTTAGCTATTTAAAAACTCTATATTTAGGGCAGTATTAACTAAAAAACCCAATGATGAAAAAACTATTCTCGAAAGTTATTGCTTTAGCAATGATTTTAACACCCTTTACAACATTTGCACAAGATGCATATTTTGTAGAAGCTGGCATGCCTTACTTTGCACCTCAAGTACTAGAAATAGAAACTGGAGATGTAGTAACATGGACAAATGTGGATGGTACTCACGATATAAATTTTAACATTAGTACACTTAGTGGTGAGTCTTTTGGTAATCCAAGCTCAACTTCTCTTGGAACGACTGGAGTTGGTGAAATGGGTTCAATCACATTTGATATTGCTGGAACTTACAATTACGATTGCTCTTTATATGGACATGCCTCTTCTGGTATGACTGGAACAATCATTGTTAGTCAATCTGCAGGTTTCTTCCCTCCAGAAGGATCTGTGTTCAATAGCGACAGTACCGAAATCACTCTACCAAATGGAGATGTAGGTTCAGCATACGACAATACGATTTCTTTTTATTCAACTAATGAGATTGAAATGGACATGAGTGGATCTCCTGTTGCATTAACATTCATTTCTGCAGAAATATTATCTGTTGATATTCCAGACGGAATGAATACTTCATGTAATCCTAGTGACTGCTTTTTCGGCCCTAATGCTTGGGGAGAAGTAAACTTAACAGGAACTCCGACTAATGGAGGTATTTACAACTTAAACCTAAGTGCAATGGTTACCATTAACCTAGCCAACATTGGTATAGATTCTGACCTAACTTTTCCAGTTCCTTATAATGGGGAAAATGCTGTTTTAAATATGGCTTTAGGTGGAGACTATTCTGCTGTAAATGGATTTATCCCAAACTTTATTTTAAATATTGATGGTGTAATCGCAACTGTTTCTGGTTGTATGGATGCTTCTGCAACAAATTACAATGCAGATGCCACAGAAGATGATGGTTCTTGTGAATACCCTTCAGCTAGTGAAGGTGTACGTTATGTGGATGAGATATTCTCTGAGGTTACAGTTACATCAGATGTACAATACGGATCAAATATTGGAATCATTACACAAGCTCCAGCATTAGAAAGTCTGTTTATGGATGTTTATACGCCTACAGGTGATACAGAAACTAACCGTAGAGTTATTATAATGTTACATACAGGATCTTTCTTACCTGCGATTGTAAATGGTCAAGCTACAGGTGATAAAACAGACAATGCTATTGTTGAAGCTTGTAAGCTTTATGCTAAAAAAGGATATGTAGCTGTTGCAGTAAACTACCGTTTAGGTTGGAATCCTGTTTCTACTTCTGAAGATGTTAGAAGATCTACTCTTATTCAAGCAGCTTACCGTGGTTTACAAGATACTAAGACAGCTGTTCGTTTCTTAAGAAAAACGGCTGCTGAAGATGGAAATCCTTACGGAGTTGGTGAAAAATTTGCTGTAGGTGGAAACGGAACTGGTGGATATCTTTCTCTAGCAATGGCTACACTTAACGATTATAATTCTGAATTATTAATGCCTAAGTTTATTGATACTTCAGCAGAAACGATTGCTGCTTATGGACAACCTGTGCCATATATCATGCAATCTATGTGGGGTAACTTTGAAGCTACGGATTATGGATGGCATCCTGCTTATGACCTAAATGGTGATGGTGTATTTATGGATGTACCTCTTTGCATCCCTAATCACGTTGGATACAGTTCTGAAATTGATATGGCATTTAATGCCGGTGGTGCTTTACCAGATATCTCTTGGTTAGAAGCGGGTGAAGTTCCTATTGCTTCTATGCAAAACATTCTTGATGCGGATGCTCCTTATGCTGAAGGTAACGTAATTGTTCCTACTACAGGTGAATTTGTTATCGTTGCTCATGGTTCGCTGTTAGTTCAAGAAAATGCTACTGCTTTCGGAAACAACGATGTTTTTGCTGGTATGTCTACTACTATTAACGATGCATGGTTCTCTAATGGTAATGGTGCAGACAACGCTGCTGTTGCTGGTCATGATGACTTACCTGGTTTATTTGGTATGATTACACCTACGCCTTCGGCTACGCCAACGGCTTGTGGATTTCAAACGGTACAAAATGCGCCTTGGGATTCTTGGGACAATGCTACTTATGGTGCGATGGCTGATGGATACCACGGAATGCCTTCTGGTACTATGGGATGTGCAGCTCTTTTAGGTAATCCTGATATGAGTGAAGAAAAAGGTATGGCTATGGTGACTATGATGGACGAATTCTTTGCGCCGCGTATTCATGCTGCTCTTTCAACTGAAGTGATTGTTACTGAAGGTCCTGATGAACAAGTTATAAGCATAGTATCTGGTTGGTCAATATTCTCTACCTATATGATGGCAGAAGATATGGCCGTAGATGTAGTTATAGCACCAGTTCTTGAAAGTGTAGTAATCGCAAAAGATTACTTGGGAGCTGCTTATCTTCCAGAATGGGATTTTAATGGGATTGGCGATCTATTAATTGGTCAAGGATATCAAATTAAAATGATTGAAGCGACTGACTTAACAGTTCAAGGTACTTATATGGCTCCTGAAGAGAACCCAATTGAATTGGTTGCTGGATGGAACATGATAGGTTATCTTAGATTAGATGCTGCCGATGCTAGTTCTGTATTATCTGATCTAGTTGATGCTGGAGTAATTGAGATTGCAAAAGACTATTTAGGTTCTGCTTTCTTACCGGCATGGGATTATAATGGTATTGGAGACTTAAACCCTGGTATGGGTTACCAAGTTAAAACTTCTGCAGCTGCAACTCTAAACTTTAACGCTAACGATACTGAGTACCGCTATGCAAACCTAAAGCATACATCAAATAATGCAAATCATTTTGAAACAGCTGTTAATACTGGTTCAAATATGACAATCGGTATTTTTGATGAAGCTTGGGAAGTTACTCCTTCTATAGGAGACGAGATTTCAGCTTTCAATTCTAAAGGTGAACTTGTAGGTTCTGCATTATACACTAGTCCAGTTACTGTACTAACAGTTTGGGGTGATGATGCCACAACTACAAAGATTGATGGATTGATTCTTTCTGAAAGCATGACTTTTAAAGTTTGGAACAAACGTTACAATACAACAGACGAATTAGTTGTTTCTAATTGGATCGAAGGTTCTAATGCTTATAATACAAATGCTGTAAATCAAATTGGTGAAATAGGATTTATTCCTAACACAACTAATAGTAGTAAATTGGGTCTTTACCCTGTTCCAGCTAATAAAGAATTGAATCTTGAATTAACACTTAATCAAGCTCAAAACATTACAGTTGGTATTTACAATCTCTTAGGAGAAGTTATTGAAACAACTTCGTACCAATTAAATAAAGGTTTTAATAGTATCAAATTAAATATCATTCCTTTACAAGAGGGTGCATATTTATGTGCTATTTCTACAAATGAAGGAACTAATTCACGTAAATTTAACGTGATTAAATAGTTTTTAATTGATTAAATTAAAAGGACACTCCTAGAGTGTCCTTTTTTTTTTACTTTTGAGCTCAATCCATAAAAAACCACTAAGATGACTAAGGGATTTTTACTTTCATTAATTACACTATTTTCATTCTTCAATACTCAGGCACAGGATGTCTATTGGCCTGCAGATGTTTCAGAAATTAATACTGGATCAAACGAGACTTACTTAATTCAAAGTGCCAATCTAGATGGCTCAGGTATAACCTATGGTTATGTACTAGGTGCATTTTATACAGATGATGATGGGAATTTACAATGTGGTGGATTTACGAATGTTTCAAGCAATCAAACTCAGCTTGCTGCAATGGGAGACGATTCAACCACTGAAGAAAAAGATGGGTTTGATGAAGGTGAAGAAATAACTTGGCTTGCATACGGAAGCTTCTTAGAACAAACCTACACAGCAACGATTACATTAATAACAGGATCAAATACTTATAGTACAAATGGTCTTAACATTATAGCAAATTTCAATATAAGCTCAGCTGTTTTAGGGTGTATGGAAAATACTGCATGTAATTACAATGCAAATGCTACAGAAGACGATGATTCTTGTACGTATGCAGAAGAAAGCTACAACTGTGATGGTACTTGTATAGACACAGACGGGGATACTGTCTGCGACATTGATGAAATTGAAGGATGTATGGATGCAACAGCGTGTAACTATAATGAATTAGCTACAAATGAAGATAATTCGTGTACTGCTCCAGAAACAAATTTTGATTGTGCTGGAAACTGCTTAAACGATACTGATAACGATGGCGTTTGTGATGAAAACGAAATTCCTGGTTGTTCAGACATAACTGCTTGTAATTACGATGCAGCTGCAACAGACCTCGATGTATCATCTTGTGTTTACGCTACAGGTTGTGAAAGCTGTGAAGATGGACTTATTATAGATAATGATGATGACAATGATACTATTTGTAACGATAATGAAATTACTGGTTGTACAAATGATGTTGCGTGTAACTACAATACTCTAGCCACTGATGATGATGAGTCTTGCGTATATGCTACTGGAGATTGCGATGTTTGCTCTGGTGATACAAATGGTACAGGAACAATAATAGACAATGATGCCGATAACGACGGAGTTTGTAACGATGACGAAGAAGGAGCTTGTGTAGATGCTACAGCTTGTAACTACAATTCAAATCCTACATTCGAGTCAGACAGTACACTTTGTATTTATATAACTGCGTCTTGCGATGATTGTTCTGGAGCCGTAGATGGAACTGGAACCGTTATAGACAACGACTCAGACAACGATGGTATTTGTAATGATGCAGAAATTGATGGATGTACTGACGAGACTGCTTGTAATTACGATGGTTCTGCTACAGAATTAGATGCGTCTTGTATTTATACTTATGGTTGCGAAAGTTGTGAAAATGGTTCTATTATTGCAAACGACGATGATGAGGATGGTATTTGTAATGACGATGAAATTGTTGGTTGTACTAACATAAATGCTTGTAACTACAATGAATTTACTACAAATATTGATAATTCAATGTGTATATACTCTACTATATTTGGCTTCTGTGCAACTTGTTCTGGAGAAACTGACGGGACAGGGAGTGTAATAGACAACGATTTTGACAACGATAATGTTTGTGATGAAAATGAAATAGTAGGATGTCAAGATGCTACAGCTTGTAACTATAATAATTTAGCTACAGACGCAGGAAACTGTGACTATGCTGATTCAACGAGTTTAGATTGTCAAATATGCTCAGGTGAAACAGATGGTACAGGTACTGTTGTTCTAAACGACACCGATTTAGATGGTGTTTGCGACGATCAAGAAATACATGGTTGTACAGATTCTCTATATACCGAATATTCTGCTCTTGCTACAGAATTAGATGAATCATGTGAAACGTTAGTTGTTACTGGTTGTACAGACTCTCTGGCATTCAACTTCTCAATTGTGGCCAATACATCTATCGAATCATGTATATTTAATATAGAAGTTGATTTTAGTACTACTGGTACAAATACGACCACAAATTTTAGTGTTACCACAGATACTGTGTCTTTATTACTTGGGGATTCTCCGATAATGGAAGGGGATATAATCGGTGGTTTTCACATTATCGAAGGGCAACTTTATTGTGCAGGATTCACAACATGGACAGGTAATGACTTTAGTTTAAATTTATGGATGGATGACCCTTCAACAGTAGAAATTGATGGTGTAACAGAAGATGCTACTATTTATTGGATAGTCCAACAACAAGAATCTATGTTCAATTATTTAGTTGACTTAACACTTATTCAAGCACCTGGAATTACTTTTGTTACTCAAATAACTCTAAACGATAACATTATTATAGGATGTATGGATGCAACTGCATTCAACTATAATAGCGAGGCATTTATAAACGATGGTGCGTGCGAAGACTTTATTGGTGGTTGTTTAGATACTGAAGCATGTAATTATGATGACGAAGCAAATACAGAAGATAATACATGTTACTATATTACAGCAAACATACTAGACTTTCAAAATGGTCAACCTCTTACAGTGGTAACAGACGCAGAAAACCCAACCTTTGTTTGGTTATTAGGTGATCTTGAACAAGAAGGGGAAACAACAAGTGAATTTACTCCATATATAAATGGTTTATATACAGTAAATATTACAGATGAAAGTGGTTGTTCTATTTCTGATTCTTACACTTTAGATAATATTGGATTAGATGAGTACACCGTAAATCAACTTAAGGTATATCCTAACCCAGCAGTAAATTATGTGCAAATTAGTTCTTCTACTCATAAAATAGAAACCTTGAAAATTGTGTCTATTACAGGTAAGGTACTACAAGAATATAAAGTAGATGCGTTCCAATTTAAGCTGGAGCGAAATAATCTAGCGAATGGTATTTACTTTTTAACAGCGACTATTAACAATAGACAAATTACGAAACAAGTAATATTCAAATAATCACTTTGAACATTAAACAAAAAAGGCTCTCGAGAAATCGAGAGCCTTTTTTATGCAATAAGTTTTTAAAAATCCACAGGTATTAATCTTCTAGTTCAGCCAAATAACGCTCAGCTTCTAAAGCAGCCATACAGCCACTCCCTGCAGCCGTTACAGCCTGACGATACATTTTATCTTGAATATCTCCAGCAGCAAAAACACCTTTAATATTAGTCTGTGTAGAATCGGCCTTTGTAAGTAAATAACCTACTTCATCCATATCTAGTTGCCCAACAAATAGATCAGAATTAGGTTTATGGCCAATAGCAACAAAGAATCCTGTACAAGGAACATCCATAGTATCACCTGTTTTATTGTTTTTCACTCTTACAGCTTCTACCCCTTTCTCTCCTAAAACTTCGTCAGTTTCAGCATTGAACATTACCGTAATATTCTTAGTATTTAATACACGATGCTGCATAGCTTTAGAAGCACGCATTTCGTCTTTTCTAACCAACATAGTTACTTTAGTACAAAGCTTGGCTAAGTAAGTAGCTTCTTCTGCAGCAGTATCTCCAGCACCAACAACAACCACATCTTGTCCTTTGTAAAAGAATCCATCACAAACAGCACAAGCAGAAACACCAAAACCATTTAAACGCTCTTCAGATTCCAAACCTAGCCACTTTGCAGTTGCTCCAGTAGATATGATAACCGTATCGGCTAAAACAGTTTTTGATCCATCGATTTCAACTTTATGAGGCTCTCCGTTGGTAGAAAACTCACATTTTGTAGCATAACCAAAACGTACATCTGTACCAAAACGCTCGGCTTGTTTTTGCAAATCGACCATCATATCTGGTCCATTTGTTCCATCTGGGTAACCAGGGAAGTTATCGACTTCAGTAGTATCAGTAAGCTGACCTCCAGGCTTCAATCCAGTATAAACAACTGGTTTTAAATCTGCTCTAGAAGCATAAATTGCTGCAGTATATCCTGCAGGTCCTGAACCTATAATAAGGCATTGAATTCTTTCTAACTGTTCCGACATTTTATTGTATTTTAGATTGCTAAAAATAAGCAATGAACGCTATATGTAAAACTTTATTTTCAACTATTATTCTCCTTTTTACTGGAGTTGCTATTTGTACTGCCCAATCTTACAACAAGTACTATACCAATACTAGTACTACTGACTTATTAGCAGATGTAATATTGCAAGAATCGGTAGATGGGAAATTAATAAATATTCATTTACTCAACGCAGTAGTTTTTCACCTAACCAATACAGAAAGGTCAAACTCGAGTTTACCATTATTTGAATTTAACAACAATCTCTATCAATCCGCTCAACTTCATTCCGATAAAATGATAAAGCAGCAGTTTTTTGATCATGTAAATAAACATAAAAAAAAATGGAGAGAACCGAAGGATAGAATTTTACATTTTGAGCCAAACTATACAGCTTTAGGTGAGAATATTGTAGAAAATAATTTATTAAACTACAAAGGAACTGTCCTTAACTATAGAATTAAAGAATCTGAAAATGGTGAATTAGTTTATCTAGATAAAGAAGGAGATATAATTGAGTTCTCTACCTATTTAGAATTAGCTGATAGACTAATGCAACAGTGGATGAATTCTAAACCACACCGAGAAAATATTTTAAACAAGTCTTTTTCTTTATTAGGCTGTGCTTGTGCAATAAATTCAGATAAAACGCCGATTTTAATTAGATGTACTCAAAACTTTGGACGGCTATAATTCTTGTATATTTCCTCAAAAAACAAACTAAACAAGTCGAATTCAATGAATTGAAATCAACTTTAAGTAAGGTGTAAATTACTTGAAAATATTATATAGCAACACTTGTTTTATCTTGGCTATTGTATATATTTGCACCTTAAATGCTACGGGGTGTAGCGTAGCCCGGTCATCGCGCCTCGTTTGGGACGAGGAGGTCGCAGGTTCGAATCCTGCCACCCCGACAGTGTAAAACTTGTAACTTTTTAGTTGCAAGTTTTTTTTGCAAAAAAAAGACTATCCAATTTGGATAGTCTTTAAAGGATAAACTATAAAAGGATTACTTCACAAACTGCTTAGATAACTTTTTATTCCTAGTACCTTCTGAGTAATCATAGAAACCTTCTCCCGACTTCACTCCCATTTTTCCAGCTGTTACCATATTTACCAATAATGGACAAGGAGCATACTTTGGATTCCCAAAACCACTGTGTAATACTTCCATAATCGAAAGGCACACATCAAGTCCTATAAAGTCAGCTAAATGAAGAGGACCCATTGGATGAGCCATTCCTAACATCATAACTGTGTCAATTTCTTCAACTCCAGCAACACCTTCATATAAGGTATAAATAGCCTCGTTTATCATAGGCATTAAAATACGATTAGCCACAAATCCAGGATAATCGTTTACCTCGACAGGAGATTTTTTAAGATCTCTAGACAATTGCATTATCTGTGCAGTAACAACATCAGAAGTAGCATAACCACGAATAATTTCAACCAATTTCATTACAGGAACAGGATTCATAAAATGCATCCCAATAACCTTGTCTGGTCTTTTTGTTGCTGCTCCAATTTTAGTAATCGAAATTGAAGATGTATTTGAAGCTAAAACAACATGGTCTGCACAAATTTCATCTAACTGAGTAAATATTTTCAGCTTTATATCCATGTTTTCTGTAGCAGCCTCAACAACTAAATCTACACCAGCAACACCTGCTGAAATTTCGGTAAAAGTACTAATATTAGAAAGTGTGGTGCTTTTATCAGATTCTGAAATCTTTTCTTTCTTTAGCATTCTATCGAGATTTTTCTCAATAGTATTTACACCACGATCAAGGGATTCTTGAGAAAGATCGATTAGCGAAACTTTAAATCCACATTGGGCAAACGTATGTGCAATACCATTCCCCATAGTACCTGCACCAATAACTGCTACTTTTTTCATTTTTGTTGTTTATTTCCCTCTTCCTTGGAAGACAATTTTAAAGGTATAAATAAGAACTTTTAAGTCGTTAAATATCGACATATTTTCAATGTAAATAACATCGTATCTCAAACGATCTACCATTTCATCTACAGTACTAGCATAACCGAACTTAACCATTCCCCAAGAAGTTATTCCTGGTTTTACTCGGTGGATGTGTTTATAATGTGGTGCTATTAAAACAATTTGTTCAGCATAAAACATACGCTCTGGCCTTGGGCCTACCATAGACATATCGCCAATTAAAACGTTCCAAAACTGAGGTAATTCATCAATTCTATACTGTCGCATTATTTTACCCCATTTAGTAATACGAGCATCGTTATCTTGAGAGAGTTGAGGCCCATACATCTCTGCATCAACAAACATAGACCTAAATTTAATTATTTGAAATATGCTACCATGAATTCCTAAGCGTTCTTGCTGGTAAAAAATAGGACCTTTAGATCCCATTTTAACAAGCATAATTGTTAGTATATAAAGAGGCGCTAGTAGTAACATAGCAATAACAGAAACCACGACATCTATAATACGCTTTAAAACGAATTGCCAAACAGGCATTAAATCGTGCTTAATTTCAATTAATGGAACATCAAACATCGATTTCATTTTTACTTTACCAGCAAGAATATCATAATTATTAGGCTTCACTTTTATGAGAACATCTACTCCCTCTAATTCATTGATAATTTCTTCTAAAATATGATGTTGTTCAGAACGTTCGATAGCTATTAAAACCTCTTCTATACATTCCGATTGAATAATATTTTTCAAGTCTTTATAAGAACCTAAATAAGGTATAAATTCTTTTAGTTGATAACCTTTTTCATCCATTCCATTTACAAAACCAACAATAAGGTTACCTCCAGATTTTGAGCTTTCAGTAAGACTTTTAAACATCTCAACAGCACTTTCGGCACCACCAACAATAAGGGTTTTAAAACCAATTTTTCTATTATGAATTCTATAAACTACAATAGAAGTAAATACAAATCGAAAAATATAAGTAATAGAAAAATGTATGCAGAATAAAGTTGCAACAGAGCTATAATAATTTTTGTAACTAGGAATTAAATCATCGAGCAAAGCGACAAAAAAGATGATAAGTACACCAAAAAAACACTGAATCAATGTTTGTCCTAATTCTATAAGTCTAGATTTTCTATATACATTACGGTAATAACCAAATATTGTATAAAGCAATAACCAAAAAATACTGATAGACACAATGCCAGTCCAAAATTTAGCGTTGTATAGAACAGGATTTTCTACTCCAAACAACTGTGGTTCTACAACTTGTTTTCTATAAACAAAAAATAAAAACCAAGCTAAAGAAGCCGACAAAAGGTCGAGAATAATGTACTTAAATTGCTGTAGTTTTTTATTCATTACTCTTCGTGCAACCATTTAATATTGTCAAAATAAAAGGTAGCTGTTTCAGAACTTACGCCTTTTTGCATTCCAATAAAGACACCAAACTCATCTACCGAGCTACCTAAGTTTACTTGATTTGTCATGTGGACATATATTTTATTCCAAACCTTAGTAGAATCTACATGAAGAGCCTCAAAACGAACAATTTCACCTGTTTCGGCAGACTTCATTGCTATACCAACTTTAAAAGAATGATCGCATTTATAATCTAATTCTAACATCGTCTGATTGTAAATTGAATTTATACTTACAAACTCAGAACTCATTAATTCGAAAAAATCGTTTACAGAATCTAATTCTACCAAACCACTACCGTAACCTTCAAAAACAAGGCTATCTAAGTAGGTTTTTTGCAGAGTTGTATCACTATCAGAAGAGGGTTCAATAGTTATACCTGCATCTTCAAAGCTTTCTATAAACAAAAAATCAGTTTTATCTGTATAGCCTGTAATAGCAGTAACGCTAATTGTACTATCTCTATAAAGACTGAGCTTTTTATCACTTATAGGTTCTAAAGAATCCATATAATATAAATCACATGTTTTATAAAAAGGATATCTAATTCTAGTGGCCGAAATACCATTAGATTTTATACCCGCAGAAATAGTGAATTCATGTTCTCCTTCTGCTAAAATAGGTATGGTACATGGTATCTGGAAAGCTCCTAAAAACATTCCGTCCATAGTTACCCAAGCATCTGTTATCTTTTGAGAATCAGAACCTTCAAAGCTATCTGTCTCCAAATCTATTCCTGTAATGCGTAAATAAGAGGCTGTTTCAGCTTTAAACTGTTCTTTAGAACATGAACTGAAGAGCAAAAAAATTAATGAAATAATTAGTAAATTACTACGCATTGAGTACGATTATTTTCTAGTATGGTTTATTTTTAGACCTTTATACAGTCTTAAATCTAACAACTTACGTTAAACGCTAGTTAAAGCATTTTTATTGTGTTTAATATTTAGGTAAAAATACAAATTAATTGGATTTTTACTAAACGAAAATCATCAAATACTTAAACGTTACTAATCAGTTATTTAAATTAAAATAAGCATACTAATCTAGTAAAGAGTGAAATCGTAAGACTTAAAAGATCGTTAGCAATGTAGTGTATTTTGAGTACTAAGAAAAGACTTTAGTAAGTCGTCGTATATTTTTGTAGTACTAATCCATTTTAATAGCTTCGCCAACTATGCAGTTAGTCGATAAAGCCAAACATCAAGGGAGTAGAAAAAGACTCATTTTAGAACTTCAAGAAATGGGGATTGAATCTCCAAAAGTCTTAGATGCGATGTTAAAAGTACCTAGACATTTCTTCTTAGATTCTTCCTTTGAAGAACATGCATATCAGAACAAGGCATTTCCTATTGGTACCGATCAGACGATATCACACCCTTATACTGTAGCTTTTCAGAGTGAAGTTTTAGGCATTAAAAAGGGTGACAAAGTCCTAGAAATTGGGACTGGATCGGGCTATCAAACTGCAGTATTATTCCATTTGGGAGCTGATGTTTATTCTATAGAACGACAGCATTTTTTGTTTGACAAAACAAAACAACTACTTTCGGCAATGCGCATAAAAGCATTTTTACACTACGGAGATGGTTATGAAGGATTACCAGAAAAAGCCCCTTTTGATAAAATTCTAGTTACAGCAGGAGCTCCATCAATTCCTCAAAAACTATTCAAACAGTTAAACATTGGTGGAATGATGATTATTCCAATTGGTGTTGGCGAGCAAATAATGACACTCATTATAAAGACAACAGATTCCTCTTATAAAAAAGTGGAATTTGACAACTTTAACGAAACCAACTTCAGATTTGTACCCATGTTAAAAAACAAGCGATAGTTATTTATTTTAACGTTACTTTTAAGTAAACGGGTTGATGATCGGAGTATTGGAAATCCATATTTACAACTGAGATAGAATCGACCTTTACATTTGGGGAAACTAAAAAATGATCAATTACAGAAGTATGACTGAACTCTTTTGAATAAGGTTTGTCTAGTTTTCTGTTGGTTGGCGTATTAACATCCGCTGCCCATTTCCATCCTTTCGGAATATCATCGTCTGTGAAACGAGCATTTAAAAATTCTTCTGGTGCATCAATTGGACTGTAATTCGGAGGGCTCTGATTCCAATCTCCCCCAATTACTATGGCATTACCTTTTTCATATTCAGCCTGAGCAAAAGCTAATAATTGGTTCATTTCTTTATTCTTTTTCTCACCTGATTTATCGTAAGCTGAATTGTGAATATTAATCACAACTAAGTCTTTTTCTTTAAGTTGAATTCTTTGTGTTAAAAAGCATCGTTTAAGAAAAAACAAACGCTTAGGCCACATACTTTCTGTTCGTAAATCGTAACGAAAAGCATCAGTAACATGATATTTAGACATTGAGAATAAACCACCGTAAGTAGGTCCCATAGGATTAGTAATAGGAATAGGCACAAAAGTAGAAGCGTAATTTAATCCGAAATGAGATTGATAGCCTTCGGCTAAATTGCTTAATTCGGCTAAGAAATCTTGCTTTTGAGAACGCCAGCTAAAACTATCTACTTCTTGAAAAAGGAAAAAATCTATCGCTGAATTATCATTTAGAAACGCAATAGCACCATTCATATTTTTTTGAACGGTTTGTTTAGTCTGAAAGACATCACTTCCTCCATCGTAGAAAAAATCTGATTCTTCCCCTAAACCAAAAAAGCCAACGTTCCAGGTAATAAATTCAAATGTAGAATCTGAATAAGTCACAGGAGTTTCTTCGGAATCATGAAGACTAATTTTGTCTTCAAAATTGTGTTCCGTTAGGGTGCCAAATGCAATAA
>Ga0308003_1000784_pt1 | contig 14155 bp, 12 predicted proteins | sample Neamet36_FD_203159 | JGI IMG/M metagenome (GOLD analysis project Ga0308003, IMG submission 203159) | Marine microbial communities from water near the shore, Antarctic Ocean - #36 | ecosystem: Environmental > Aquatic > Marine > Unclassified | place: Southern Ocean | collected 2014-06-06
CACGGGGCTGGTGCTGCTGCGAGACTACCCCCTCCACATGCTCACGTGCCGCACAGCGCCCACGACGATCATAAACGCGGATGATGAGGTTGCCCTTGCCCGTGTCGCAGATGCGCGCGCCGCGGTGGAGGCGGAGGAACAGAAAGCTGCAGAGCTCCATGCAAAGGACGAGGCAGCGGCGGCGGCCGAGGCCGCCAAAAAGGCGTCGAAAATCAGCGTGGCGGTCAAGAAAGTGGTCGTGGCGGAGGATGATGCTGCAGACAGGGACGGCGAGGAGGAGGAGGAGGAGCCGGCACACGCCGCCACTGTCAGCAATGTAGCCATGGATGCTGTCGGGTATCGGATTCTTGTCACACTGAGCAACAATGTGGTGTGTGAGTTGGCCGCAGACTCGGGCGCGACGACGGTGGTGGCGGAGGGGCACTCCGGAGGTGGAGTCACAGCCCTGTGCACACACCCGCTGGACGTCACAACCCTCTTCACCGCGGGCGGTGACGGCTCAGTGAAAGTGTGGAGTCTGCGGCCGCTGGTGAGTACTCCGTCTCAGTTCGTGGACGAGGACGGCAGCTCCTGTGCTGCCCCGGGAGTTCTGGAGACGTTTCGTTTCTCGTCCGACGACGCAGACACATGCATAGAGGTTCGTCGTCCGCTCTGCATGGCGCCGGCGCATACTGGGCGTGTGCTGGCCATCGGGCTGGAGGGCGCACCTGACAGTGATATCGGAGATGGAGACGGTGACGGTGACGGTGACGGCGGCACGTCTGGGATGATCGGGGGTATAAGCGCCATGGTCAAGGACTTCGGGTTCGCCGACGGCTCCGCCCTGGCCGCAGGCGCAGACGAGGACAGAACGTACCATCGATCGGGACTGGTGCTACTGCTTGAGTACGACTCTGATGCCCGTCAACGCGCCAAACCGGCAGCAGGCAACGGGCTGGTCGGGCCTGTGTCCTGGGGCATCCTCCGCCGCCATGCTGTCATTCGCACTGGCACGGGTGACGTGGAGAGTATGCGATGGTCTAGCCACCGCAACGTACTGGAGAGTTCCCTTGCGGTGTGCACCAGTGCACGCACGGTGGATGTGTGGCGGCGCTCAGACGTAGGCGGCGCCGGCACCGGCGCCGGGTCCAGCAGCGGCAGAAACAGCAGCGGAGACTTGTTCTCCTACGAGCGCGTATACACAATTCCCGAGCATGTGTCACACATCGATTATTTCGACTTGTCCAGCTGTGACCGCTTCGTGCGCACATTTTCAGGGTTTTCTCCCAACGCCCTGCATGTGTGGAGAGAGGAGCAAATGAACGAGTCGGAGCGTATAGTGGCGGCCAAGGCCGTGGTGGCGGCGATGAAGGAAGAGATCGAAGGCATCAATGATGAGTTCGAGAAGAAAGGTCTGAGGGTACCATCACGACCTGGGAAGCTGGAGGAGGATACACCACTTGAGAAGAAGAAGAAGGAAAAAGCTGAGAGAGCCAAGGCCAAGGCGGCGGCGGACAGTGACGATGAAGAGATGCCTGTGCCGGCCAACGAGGAGGATGACGAAGATAACCCCCTCTTCACTCAGATTTACGCTGCATTCGCACGCCTGGCCATATGTGAGGCGGACACCATTCGCCGCCACCCACCTATTCCTAGTGCGGTGCGATTCTTCGACATGAGGAGCCCGCAGGCACCACTGGTGGACCACAGCGGCGCCTCGGGCAGCAGCACGTCCGCCGTGGAGGAGAGCCCTCCCGCCACTGCCGGCACCGTCCCTGACACGGCAGCCACCGACATGACGTTGAGAACTGCTGATACGGGCGCTACCGATCGCACCTCTGCCGGCAGCCTCTCGGACGGCGACTCATCCCCACGTGCGCGTGGGTCCCGGCCACAGTTGCAGAGCAGACCATCGTTCATGGGGAGAATGTTCTCCAGCAAGAACAGCAGCAGCAAGAACAGCAGCAGTGGCACTTCTAAGGGGTTGCCGGTGTCGGCGCCCGCTATGTCGGGGTCCTTTTCCGACGGCGAGGCTGTGGTGAAGAAGAAAGAGAAGAAGAGCAGCAGTCGCTTCAGTTTCGCCGCCCCTAAAAACAAAGAAAAGGACAAACACAAGATTACTGAGCGCCGCTTGCTACCTTCGTCAGCACCCCCAGGTTTGAGGGAGGTAGTGGACACGCAGGCGGAGCGAGATGAGCGCCGCGAGGCCTACAACCGCCGCCGCAAGATATCCGAGGACACCGCGGCCGAGGAAGCAAAAAAGTATTCCTTCGGCCGCAAAAAGGCCAACCCCCTGGGCCCTTATGTGGAAGACCTGGGGAAGACGCTTGACGAGATTGCGAATGTGCGATGGGCGTCAGTGTCAAGTCCGGCATCGCCAGAGTTCCAAGCGTTGCTGGAGGCGGAGGCCCCCGATGAGGACGCGGCGGGCATGGCGGGCGTGGCGGAGCATGGTGCGCTGGCGGCCGTAGAGGGGGACGAGAGCGTGGCCTCCAGAGGCAGCATGTGGAGCCGTGGCAGCCGTGGCAGTGCCGACGCCAAGAAGAAGAAGGATGAGCCACACTGGTGGGAGATCAAGCGCAAGGTGATCGAGGAGCAGCATGATGTGCCTGACTATGACCACGACACCCCCCGCCGCGCAATCATCGAAGAGGTAGTCTCGATGCAACACCCAGTGTTGGGGCTGCTCGCCTGTGCATGTCACAGCGACGGAAGTCTCACAGTACACCACCAGCCGCCTCCTCACCTCGAGGAGCAGGCGGGCATGGCTGGCAGTGGGGGCAGCGGCGAGGGCGAGGAGCGGCCTAGCACGCCCCACCTCCGTGCGCACGGGTTCGGCGGCGTGTTGGCAGCGTTCACGTCGGACGGCCAGGCGCTATGCACGGCCGGACGGCGTGATGGCGCAGTGCTGGTCTGGCGCATTGTGGCCGAGGATATGTGAGCATTTGTCGCAGACTGGACGTGCATCGATCCTCTTATTTGAGGTCTCGTGGGGAGGAGTGATGACATTATTTCATACGAGAAAGGGAAAGGGACGGGGAGGGAGAGACAAAACAACATCACAAGAACTCTCACGGAAGTTAAGAAAAGAGAAGAGAGAAAGAAAGAGACATCTGTTACACGTTAAAAACCTTCTTAAAGTTACACCTTTTCTCAATACACTCCTCCTCTTTCAGAACAAACAAATAAATAAACAAACAAAGACGTAGACGGCAGACAAGAAACAGCACCCACACCCCATCTCCTTCCCCAAGTCTCTAGTCCTATCCTCCGCCGAGCACGTGACGCATGTGATCGTAGTGTGGCCGCGCCTCTGGCGACGCCACACCCTTCAGGGCCCTATGCGCGGCGTCGTAGCGGTCCAGGCATCCGCCCTGCAGTATAGGATTATGGGACAGAGGGAGACAGTTAGGCGGGTACAGACTAAACAGGTTGCAAAACTTCAGTAAAGGGAGGGAGGGAAGTATGTATGCGGCGGTATAAGGAGGCGTATACCTCGACAGCCGGGTGGAGCTCCTGCTGGATGCGTTGCGCGATCCGCGCTCGCTGCCGACCAGTATGCAGGGGCGTGCCGGTGCGGTGTGGAGCACCGCTTTGAGCCGGCCCGGCTGCAGCGACTGCCCTGATGAGCGCCAGAGCCCTGTCCCATGCTGCGAATACCGAGTCGTCAGGGCGCACGGCCACGAGCAGAGCTGATGCAGACTCTTCTCGCATGCGGTGCATGAGAGCACGAGCCTGCAGCGCTGGCACCACCACCATCGCTGACAGACCCGCCGGTGCCGCCCCGCCCTCCAAACCGACGGCCGACTGAGGCCCGCACAAGGAGTCGGCCCAGTTGTGCACATGGTCCTCCAAGGTACTGCGGCCTTTGAGTGACTGTGAGCCTGCCACGTGGCCCAGCGCCGCATCCCCATCCCCTACAGACACGGCCCTGCTGCCGGATGAACCCGAGCCCGAGCCCGAGTCTGAGTTCACGTCTACATACACGTCCGCGGTCACGTCCATATGCGACAGGACCACCACCACGGCCGCCGCCGCCACCTCCCCCCGCACCGCGCCGCATGCATAACTCGCCACCTCGGCTGTCGGCAGGCCCGCATGCAGGTCCGATACGAACACCGGCGTGCTCACCCCGAGAATAGGCAGCTGTCCGTACGCAGCGCCCAGCGCGCGCCCCACCAGCGCCATGTCCACCGTCGGCGTGCTCCACAGCGTCAGGTAGTCTACTGACGCCGACGAACGCACGAAGGACACCGCGTTCCCCCGGCGCTCATACCAGGTGAAATCCAGTCGCCCGCCCAGACCAACACCTGTGGGCGGCCCCTTGTCCTCCTCCTCAGCCCGCCCCCCCTCCTCGGTATCCTCTCGTCCCAGTACCACCTCCTGCTCCCACCTCCCGTGCCGCCGCGCCCGCAGGCGCAACTCACGGATATTCGGCTGCTGTTGCTGCTGCTGCTGCTGCTGCGTGGTCAATTCTCCAGCCTCCGGAGAGGCCAGCACACCTTCCTCACCATCTACCCCAGCTCCAGCCTCAGTCCCAGCCTCGGCAGCGCCGGTGTCCTTCCCGGCTTCTGCCACCACCACCGCCTCTGCGTGAGCCAGCGCGTCCCATTCGCCCAGCTCCAGGTGGTCCCCGGGCACACACGCGCCCTTGCCGCCCACGCGCAGGCTGTAGCGCACGCGGTTCTCCGCGCCCACACGCACGTGCTCCAGCAGCGCCGTGCCATCGGACCGGGACAGCATCACCACAGGGAAGTCTGTAAAGCGCGGCTCGGAGGCGTCTTTGACGAAGAACGTCTGGTCTGCGCCGTTCACAATCACCAGGCCGCCCGCACCAGCAGTGCGCGCGTTCAAGGCCTTGTCCATGAAAGTGCACTTGCCACGTTGCACCACTACATATGCGCCCTTGGCAGCTGCGAGCTTGCCACACCCCTCCGCGTCATCGGCCGCCGGAGTCACCAACCCTCGCGCACGGCAGTTGCGCACCTGCAGATCCGACGAGAAACTCGTACTCAGCGCCTTGTACCAGTGCGCCGAGAAGGGGCCCTCCATCAGCTCCAGGAAGGCCTCCTGTGGCCCGCCTTGCTTGTGCGCGCCCCACGCCCCCAATGCACACATGAAAGAAACTAACACCCTCATCATCTTACACGTACAACAAAACCAGTGATATTGTCCTTATCAAGCAACACCCGACCTTATAAAAGTGACTCCCGGTGCGAGAGGGCCCTGACAACTCAAATGAGAAGAGACCTCTGAATGCGGTGTCGCGCATTACCGAGTCCCCCCACACGAGCGATACTTGCGTGGAGAGGAGGCATCGGAGAGTGACAGGAGGGAGTTGCTGTGAGCTTATTTTTATGGAAGTGCATATATACATGAAATACATGGCCCTCGTTGACTTGGGTCTGTTCCCTCTGATGATGGTGCTCGTGGGGAGCGGCTGCGAGCTCGCGCTGGGCCTCGTGAACAAGAGGGCGCTCACTCTGGTGGCGCACGCGGCGAGTGGCGGCCCGAACAAGGCAGAGGCGGGCAGACAGCTTACCTGGGTGAGTCGTCTCACCACCACGGTCCTATACAACCGTCTCCAGGGGCTGGGGCTGCAGGACTACGGCACGCGCGATCAACTCATTTTACCGTGTGTCCATGCGCCTGCTCGTGACACCCAGAGGGCTGCCACGCAGAGGCCCCACATACTTCACCTCATCGGAGTCCCTTGTGCTGTTCGCGCGCGATCAGCAGGGCATCAACACATTCCTCAGTACCGGAGGACAGAGCAAGATGCGGTGGCAAGGCTACGAGAAGAACCGCAAGGGCAAGGAGAAACTCATGGAGACAGCCATTGTGTGAGGAGTCATCTCCGCCGTGGAGCTACTGCGACGGAGCGGCTACGGCTACAACAGCACGCCCTTCGAAAAAGACGCCACCAAGACAGCCGCCATGCACAATCGTTGGCCATGCTGCAGTTCCTGCGCCGGCCGGAGAACAGAGCGCACTGCCCGTACAGCGCGCTCACGTGCGGCACTGCGGCCGCGGTAGGCCATCTGGAGGTGCTGCAGTGGCTGCGCTGGCCGGAGGACCCATGTGCCTGGTTGGGTAAGGAGGTGCAGCGTGCAGCGAAAGGAGGGCACCAGGCAGTGCTGGAATGGCTCAGGGTGCGTGGGCGTGAAGTTCATCTCGTGGGGTGTCGCGGCGCCGCCCAAGGAAAGCAGCTGGAGCTGCTCAAGTGGATGAGAAGCTCCACCAGTGGCAGCGCCCCCCCCCGACTTGTGGACCTAGGATGAGAGCACATGCGAGGTAGCCGCGCGACTCAGCAGTATGAACCAGGTCCTGCTGAAGAGCCTCAGGCGCAAAGGCTGTCCCTGGGGTATGATCGTGCTCGTCACACGTGCACACCCTCACACATGCACACACGCACACACACACCCTAACTTGACAACTGCACTCAACCCACATGCCTTGTAGGGACGCAGATGCCACCGCGCCTATGGCTGCCGCCTCCAGAGGGCGTCTGACAAACCTTCAGGTGAGGAGCGCTGGTGCTGGTGCTGGTACCTGTGACCCCGACACCGACACCTCTGCTCACCACCTGCCCCTCCACCCCCTCGTGCCGCTCCATCACATCACCCCCATGTCCAGTACCTCCTGATGAAACACTCTTGCCCCTACGACGCACGAGTCACTGCCGCTGCCGCTGGTGGGGGGCACGTAGAGGTGCTCAAGTGGCTGCGGGGGAACGAGTTGGGACCGGCAGGAAAGTGCCCCTGGGATGCCACTGCGTGCTCTGCTGCTGCCAGGGGAGGTCACCTGGAGGTGCTGAAGTGACTGCGACTGCCGGGCAAGCTGGAGGGCCAGTGCGACTGGAGTGCCAACACGTGTCTGTCTGCTGTAAAGGGACACCAGCTTAACACACTCACGTGACTACGTCTCCACAACTGCCCCTGGAATATCACCGCCCTTTCACCTCCAGCAGCGACGAGAGCACATGGCCACACGGCCAGGCATTGCCACGCATTACCAGGCACGGTGCCCGAGTCTCCGAGTAACCGGGGAAGTGACCCAACACAACAACGATGACGAGTTGTACACCTGATTGATGCGTACTTCTATTAATTATACTTCCGTAGGAAGTTCCTAACAATTCATACTCAAATACGATATCGAGCCCCGGCGGTCATGGTAGTGGGCTTCTTGGGCGTTGTAGGAGGAGAAGGAAGTGTAGAGAAGTGTATTAGGACTTGTGTGACTGATGAAAGACGGGAGGAGTAATGACAACCAGTTGAAAGGACATAAACAAGAAGCGTGCTCTCTGACTCTCTCATTCACGCATGCCTCTTAGAAAAAATGAGATCCAAGATGAACTTCTTGCGAATGTGAGATGTATCACCCACTCACTAGAGACATGTGTCACACCACTGGTACAGATGTATACTCCCGGAAGTAGTTCAGATGTTACCTGAACTTATACAAAACCCCCTTAAGCGGATAAGAGCAAATTTTCCCGCTTTCGGAGCCCACAATTTTCCTGCTGGAAACTAGTACTCTGCAGGGCTGTATGGGGCCAGTATGGGCGTACAGGCGTACCAGCTTTGTGGACCCCCGGATCCTAGCAGGATCTACAAATTTCGTGTCTTTGCACCCCAACATATAACGGGAATATCAATGGTGCTTGAGACCTTGCTGCCTTTATGCATGGTGGTGGTTAGGAAGATCCAGAGCTGTGTAAGTGAGGTGGGAATGCATCAACGCGCCACATCACCGTACCTTGGAGTATTGTTCGTTGTGGCAATGATGTTTTTGCTGGGGTCTGCATCGGCGGTGCTCCCCACGTCCGATGATGGACAACGTGCGCACGCGTGGGCACCTACTGAGATGACCAACATCCAAGAGATGGAGTATTTGTCTTCGTTTGCGATCGACGTGGCTATCTCTGGCGACCTTGCTGTGGTGGGTGCCAATACTGCTGACAACCAGCTCGGCGACGTGAACCTTTTCCTGCGCCAGGATGGACAATTCACCTACAAAAACTCTTTGCGGAGTGTGTTCGACATCCCCGCATTCCCTGTGAACAATGCATGTCGTTTCCTGGGGACTGCTATTGCCATGACGCCCACTGCGCTGGTTACAGTCTGCGGCATTGACTACGGAGACAACATCGAAGCGGCGTCCGATCGGCTGTATATGTTCGCCATGGATGAGGAGGGATTCGATACAAGCGTGTCTCCTGAGATGATATACGCACCTCAGGAGCTCAGAGCTATCAACTCGTCACTGCAGGTAACTATGTCTTTGTCACAATAATAGGCTACCGCCTGATACGTCCATATTTTAAACTGGAATACCTCCACTATCTTTCCTTCCTACAGACGTTCGGCTATAAGGTGGCCTTGTCAATTGATACTCTAGTAGTGACGAGCAAGTCCTATGACGATAGTGTTGGGCTGCCTGTATTCGTTTACCACTTGAACACAACCACTGGCCTGTGGGGCCCCAACGCAGACCAGAAGTTGCTTCCGCGTGATGATAATGCCCTCATATACGCGGGTTTTGGTAACTGTGTGGATATGTCTGGGGACTGGATTATCGTGGGCACGGTTGTAGAAGCCTTCTACTTCTACGGGCGCACACCTGAGAATAGTACGTACACGATGACCACTTCTTTGAAGGGGTTTGCGTTCTTTGGACAAAGTGTGGCCATCGCTGGGAGGGTTGCGTTATGTGGGACGAAGAATGAGATTCACGTGTATAGGAGAAATAATGAGACGGGTTTGGGACTTGTGCATGGTGCCTACAAACCGTGGCTGATCTATCAAAGTCCATACGGTCAGAACGGAGGCACCTACGGCATTGGAGCTCTAGCAATGACCGAGGAGTACTTCATGGTGGCCGACGCCTATCTAGGAGAGGTGTACTTGTACGTAATCCCGCCTCTAGACATGCCTGCCGAGCCGCCTACTCAAGCCGGAGGGATTGCCCCGAAAGAGCCTCTGGTGGTGTACCGTGGGAAGGGTTGGTCCAATTTTGGTTACTCGTTGTCCATGACCGGTCGACACGCCATGGTTGGGAGCTACATTGATAAGGGCGCCTTCAACAGCGTGTTTTTCTACGCTAACCTTGTTACTTCGCCGCCGTGCATGGCTGGGTCTGGCCTCCAAGGTGACGAAGAGTCGGGTACTGCATCATGCACTCTATGCGCTGCTGGCGCGTATTCCATAGGCGGCGACGATCACTGCCACTCCTGCCCATTCGATGAGTACGCCGACGCTGTCGACTATATTGGGGCTCATTCGTGTACGTTGTGTGAGACGGGTCGCCGGGTCGCCTATATTGGAAGCGGTCACGATCATCTCTCAAATCATAGAGAGTACGAAAGTGGCATCAATAACTGCGTCGGCTTAGTCGATGCGTACTACGACTATGAAGCCCAGGACAGTCTCGAGTGCGAGTGCAGTTTTTACGGCTTCCAGGGACTGCACATATCCGCGTTTGCTCTACTAGGCATCCTGATCACTGTGTTTGTGGTAAGGCCAGCGTCCAATCGACTTCTACGAACGCAGAAGCGCCAGTGCCGACCTTGACACACTGCGTATGGAGAAATTCTCTGACTCCCTCTCCCTTTCCTCCCATTCACAGACAATGGCAGCACTTGCGATCTGGGACCTCATAAAGAACGAGACTGTGCCCATGGTGTTTGATCAGCGGATGCATCTTATGTCCAGCCTGTTTTGTATTACTATCATTCCCGCATTGGACCTGGCTTCAGACACCGTGTACCTTTTTTACTCCGTGTGGGCCACGAATACGATGTTCACTGTGGCCACCCTGGCCTTCTTTTTGCCCATGGTTATCTTCTGCGACCACCTCTATAAGTGCGAGGTGTACCCCATGATGTACTTCGGCCGACCTCCCGACTGGGTCTTTCTTTTCACGGAGATGAACTCGTTGCCCGCTGTGATCATCACGGGCATCACCACCCTGCCCTGGACACTGGTTAACCTCCCGATTATATTAGCGATATTCAGCACGGGCTACGTTCTCTACTCCACCAAGCTGCTGGCGATGCGACCTGTGCGCAACACATGGATGCGCGTTTGGAGCGGCACTGACAAGTTCGACACTGTAGAGCCCATTGACATGGCCGTCCTGAACCACACAAAGTATGCGGAACTGTGGATAGAGACGGTACCGCAGCTCATTCTTCAAATATTCAATGCAACTCTGATGGATACTTGGACAGATTTCGGCATCATATCGGTCTGTGTGTCGGTGCCTATCTGTGTGAGTGCAGTTTACCGCTGGGTCTTCTACGTGTATAATCGCGGCATGAAGGTTGTGGACATCCCGACTGGCCTCGAGTGGTATGTGGAGATGCAGCAAGGCGACCGCGGTGACGGGGCCAATGCGACTAAGAAGTTGGTAACGGGTACGTTTTCAGCAGGGATGATAGGGGAGGAGATGGATGGGCCTCACATGCAGGGGCCTCAGATGGAGAATACTTTCGACAGAGATAGCGACGACGAAGATAAAGAGAGAGACAAGGGTGACGTTGGCGGGGCTACCGCAGCCACCGCCACCACTACCTCAAGCCCTCTGCATGGGGCTAGTGAGAGCACTGAGATTGAACTAATGGAGAAAAGAATTACACGTAGCATAGACATAGAGTAGTCTCATATGCGTATTGTACACGTGTCTAAATGCAAAAGTGTACTGAAGTAGTAATAGTAGTAGTAATGACAATTTACCCGAGGACCGAAAGGTAAAGACCAACACTTACGACCTAGCTGTGTTCATGCCATGTCAAAGAAACAACGCTAGCAACTAGGGCCAGAGCCCCAGTGCCACCCAGCCCGCGATCAGCTGGCCACCTCCGACAGGTGCCGGCAGCGAGTACGGCTTGCGGTGGTCCTGAGACCGCAACGACGTATGATGGCGTATGATGGCGTAGCGGTCTCAGGACCAGCGCAAGCCGCCCCATATGCCACCGCACTCGCACCATACATACCTGATACGAACGTACACATACGCGCGAACTCTTCTTGTCCACCAAACAGCGCACTATTCGGATCGATCCTTTTTAATTGTACGGAGTCGCGCATTTACGTGAGGGGTCGCGCAAACTCTCATGCACCAACTTGTCCACCCTCGAATACCGCGTTGTGTGCTCTTGCTACTCTGCGTGTTTCTATTTTGATGTATTGAACGCATCAACTGGTGTATCAGATGGGCGACTTTCCAGGAGGCTCGGACGTGGGCCTGGATCTGGAGCTGGGGGGCATGATGCGCGGATACGACGAGCCCGGCGGGCTCATGGCGGCCACGACACCCACAGACCGCGGATTCACCTACGCGGCCAATACGCCCTATGCGTCGCGGGAGGGCTATCTGGGAAAGTTGAACGAGAAGCAGCAGTCGGTACGTACACTGCGTATTACCTGTGACGCGCGGCCATCGTGCTGCCATCTCAGTGCACTCTTAGGCTCTTGGGAGCACACCCTCGTCCTCGTCCTCATCCTCATTGCATGTTCATCAGCGCTTGGACTCCATCCTGGCATCCAATGAGGCAACGAGCTAACACGTACACACACACACACACGCGCGCACACACACACACACACACAAACACACACACACACACAACACACAACACACACTCAGGCGCTGGAGTCGCTGCAGAACTACTTCCTGCAGCAGGGCATCAAGATGAGCGACCTGGATTCGTCCAACGATCCCGCCTTCGCAACCTACACGCTTCTGCGCTACCTCCGCGCTAACCAGTTCTCCCTTGAGAAGACGATCAACCACATTACCACCACCGTGGGGTGGCGCCGAGAGATGAACGTGCGCTACATCCTCACTCAGACGCCCGAGTCGCTGCTGGGGGTGGACGACCTGAAGTCCATTCTGGGCATCTATCCTCACTGGCACCGTCGCTACGATGTGCACGGGCGCCCTGTGCTGTTTAAGAAGTACGTGGTCCACCGGGTCCCTAATGTCTGTCATGACTGTACTGCATTGAACTGCACTGCATGATTCTCTCGCTCGCTCGCTCGCTCGCTCGCTCGCTAACCTACGACCTACTTGACCCCTAAACTGACCTCTAAACTAGGTACGGGCAGTTCGAGACGAGCTCTCTGCTGGAGAAGACGACAATTCAGGGACTCATGGAGTACCATGTGTGGGAGCAAGAACAGTGCCTGGAGCTGTGCAGGCGGCAGACGCGCAGGACGGGGCACGTCGTCGAGACGTTCACGTGCGTCATCGACATCGCCGGTATGACCATGCGCCAAGTTACTCGGGACTTTCTGAAGATTGTAAAGACCGTTGCGGAGATCGATCAGAAGTAAGCATCCTCAAACCCTACCCACTGCGGTGTCACTGTGGTGCTCTGTACCTCGCACTGGCACTGATCCTGACACTGACTCTGCACCTGCTCCTGCCTCCCTCATGCACACAGGTACTACCCGGAGACCATGGGCACCTTCTACGTCATTAACTGCCCCGGCGCCTTCCCCCTCGTGTGGCGCCTCGTGCGACCCTTCCTCGACGCAGTCGTGGCGGCCAAGATCCAGATCATCGCCAACCGAGCCAAGTGGGAGCCAGTGCTGTTGGCGCAGATTGGCGAGGACGCTCTGCCGGAGGACTATGGCGGCAAGGGCCCGGTGCTGTCGGCGCTGGAGCACCCCTATGCGGAAACAGTCGAGGTGTTGGCTGCGCGCAGGGTGGAGGAGTCCTCGACTGCCGACCTCACGGCCCTCGCCACCAGTCTGGCGACGGGCAACGGTCTCGAGGAGACTGCGAACCAGGTACACCTACACCTACACCTACGCCGCCCTGTCATGTCATGTCCTATCCTGTCGTGTCGTGTCCTGTCCTGTCATGTCGTGTCAATTCGTGTCGTGTCTGTCGTGTCGCGCACTTGCAGACCCTCCCCTCGCCACCCCCGAGTCTACTCGCTAACACTCCACCATCTATGCATGAACGTTCGCACATACACATAATACACATGCACTAGGAATTCATTTCTCTAGACGACATTTCCCGTGACAGGTCATCGAAAAAAAACAGACTTTTACGAAACGCCCAGAGCGGGTGGTCGGCTGAGATCGATTTCGCGCGCAAGGCGATTCGCGCCCACAGCCGCGGCGGCGGCGATGGCGTGGTGGTCGGGGTGGGCAACGATGATAGACCAGTGTGGACTGTGCCAGTGGTCGGGGTGTCGATTCTCAAAGACCCCCGGCAATTGCGTTTGTCGGACATCTTTGGCGAGGAGTGGGACAGAGCAGACTCGGAGATAGGCAGCGACAGCGACACTGGCGGCGATGATGACCGCGACAACGAGGACGAGAAGACCGACCTTTTTAGTGCGGACACCGCCACCCGCGACCGTGTAACCATCCTATCACTGCTCAAGTCCAAGCGGCTGCGGCAGAAGGGGGTGATGCGCTCAACGCGACGGGTGGGCATTCTCCTCACCTGGGCCATCGTCCTGTCCGTCCTCATGGCCGTGGTGGCCATCGCACTGTCAGGCTACCTGCTGTCCAACATGTACTGGAACAGCACGACTGTGGCACTACAGATGTGGACAAGTGTGCTGGTCATCGTCGTGAGTTGTTTCGCAATCATGCTGAATATGGCCGGCTACGTAGGGGTGCAGCACCGCAACAGGCCACTGCTGCTCATGTACGGCTTCTACGTGGGAGTGATCACCATACTCTTCTTCGCCGTCTTCGTATCTTGCATGCTGTATCTCGCGGATGTGGCGACTGTGACCAAGCAGGTGGGTGCACGACACACCAGAAGAGCTCTAAACACAACGCATGGCGCCGACCCTACCTCCCCATTTGAAGCCAGGCGGCACCCATTCCTCGCGCTAACCTACACACCACTTGATCCCTAAACCCCTAAACACACAGGCCTACGAGTTCTTGCCTGAGGATGTGTCGGAGGAGGAGGCGGACGCGGCAGTGCGCGAATACAACACGGTGCTGGGAAGCTGGGCCTTCATCGCATTTCTGTTCTTTCTATGCCCCTTCATTCTCACAGTGGTCTTCTGGAGGCGACTGCATTCGGAGCTACGTCTTCAACCGCAGCCACGCCAGATCAGGGCAATGATCATGGCAAGCCAGGCACTCTCCCTCATCTTCGGCTTCGTGAATATCGCCTACGGGTGCTACAGCCT
>Ga0308003_1000801_pt1 | contig 13964 bp, 12 predicted proteins | sample Neamet36_FD_203159 | JGI IMG/M metagenome (GOLD analysis project Ga0308003, IMG submission 203159) | Marine microbial communities from water near the shore, Antarctic Ocean - #36 | ecosystem: Environmental > Aquatic > Marine > Unclassified | place: Southern Ocean | collected 2014-06-06
GCGGGTTTATAAGGTGTATGTTTTCTTGGCTTCCTAAAATCTCGTAAACGGGTTTTTGAACGTTCGGGTTTAGGTGTACTGGATAAATAATTTGTACGTCTTTATGCGTTTCTGAAATCTCTCTCAAAGCCTCACAAATATTTATCATTCCTTGTCCGTGGTTCTCTCTTCTATGTCCGGTAACAAGTATGAGTTTTTTTGAAGTATTTACTAGTTTTTTAAGACTTTCGATTTCTTCATTCTCCAATGTCCCTACTCTTTCTACTGAATCTAATAAAGCATCGATAACTGTATTTCCGGTAATCAGGATGTTCTCTTCGCTTACGTTTTCGTTGCGTAAATTCTGAGCAGAGGTGGTGGTAGGAGCAAAGTGATAATCGGCTACAGATCCTGTAACACATCTATTGATCTCTTCTGGAAAAGGAGCTCTTTTATCAAAAGTTCTTAATCCTGCTTCTACATGACATACTTTTGCCCCTGAATAAAATGCAGCTAAACTCGATGACATAGTCGTGGTTGTATCGCCATGGACATACACGAAATCAGGTTGGAATTCTTCTAAAATTGGTTTTAAGCCTGTAATTATATCCGCCGTTAAGCCGTATAAGTTTTGATTGGGCTTCATTAAATCCAAGTCATAGTCTGGAGTAATGTCGAAAAAAGATAAAACTTGGTCTAGCATTTCTCTGTGTTGCGCCGTAACACAAACTCTAGTTTCGAAAGCATCGTTTGCCAAAAAGGCTTTTACCAAAGGAGCCATTTTTATAGCCTCTGGACGGGTTCCGAAAATAACTAAGTTCTTTTTTTTCAAAATTTATAGTTGTAGGTTTTCTAATTTACGACTTAGAATATTGATTCAAATATTGGTTTAATGAATTTATACCGATAAATATAAGTAGTATAATGAAGCCAATAAATGGATACCTTAAGTATGCTTTTTTAGAAAAATCAGAAAGTTCTGCACCTAAATATTGAAAGTTAGACAACACATTTATTATATCCATCGAATTTTCTAACTGGTATATCTGAAGTCGCTCTAGTTTGTTATAGATTCTACTTTCAGTATTAAATAAATCTAGCTCCGCCGTGTTATGATGAGTGTTTGCTAAATTAATGACGGTACCATCGAGACTTTTTTTGTTAGTCGAATTCTTTAATAGCATTTCATTATATACCAAACGCAAACCATCAACTGCAGTTAAAGAGGCACTTAAAAACTTATTTTTAGTGGCAACTCTTTCTTTATTTAGATTTTCACGTTCAACAAACCGGCTATTTGATTCAATAGAATTGATAATTGGTTGAGTAAGTTTGCTGAAAATTTGTGCATCATCCGCTTCAACTTGTATGTTGTGGTAGATGAAATCGGTATCTGACGCTTGGTTCTGATACATATCTAAAGTATAATTTTCAGCAACAAGACTATCAAGTTCTAATTTGAATCTATTATATGAGTTTAATAGGTTCAAATTAGATGGTTCTGGATAAATACGGAATGATTTTAATGACTTCGCCTCACCTACAGAAACATTAAAGATACTTGATAATTTTGCTGTATCGTTTTGACTGACAAGGTTCTGGTAGTACTGAATGTCTTGGTATAGCTGATGTATAGCTCCGTAGTTAGCTTGTACAATCATACTATCTTGAAATTGCTTAACCTTCGCTTTGTCTTGGATGTATCCTAGCGTAAAACCGAGAATTAGTACCACAGCAATTTTGATGATGTGTTTTCTAACGAACAGTAAAACATTTATTGAGAAATTAAATAGACTCATGAATAGTCCTTTAAAAAAATCAAAAACTCTTGTAATTGCCGAACCAAGTAAAGAGAATAATGCACCTAAATCAATCTCTTCCTCTCTGACACTTTTTTTATCTGACATAGTCTATGTTTACCTAGTTTAATTAGTATTGAATACTAATTGAGTCTTTTTATTTGGCTATTATTCAAAGAATAGCATTTAAGACCTTGCAAAGGTACTGAAATATCAAGGAGTTTTGAAAACAAAAAAAAGTCAGCGCTAAGCTGACTTTTTTAAGATGTTTATTTGTCCTTATTGTACCAATAAACGTTTTGTATAAACAGAACTATTTGTTTGTAGTTTAACTATGTAAGTTCCAGATGCGTAGTCGGCTATATTTAAATTCACCTTATTTTCACCTTTGTTACATTCAATAGTTCCTTGATTAAAGACAAGATCTCCTAGGATATTAAATACTTGAATTTCTACTTGAGCCTTTTCTGTAAGATCAAAGTTTAATGCTGCTGAATGTGTAGCAGGGTTTGGTGTAATTTTAAAGTCTATTTTACTAAACTCCGAATTAGCATTTTGTATTGAAGCTACTTGAATGCTATTTTGTTCGAATAAACCAGTTGAAGAATCCCAGTTTGTATTGAGCGGAATTTCTTCACCTTTTTCATTAGACCAGTATTTAAGGATCAATGCTTCATTTGTCAACAACCCATCTTGTTCTTTAGAATAGTCATCGTTACCATAAACAGGAATTACAATAGTTTGATCCTCGTAAACAAAAGCCCCAACCAATCTATTTGAGTTTGAATAAACAGCAACTTCATCACCAAAGCTTAACAAACTTTCTAGTTGACTTGCCTCTATAACTAAAGACATGTTTGAACCTGTATTTAGAGGTGTTTTATAGTGCTGTAAATTATTTTCTACAGCAGCCATTTCAAGTCTATAAGATTGATTGTTGGCTAAGTATTGTAGTTGTTGCTCAAGCAATACTTTTGTTTGATAAGCTTGTCCTGCCACCATATTTCCAATACCGTTAAAGCCATATTCTGGTAAATAAGCCATCCCAATATTATCCTTTACAATAACCAGTTCTTGAATATCTTCGAATACAGCAATTACATCTGCTGGTTCTGTACGTAGATAAGCAACTAAATTCCAACCATTAACCAAGTCAATAGGATTCTCTTCGGGTGTTAAATAATCCCCTTCTATAGTAAGATTGTTTGCATTGTTTAGTTTAGCTTGATACCCTTGTCCAGGTAGAAGATCGCCTACACCATTGAAATTATAATCTGGTAAATAAGCAAGCCCTAAGTAATTCTTCACAATTACGACATCCTCTACAAATGAAGCGAATAATTCTTCTGCGTCCATTACTTCTGCAACCATATAAGTTGAGAATAAATTCCAGCCTTCAACTAGTTGTAGTTCCTGCTCGCCTATTAATGGCTGTGCAGTTAATGTTAAGATTGCTGAAATACCATTGGTAGCATATAGCTCCTGGTTTGGCATAGTTGTATCGTAAGTTGCATCCATACTATAAGTAGTATTAGCTGATGCATCCCATACCAACCATTGAAATTCTTGATTGGAATTAAATCCATCTTGAATATCTGTAGTGGCATCGTCTCCTTGAGCTGGAATAACAGTAGTTCCTCCATCCCAAACAGTATAACCACCGGAAACGAATTCTCCGTTTAAGGTATAGAATACTCCTATCCAGTCACCAGTTTCTAAACTAGTTCCGTCTAGTTCTACAAGCATATCTTCGGCCAATACTAAAGTATGATTTGAACCTGTATTTAGGTAATCCCAATTTGGTGTAGCATCTGTTTCGTACTCACAAGATCCGTTATCTTCAACTGCATACTCATCGTAGTTTATTGCTTCTGAATCTGTACAACCACCGCAAGCCATTTCGGTACAAGACCAAATTCCATTTGCGTTTGGATTAAACCCTGCTTCACAGTAGCACATATTACATCCTTGTTCGATACTCGAGCCAAATTCGTATAATTCGCCATCTAGTTCACAGCCGTATTCTTCTTCGCAAGGCATCATGGTACACATCCAGAAGCCTTCTGCGTTTGGATTGAATCCAGGCATACAAGTACATGTATTGCATTCTTGGTCTATAACAGAACCAAATTCGTACCATTGGTCGCCTTCGGTACATCCGAATTCTTGTGGTTCAATACTAATACAATCTCCGTTTACACATTCGTAACCATCGGCACAATCAATTAAATTACAAGGGTCGTCTGTCTCGCAATCTTCTATATCGGTACATTCCCATGAAGGCATAACTGTCAAGTCACCAACTTCTGGGCAATAGCAGAGTTCACAATCGCCTGTTAGTGTACTACCCATTGGATAAAAAGCTCCATTTGCATAACAACCAACTCCACCCCAAATTGGCTCGTAAGTAAAGCTAATTGGATAAGCACAAGCGGCATTTTGGTTTAGCTGAGAGACGTAGTAAGTTGCCTCTACAAATGCTACCATATTTCCTCCGCCAGTTAAGTTGTAGGAATTAGTGGTGCTTTCTCCAGCTCCTAACCAATAATAGGCATTTTCGAATATTGGCTCTATCGTAACATAATCGTTTGCTGTTTCTGTGTTAAATACTGGATAGTTTATATTGTTTGTACTGTTGTTGTAAACGGTAACGATTAATTGAACATCTCCATTATCTGTGTATATTGTTTCTGTTTCTACTTCAATTGCATCGCAGAAAGAAGTTGGTAAACATTCTCCTTCATAGAATTCTACACCAGCACATTCTGCAAAACATTCGTTAGAATAAGTTACTGCGTCAGAGCCACAAACTGGGCTGTAGTTCATTGGACAAATACAAGTTGTATCTGGCAGCGTAGTACATTCGCCCATTTCGTAGTCTAAGTCTAGGCATTCTGCAAAGCAGTTATAAGAATAGGTTTCGCCATTTTCTGCACAAACAGGATCCCATACATCTAGTGGGCATTCACAGTCAGAACATCCTATTTCAAAATCGACATAGTAAGTCATGTTATTATTTGCCCAATACTCATCACAAGAGATATTTGAAGCCAATTCTTCACCTGACTCATTACTCAATGTCCAAATAGCCAAATCACAACCACCATAAGGAGATATTCCCTCCATCATTACCTGATAATTACAACTTGCTGGTAAGCATAAAGTGTCTGTTGACGATTCTGTATTATTTGTCCCAGAAGCTATTACTGTTCCATTTGCATCTACAATACTGTAAGTCATACCAGGGTACCAAGAGTCGTATGTAGCAGACATATTCATATACACCGTTTCACAGTCTTGAGGCTCTCCACAATCAGCAATTTCAATACAGTTCCATGAAGGAGGCATTGGTGGGAAAATCATTAACATACTTGGTGTGCAAATACACGTTTCACATTCGCCTTCCATGGTATATCCAACAGGATAAACTTCGCCATTGTCAGCCGTACATCCCATAAGGTCTGTTTCTGGTAAACAGTCTCCATTTTCGCAATAGAAACCAGGATTACAGTTAATTTCTGAACAACCTCCACAATCTGTAATTTCTTCGCAGAACCATTGTCCACCTTCTAGAGGAGATGTTGCTATACTAGGCATACAAATACAAGTTTCGCATTCACCTTCCAAAACAGATCCGATAGGATAAACTTCTCCGTTGTCAGCCGTACATCCCATAAGGTCTGTTTCTGGTAAGCAATCTCCATTTTCACAATAGAAACCAGGCTCACAATCTATTTGAGAACAAGCATTACAGTCTGCTATTTCTTCGCAGTTCCAATAAAATTCAGGAGGGTATATTGTAATTAGACTTTGTTCACAGAAACATATTTCACATTCGCCTTCCATAACAAATCCAAAAGGATAAACTTCTCCGTTGTCGTCTGTACAAGCATCAATAAAAACTATGCAGCTACCATCATCAATATTTGCTTCTGGATTGTAGTTAATTGCGGAAACATCCATACAACCATAAACATCATTTTCTCCACAATTGGCTATTTCTTCGCAAACCCAATATGGGTTGTTGGCAATAATTCCTTGGTCAACGCATTGGCAGGTTTCGCATTCTCCTTCCATAAAAGCTCCTAGCGGATAAAAATCTCCAGCATCTGACGAACAACCTAAAGTGTCGGTAAGAGGAACACAGAACATTTGAGCTCCACCATCAAATGACCAAGGGAATGCGATAAACTCTTGACAAGTACAAAGCTCTCCATTTACGGTCATGGTTTCGCCTAATTCTAAGGTTTCTCCATAATAAGAACATGAGGTAGAATTTGGATCTAGTTCGCAAGAGTCATCATCAATATTAGCTTCAGGATTGTAATTAACTGCGATTGGATTGGTACAACCCAAAATTTCTTCCTCGCATATAGGACAACATTGTCCTTCTATAAAAATAGGATCCTCGCAAGGTGGCATAGCACAATCTGCAATAGCACAAATTATTTCTCCATTAAAACACGAACAGAAGGTACAGTCGTCTATATTCCAAGAACTTCCTTCGTTGTAGAAAATCCCATCCGAATCGGTGCAACCTGTAGAATTACTTCCTTGAGGATCGAAAACAAACGAAATGTCTTGTGCACAATTAGTAGTTCCGCTAAGAACCAATATCGCTTCAAAAGGTTCTATATAAGGTGCCATGCTCAAGCATGAATAATTAAAATACATATTTACTATATCTCCTGAAGCCCAAGTATCGAATGTAAAAATATCGCTACTCGCACAAGTATTGGCTAAAATTACAGAAGCCATTGTGGTAGAAAGATCATTTCCGGTATTTTGAACTTGTAAATGGAGCATCATTCCAGCAAAACCTGCAATATATTCTTGTTCTATAATATCAAAATCACCTAAACAAGGTGTAATTTCTTCACATTCGCCTTCGTAAGCTACGGCTACATCTTCGCATCCTGCCTCACAAATGTTTCCATACGTCTGTCCGTCTTCTCCACAAACAGGACTGTACATCATATAGCAGTAGCAGTCGTCTGCCGAAAGAACATTTACTATAATAGTATCATAAACACTATAATCTCCTGTCCATGCCGACTCTGCATAGATTACAAAATAATTAGGACCAATATCGTTACTAGTTGGAGTTCCATCTATATATAAGATATTGTCATTAATTGCTAATGTATTGTTTGGATCGTAGGAACTTACAGATGCTTCCGCCCAATCTGGAGCACTCCATAAGAATAGGCTAGGACCATCTACAGGACTTGTGTCTGGACCTAAATTTACGGTTGTCGAATAGTTTTCTCCTGCAGTAGCTGTAATGGGTTGTTCTATGCAAGCTCCAAAGTAGCTAATTTCTATATTCTCACAAGTTGAGAAACAAAAATTCCCGTAGGTAATACCATCGGCACCACAAACGGGATCGTACTCTTCGGTACACATACAATCGGAAGTATTTTGAGCTTGAAGCGTTCCAAAACTTAAAGAAAATAAGCAGATGAGTAGAATGTATAGATTTTTCATAGCTAGAGGTTTTTATTTCGAAGTTAAATATAAGCAATAATTATTCCAAACAACATGAAATACAATGCTTTAACAATACAGCTTATCTCGATGCACAGTTAACACAGCGATTTGCTTGAGGAACTAATAGAATTCTTTGATGAGGAATTGAATTTTTACAGAGAATGCACAAGCCAAAATCTTCATGATTCACCCTATTTATAGCTTCTTGTAATAGACCGTGTTTTTTTTGAGAACTACGAAGTGCAGCTTCGTTTACGCTTTTGTTGTTTATTGCATCCATTCTACTCACTCTGCCAATAGCATTTTCGGGAGAAATAGGCTTGGTAAGTTCTTTGAGTTGCTCGATGTTTTTAGAAGTTTCGAGCAATGCTTTTTCTATTCTTTCCTTTATTTCTGAGCGTTCTAATTCAGTCATATTTATTCTGTAAAATCGTTGTTTACAAAAGCAAAAGTACATACCTGTCGGCTAGAAGCACCAGCAGTGAATTGAGATTGCCATCGGTTTTCGTTGGTAAAATCGCCTGTGAAATGTAAGGTAGAATCTGATATGTTAAATACAGAAACGGAATCTTCTACGTAAAGGATACAAGAGGGTAAATTGTGCTCTTCTTGACTGCCTCTAAACCAAATGTCGGTAATTAAAAGGGAGTCTTGTGGTAAAAGTTCTGAGGATATTTGTTCGTAATAATAAGTATCAAAATGATTTATGTTTAGCGTATGCTCGCTTAAGTTTAATAGGTATTTCTGACTCGTATGATCTGTTTCGCAAGAGAAGCAAAGTAGGATACAACTTGTAATAACAAAAGTAGCTAGTTTTTTCATGATAATGTTATTTCCATCGTTTTAGTTGAGGAATAGAAACGGTGTAAAACCATCTTTTTAATCTACCTATTCCTTGTTTTTTAAGCACATCTTTTACAAAGTCTTGCATGTCTTTTGCCGTAGTAATTTCAGGACTTAAAAATTGTCCTTTGTCAAAACACATAGAACAATAGATTTCATTTTTAATTCCGTCATTTTCTGTTCCTTGCTTAAACAGTTTATTGTCTTTTGGAAGCATACAGCTTTGGCAAAATTTATCGAAGTTCATTGTGTTTGTTTTTTTCGAAGATACAAAAAAAGAATACTGTTTTATTGTTGGGAATTCTTAAAAGCCTCAATACTGTTTCATAATTTGCAATTAAATCAATAGGCTTGTTCGTTACTTAATAGGATGTAGAAATAGGTTCGTGGATCTATAAGGATTTTGTACAGATGGAGTTTATTGTTGTACATATTAATTATTTTGTTGTACAGATGGAGTTTATTGTTGTACATATTGATTATTTTGCTGTACAGATGGAGTTTATTGTTGTACATATTGATTATTTTGTTGTACAGATGGAGTTTATTGTTGTACATATTGATTATTTTGTTGTACAGATGGAGTTTATTGTTGTGCATATTGATTATTTTGTTGTACAGATGTAGTTTTGTACTAGAAATAAGCACCTAATAAGCCCAAACGACAAAACAGTGGGGCGTGTAATTTAAACGCTGTCTATTCTCGTTTTTGATGAAGGAGACTATAAGGGTCTTAATGAAGAGGGTATTGTAATAATCATCTATTTTGAAGAGCTTTACACAGAGAAAAAGAAGTTAAGATTTAGAATTAACTATTACCTTGTTTTCTTGTCCTGTATCATAACGGATAAGTATATTATTTGTTTTTTGCACTAGTAGACTCGTCTCTCAAAACTACAACTAGTTTCTACGATCGTATAGGTGGCGAGGCTTATTTAGTTTTTATTCATTGACTGGTTAAAAACAAAAAAAGGGAAGCTTTCGCTTCCCTTTTTTTATATTAAAGTATGATTTAGAATGCGAGTCTAAACCCAGCACCTAATCCTAATGAACCGTCGCCAGCCATATCGTAGTCTAAAGTTGGTTCAAACCACAATTTACCATCAAAACCTAAAGCCTTAGAAAAACCAACCTGAACCATCATGTCAACAGTGTCATCACCTGCGTCATCCATTCCATTTTCTGCAGACAAACCACCCCATAGGCCAGCATCTCCATGGTAGTAACGAGCACCGAAGCCCCAGTTTGTGTCTCCTTCATCTGCCATATCCATGTTAAAACTTGCGTTTAACATAACACGATCTACAACAAAGTAACCAACATTTGCATCTGTACCTGTAGAGGCAGTTGTAAAGTTGTCAGAGATACCAAAGGTCATTGTTCCTTTAGTTGTTTGTGCATTTGCAATTGTTAAAGTAAATGCAAGCGCACAAAAAGTAGTAAGTAACTTCTTCATAATTTAAGAGATTTAGTTAGTAATTATTTACAAATCTAATTTCAAAAAAAATACTTTTAGATGAACTACCTGAAGCTTACCTTGTTAACATCTACTTGTTGAAAAGAGTGAAGTCCCCGTTACCTTAAAGGGTTTAACGCCTTGTTGGTAAGTGTTTTAATGACGTTTATTAGTTCGAAAACACAGCTTATTGATTCATTTATGATGTTATAGCTCGCCAATTAATTCTTTAGTAATGACTTATTTCCTTCCTCACGCTAAACTAATCGTATTCGTTTACTGTTTAGCAAGCTTTAAATTTAGGGGGTTATAAAAGAAATAAACCTGATTTTGTTTTGCCTAAATTAAAGATGACTTTATTTGAAGAATAACCTGCATAATTTAAACTTGTGGTTAAAAAGGCTATTTAGATTAAATGAGTTCATATTTGTTATCATAATTATTTGTTTTGGCACCCCTATAACTAAGTTTTTAAAAATGAAAAAAATATTTTTTTTGTTATTTCTTTTATGCATCCGTGTTCTTGTAGCTCAAAATCAAAAACTATAATTATTTTGGATTTATCCAGTTAGTAGATGATTCTAAAATTCCATATCAGCTAAAGTTTACGGTTGAACAAAATGCGCTATTGGGTTATTCTATTTCAGACCCTTTTGGTTTAGATGAAACTAGAAGTACAATTGTAGGCTCTGTAAAAGGTGTAGATTTTCTTATTAATGAGATTGATATAATGTCCTCCAGGTCTACTGTTTTAGAAAGCGAGTTTTGTTTACTTCAAATGAATTTACAACTCATAGAGGAAAATAAAATCAGCTATTTAAAAGGAGATTTTAAAGGATGTTATTCAGATAGTGTAGCGTGTGTTAATGGTGCGATTCTATTAATAGATAGCTTGAGCTTTATAGCTATGTCTGAGCCATTATTGTCAAGAAAGCAATCTAAGAAGAGTGCAGATGTGAATATAAAAACCCTAACTAAAAATAGCGATTTGTCTTTTCAAACGAAAAAAGAAGAGGTAACACTTTATATTTGGGACAATGGAATGGTAGACGACGATAGAATTACTATATACCACAACGGGCTTGTGATTGTAGAGGGTTACAGCGTGAAAAAGAAAAAAAAGAAAATTAAAATCGCCCTTAATAATGGGCTTAACACCATTTCTATAAAAGCCTTAAATATTGGAGCGTTTACACCAAATACAACCAGGATTCAAATTCAAGGAGAATCACAGAAGTATGAAGCTGTAACTTTTTTGAAGCAAGATGAAGTGGCTGGAATTAGGATTAAAAGAACCCCTTAAGTTTGGAGAAAAATAAAAGCCTTCCCGACTGGGAAGGCTTTGTACCTTGGGCGGGAATCGAACCCGCACTCTCGAAAGAACTGGATTTTGAATCCAGCGCGTCTACCAGTTCCGCCACCAAGGCATATATCTTAAAGACGCAGCAAAAGTAAGAATAGTTTGAAGTCCGCAAAAGCTTTTTTGTTTTTAATATTAAAGTAAAATTTGATCAAGCTCTACAGCGTAAAACTTTACGGTAAGCCTCTTTAATTTTGAATATAATTCCTTACATTTGCAGCCCTTAAAGAATGGCTAATCATTCCGTAATCAAAGTATTAGGATACTATGGCATCAACAGTAAAGATATTTTCGGGTAGAGCAACCAGAGTTTTAGCAGAGCAAATTGCTAAAAACTATGGCGTTGACTTAGGAAATATTATTATTTCAGAGTTTAGTGATGGTGAATTTATTCCTTCTTTTGAAGAAACGGTTCGTGGGTCAAAAGTATTTATTATTCAATCTACACCGCCCCCTTCAGATAATTTAATGGAGTTATTGTTGATGATTGATGCCGCAAAACGTGCTTCGGCAGTAGAGATTACTGCGGTAATGCCTTATTTCGGGATGGCTCGACAAGATCGTAAGGACAAACCCCGAGTTCCAATAGGAGCTAAGTTGGTGGCTAATATGCTTACTGTTGCTGGAGCAACTCGTGTAATGACTTGCGATTTACATGCCGATCAAATTCAAGGGTTTCTTGAAGTTCCTGTAGATCATTTGTATGCTTCTTCCATATTTATAGACCACATTCGTGGTTTAAACTTAGAAAATTTAACCATTGCTTCTCCCGATATGGGTGGTTCTAAAAGAGCTAATACCTATGCAAAACATTTGGGTTGCGAAATGGTTATCTGTTATAAACACCGCAAAAAAGCCAATGAAATTGGCGATATGCGTGTTATTGGTGATGTAAAAGGTAGGAACGTTGTATTGGTAGACGATATGGTAGATACCGCCGGAACACTTGCCACCGCTGCAGACATGATGCTTAAACAAGGAGCCTTGTCTGTAAGAGCCGTTTGTACACACCCTGTTCTTTCAGGAAATGCTTACGAACGTATAGAAAACTCTAAAATACTAGAACTTATAGTTACCGATACTTTACCAAGTAAACCGAGTCCTAAAGTAAAGGTATTAAGTATAGCTCCGATGTTTGCCAACGTGATTAAAAACGTGGTTAATAACGAGTCTATTAGTAAAAATTTTATTAGTTAATTATTTACAAACCAAAAATCAAAACAAATGAAATCAGTATCTGTTAGCGCTGTAAAGCGTGTAGATTTGGGGAAAAAGGAAGCTAAATTATCTAGAGCTGCTGGAAATGTACCTTGCGTTATTTACGGAGGGAAAACAAACCAACACTTCACGGTAAAAGAAAATCCTTTAAACAACCTAGTTTATACACCGAATGTTTACTCGGTGGCGATTGATATTGAGGGTACTATTATTAATGCCCTTATCAAAGACGTCCAATTCCACCCGGTAACCGATAGAATTCTACACGTAGATTTCATCGAGCTTGTTCCTGGTCAGGAAGTAAACACTAAAATCCCTGTTGTATTTAATGGTAATGCAATTGGTGTGATGAACGGTGGTAAACTACGTAAAACACTTCGTAAATTAAGTGTACGTGCTACTCCAGAAAACTTGCCAGATAACGTAACTCTTGAGATCTCTGAAATGAAGATTGGTGAGAAAATTTATGTTAGAGATGTAGAAGCTACAAACTTCGATATTTTAACGGCTGCTTCTGCAGTAATCGTTTCTGTTAAAACTGCTCGTGGTGCAGAAGAAGAGGAAGAGGAAGAAGGTGCTGTTGCTGCTGAAGCTCCTGCTGCCGAATAAGTATGAAGAAATACCTAATAATAGGTTTAGGTAATATTGGCGCTGAGTATGCAAATACTCGACACAATATAGGCTTTAAGATATTGGATGCACTCGCTAGTGCGTCCAATATTTCTTTTGAGCCAAATCGTTATGCCGATACGGCAAAGCTTAAAATTAAAGGCCGACCTGTTCTTTTGGTGAAGCCTTCCACTTATATGAACCTAAGTGGAAAAGCAGTAAACTACTATATGCAATCCGAAAATATTGCACTAGAAAACATCCTTGTTATTACCGACGACCTTGCACTCCCTTTTGGAGCTTTACGCATGCGTGCTAAAGGTAGCCCTGGTGGACACAATGGTTTAAAGCATATTACTGAAACGCTAAACAGTCCTAACTTTACTCGTATTAAATTTGGTGTTGGGAGCGAGTTCTCTACTGGCAAACAAGTTGATTATGTTTTAGGAAACTGGTCTTCAGAAGAAAAAACTCAATTACAAGAACGCTTAGAAACCGCTTCAGAAATGGCAAAGAGCTTTGTTGCTATTGGTACTGCACAAACCATGACCCATTTTAACGGGAAGTAGGTTTAATTCATATTTATTGTCAGCCTGAGGTTTCTCAATGTCCAACATCCTTCAAATCATTTTCACCTTGCTCATTCATTCTTAAAAAGGCAGTCATTTTTTTTTTGTAAGTTTATAGAATGAAAAAAATCATACTCTTGCTTGTACTGCTAAGCAGTTCTGTTTTTGCTCAAAAAGAAATTGTGCAAGCCTATTATGCAAATGGTACTGTAAAATCTACCATTGTTTATGAAGAAGGTGTTCGCAATGGAAACTGTAATTTTTATACAGAAGATGGCCACTTGTTTTCTAGCATGCAATACTCCAATGGCCTTTTACATGGATTGCTAATAGCTTTTTACGACAACGGATTTACAAAAAGAAAATCTTACTATAAATTGGGGCTTAAAAATGGCTTAGAAGAGCAGTTTTATAAAAATGGACAACTACAAAGCTCTGTAGGTTTTAGTAATGGAAAGCCCAATGGAGAGTTCAAATATTTTGATGAAAATGGAGTAGAGGATAAAACTAAGAAAATGGATGGTTGTTGAGTTTCTCTAAATGTATTCCAGATTTAATTGAAATTTTAAACTCACAAAAAAAGGCTTCCATATTGGAAGCCTTTTTTTGTTTTATTCTACCGTAACACTTTTAGCAAGATT